>Ga0209426_1001313_pt1 | contig 15966 bp, 20 predicted proteins | sample Deesub1362B_J571_FD_187697 | JGI IMG/M metagenome (GOLD analysis project Ga0209426, IMG submission 187697) | Deep oceanic, basalt-hosted subsurface ecosystem from Juan de Fuca Ridge flank, Pacific Ocean, CORK Borehole 1362B_J2.571 (SPAdes)... ...
CTTCTTTTTTCGGATTTCTTCATTCAGTTCTTCTGCAGTTAACCACTTAACAACTTCTTTTTCAGGTTTTCGTCCCATGTAGCCATTTTGTAGTTATTGGTTAAAAATGTTTTGTCTAATACTCTAAATTTATAAAAATAGCTAAGGAAGAGAAGACGCGAATAGCAATCGACTCGTTTACTCCTCTTATTTCGTCAATATCTTTTAAAGATAGAGAAAACGTTAACATGTTCTTTTCAAATTTGAAAAAACTCGGAACTTCTGTGGTAACTCTTGAAGAACCCTTGGATGGCAATCTGAGCAATCCATCTCTGGTTGTTCCACTATTTTTGTCAAATAGTATAATAAATATTAAGAATTTGGGTTACGGTGAGGCTTTTAACAGAACAATCAGAATAATCAAGCACCGTGGTTCATGGCATGCTGAAGGAGTCTTCCCTTACAGAATCCTCAGTGGCTTTGGAATATTCATAGAAGGCACAAAGATTGCAGTTAAATCCAGAAAAAAGGTGGATGTTGATAAAATCCTCAAAGAGCATAAAATAAGTAAGAAAGATATCGAAGAGTCCTTTTTGAAGAGAATGCAGAGACTTACCGAAAGTCAGGTTGGAGAAGTGGAGGATGCAATTTTTGAGGTTATAAAGAATATTAAGAGATGACTTATGATAAGTGATATCTCAAGAATTCTCTCCGATTTATCGGCAGACCCCGGAATTAGCATGGTTGTACTTTATAGAATAGATGGCGTTCCGATATCTCTCAAGGTAAATGCTCCGATACAGGAGCTCACATCTTTTCTTTACTGGCTTGAAAAACAGATAAAGGAAATGCTTCACCAGATATTCTACAGAAATCTCGATGAAGCAAGTTTTAAACTGAGAGATAAGCAGATAAGAATGTATCCTGTTTCAAGAACTCTTGTGCTTGGTGTGATGGCAAATGAGGAAGCCTCAACCTACAAGCTTGAGATTGATGTCAAGACTGTATGCAAACAGTTGAGAAGTATTGTCAATTATTAGGGGCTAAGGAGCATTTGATTGACTGACATATCATTCTCTTCAACTACGTTAGAAATCCTCATCAACTTGGTATTTCTGTTAGAGCATTATCTTTAATAAGGGAAGATTCTTCTATCAATATCCGGGGTTGGAAACATGCTTGAAGAATTGAGAAAAAACCAGGAAGAGCTGGCAAAGAGAGTTATACTGAAAGATAAATATTTCATTAATGATATAAAATACGTTGCTGGAGTTGACCAGTCTTTTGCGGGAGAGAAGATAATTTCAGCATGCGTTTTACTTGATTTTCCATCTCTTAAACCTTTAAGGGGGAAAACGACAATTGAAAAAGTAAATTTCCCCTATATACCAACATTTCTCATGTTCAGAGAAGGTATGCCGGCTGTGAGAGCTGTACAGAGTCTCACAAATGATTACAGGAACGAAAAAATTGTTATAATGGTTGATGGGAGTGGGATAGCACATCCAAGAAGGTGTGGACTGGCATGTTATGTTGCGATAAAAACAGGCTATCCAGCAATTGGAATCACGAAAAAGAGACTTTTCGGAGAAGTCAGAGAACCTAAAAAAGAATTTGAGAATCAGCCTTTAATGGACGGAGATGAACTGATCGGGTATGCAATGAAGACGTGTAAGCGCTGTAAACCAATTTATATCTCCCCGGGAAGCCACATAACAGTAGAGACATCCCTCTTATTGACTGAGATGTGTTTGAAAGGATACAAATTGCCAGAACCCGTGAGAATAGCCCACAATCTCGCAACTGAGGCGAAAAAGAAGTATCTTTCCTGACGGTAATTTTTTAAGCTTTTTAGAATTTAAGAAATCATGGAGATAATCTCTGTCAATGAGACTCTAGAGATTCCGACTGAGAAATTGATTAGAATAATAGCCGGAGAAGTGGTATTCAATATTTCATGCACCCCTGTGAATCTCGAAGAACTTGCCACGGGATTTCTTATTTCTGAAGGACTTGTTAAAGATTATAATGTCGAGGTTGAGGTTAGAGATGATGTTATTGCAGTAAAAACACCAGTTGAGAAATCCGGGGAGTTCCAGCTCAGGTCATCAGGTTCTCCCGGTGTTTTCAGACTTGCTGATGACCTTCCCAAAGTAAAAGCAAATGAAAAGTTCTCGGTTGAAGAATGCAGAGATTCCCTGAAATATCTTGATACAGAAGAGTATAGGAGAACAAGAGGTTATCATACTGCAGCTCTTGTCTCAAAAATGAGGATGGTAGCAAGGGCATACGATGTTGGAAGACATAACGCAATTGACAAGGCTATTGGGATAGGCGTGAGGAAGAATGTGGACTTCACCAGAATCTTTCTTCTCGTCTCTGGCAGAATATCTCAGGGAATGGTAGCAAAATGCGTAAGATGTGGAATCCCCCTGCTCGTCTCAAAGGCTGCAATTCTTGATTCTGCAATTGAGAAATGTAAAGAAACAGGTTTATCTGCAATATCATTCGCAACGGGAATTGCTTTGAAGGGAGAGGCACTTATTATCTGAGAATTTGAAATTCGTAGAGATTACACAACCTGTTCCAGAATGACTTTTGAAGAGATTTTTTCAGATAGCAGATAAGCTTCTCCCTTAATGTCTACCGAGCCGTCTTCTTTGACTTCAAGGATAGCCCCTGGCACTATTCCAATCCCTGATGCAGCGGTTGGTGATATAATGACTTCATATTTGCCCGGTTCTGCCTCAGATAGTCTCGATATCCTGAAATCACATTCTTCACAGATTTTGCAGCTTTCACTCGCGATGACCCCGCAGACTTTTTCAGCCACCTCGTCGGTAACGTGATGTTCAAGTTCACAGCTCAACCTGTGTGCTTCATTTTCTTCAATTTTAAGAAAGTCTCTGAAAAATGTCTCAAAAATTCTGTGGTATCTCTTAATCCTTTTCGCCAGAACTTCACCTTTCTCACTCAGGAATACACCATAGTACGGTTGATAGTCTATATAGCCCATCTCACTTAATTTTAGTAACATTTCAGTTACACTTGATGGCTTGACATCGAGTTTTTTAGCAAGATCACTCGTTTTAACTATTCTCCTTTCTTTTGTCTGTATGTCATAAATTGCTTCCAGATACTCTTCTACTCTTTCCACATTTTTAGTCTAATCTAAAATTTAAAAAACTTTTGAAATGGGCTTCAGATTTGCAGGCAATTTTGCGGTTGTGAGAAGGATTCAGAGTTCATCATGCTCCAGATATCTCTCGCTGTAACAGTCAGAACAGAGAAACCATTCTATTTTTCCAGCATTACTGTCTTCAATGAAATAATAGAATCCTTCCGAAAAATCGTTATTTCTCACTTTTTCTAAATTGACTTCTCCCGTTCCTCCGCATTTCTGACATATAACTTTAAATCTGTTCATCTTAACAAAAAAACCTCTAAACACGATGTTTCACCTCTATCTTGCCCAAATGCGTACTATTCCCTCTGAAGGTCGATTAATCCAGAACACAGAAAAACTATCTCTTTCCTCGTCGCCTTTTTTTACTTTCAGAACTCCAAAAGACAGTCCATGTGAATTCTCATACAGGTACTGAACGAGAGAAGAGGTTGCTACATAAACAAACCCATTTTCTTCATAAGATAGCTCCCCTATTTCCTCAATGAGCTTTTTTCCCCTCGATAGAGTGGGTCTTTCCCGTATCTCCACCTCACCATGAAGTTCTTTGATTGCTTCATAGAATACAGGATGTTCTCTGAGATAAGGGATATATCTTGCGAGAACGTATATTTTTTCCTCTACCATTGTTCCAAACCCCAGGTTAGATGGATTCCCTGTACTCTATTTACTTTTTTCTTTTACAGTTTTAAAAAAAAGAAATAATCTTGAAGCTAAAAAATATATATTGGATGGGGAGAGGCTAACACCCAATTTTAATGTGCCCACTCTAAGACAGCCCTGACCTCTCCACCGTTTTTCGTAAGGGATGCTCTTAAAAGGCTTTACTCTAATTTTATCACACCCCTAACAGAACTAAGTTAATTTTAAATCGTTATATATTTTGCCAATTACAAATGAATTGTTATCATAAACTGATAATTTTGTGGAAAAGCGTGACCAGAAAATCACAAAAGTCTCGACCATAAGAACCGATAATAAAAATTTTTATATTCTTATAAATAATCTGAAAACATGTTATTATCCAAAAAGGGGTTCAATTAGATTACACCAATATTTTTTTGATATTGCACATATTTTTATAAAAACAATCAACACTTGTACTAAATTTATATTTCTCAGAACAAAGCCTTACATCAAATTTTCTTGGTAATTTTGGCAAATTTCTTACAATCTTTGTTCTCTTTGATTTACTTGAAAACGATTCATGCAGCTCCAGACCTCTCCTCATTTTGGGCGTTGATTCTTTTCCACCCCCAATACAATAGTGGAAATAAATGTTTCTGGGACAAAAAGTAAAATCTGCCTTTTTCTACGATGATTATTCAGATAGCTATTTCGGTGGTGAAATTTTTGAGAACCTCTGTATCTCTTTTTTGAACAAAGAATTGCACAATATGGATTTTGAGAAATTGAAGGAGCTCAATGAAAAGGATGAGTATGATATGCTCTCCAGTTTCTTTCACGTTATGCTCAAAAGAGAGAACGCTGTTAAACTAAAGAGATTCAAAAGTCAAATCAGGGAACTGGTCGGTGATATACCTTATATCGAATTCCTGATAAATTGTGGTTATAGGGAAGAGGCAAAAAGACTGATTGAGAAACAGCTTGTTGAATGGAGACATAAAATTCAAACTGTACTCCCGGATTAACGAAGAAGAGGCAATAAAATTTGCGGAGAGAAACCAACTGTATTCCGTTCTACTTGAATACTACTGTGAGAAAATGAAGATGGATAAAGTCACAGATATACTGACAGAATTTGCGAGAAAAGAAGAATACTGGATACTTAAGGATGATTTTTACTTTCTCAGATTTGTAACTGATTCTGTTCTTAAGAGTAAAGCTCGAAGTGAGGAAATTCTGCGTTTTCTATATGGTAAATGTCATTCACAGGAATATTACGGTCTTTGCGTAGATATTGGAATCGAAATGGGTGATAAAGAACTTTTAAAGAAATTGATTGACAAAAAACCGGATTACTTCCTCTTCAGACACGAATCAAAAATTAAGCTGCTTAGTTATCTGAAGGATTACAGAGAAGCTCAGAAAGAACTTAAGATGTTTGTTGAGTCTCTTGTAAATCAGAAAAGTAATTATGACTATGAAAAGGCTGTAGAATGTGCACTGGTATTAAGGGACGTTATATGTTTAAAAGAATGGAATCAATCTCAAAAGAATTATAAACATGTGTGTTAAGGAAAGCATCAGAACTTGAAAGTATTTGAAATGAAACCAATAACTATAACAGGTTGTTAAATGCTGGCTGGTGGAAAAATGGAAGACGATCTGGTCTGTAAATTCGTTGTGAAAGGTGGAGAGGATTTTGGCGAAAGTGTTGATGTGCATGAGGATAACCTCATCGTCAAGGTTGGTTCGGAGTTTCTTGGAATATCAGTTAAAAAAATTGAGAAAGTAGAATCAGATAAAATCTACATCTCAGATTTTAACAAGAAAGAGGCAGAGAACATTGGAAAGAAATGGATAGATGAGAAATCCAAACCAGTTTCACTTGAAGAACTCAAAATATTTGGATTCAGTGAGGAGAAAAAAGAAGAAGTGGAAGCAGAGGGTGAGAAAAAAGGTAACGGCAAATAGAGACATAAGATATGGAATACAAACAGGTCATTATCGTAAGAGACGATATAGGTCTTTCCAGAGGTAAGCTGGCAGTTCAGGTCGCACATGCAGCAATAATTGGATGCGATAGAGCTGATAAAGGACTGGTAGAGAAATGGAAGAAAGCTGGGCAGAAAAAAATTGTTTTGAAGGCAAGCCTCCAAAAAATGATGGAACTGAAAGAGAAAGCTAAAAAAGCTGGAATATCAACTGGCACTGTTGTGGATGCAGGATTGACTGAAATCCCTCCGGGAACTATCACTTCAGTAGTTATAGGCCCGGATGAGGAGAGCAAAATTGACAGGATTACAGGTAATATTTCTCTTTTGAGTGATTGATGAATCTCAATGATTTGACAGATGCAGAAAAAAGTACCGGGATAGAATCTTTTATAACCTCCTCTAAGGGTATAAACGGTGAGATTAAAGCTCAACCAGAGTATTTTTATGTTGAGGAAGTTTCTGAACTTCCGGAGTTGCACGAAGATGGAAGATTTACGATTATAAAAGTAAGAAAGAGTAACTGGGATACTCTTAACTTTGCAAGAGTTCTGGCAAACAAACTGAGAATCAGCCAGAAGAGGATTGAATTTGCAGGAACGAAAGACAAAAAAGCAGTATCTGTTCAGTATATGAGTATTTCCAATCTCGGTGAAAAAGAGATTCAGATGTTAAAGGACTTAAGAATTAGAGATGCGGAAATAGAGTATATCGGGAAAGCGAGACGAACTATACAGCTTGGCGACCTGCTTGGCAATTTCTTCAGAATAACAATCAAAGATGTTGAGAATAATTCCATCAACAAAACTCTCGATGAAATAATTGAGAAAGGTGTCCCGAATTACTTTGGACTCCAGAGATTTGGTTCTATAAGATTCGTCACTCACGAGGTTGGAAAATACATCCTGAAGAGTGATTTTGAAAGTGCTTTCTGGACTTACGTGGCAAAACCATTCGAAAAGGAGAACGAAGAAATCAGAAAGATCAGAGAAGACTTATGGAGCACGAGAGATGCGAGAACAGGCTTAAGAGAATTTCCAGATTACCTGAGATATGAAAGAAATCTCCTGCAGAGACTGGTTGAGACTGAAAGTGAAGAGAAAGCCATCTGCTCTCTACCCAAAAATCTCAAGCTGATGTTCACACATGCTTACCAGTCATATATTTTCAACAGGTTACTATCAGAGCGAATTAAAGAATTCAAATCACTCAAAATTGTGGAGAAGGGTGACTTCGCAGATTTTATTGAATTTAAAAACATTAACGGAAAAACCTATTTTTCATTTATGGAGAGCTACTCAGAAGTGAACGACAGAAATCTGGAAAGAATCAATTTTCTTATTTCAAAGCGCAGAGGTTTTCTTGCCTTTCCGATTCCCGGCTACCGGACCGAACTAAGAGAAGGATGGGCGATGGAAAAAATACGGAATATTCTTGAGAGAGATGAAATTAATCTTTCAGATTTTAAAAATAAATATAAAGAGTTCTCCTCAAAAGGAGGATTCAGAGTTGCGGATATGCCGTATTCGTCTCTTGAAATAATCCAAAGCGGAGATGCAATTTTTTCATTTTTCCTTCCAAAGGGATGTTATGCAACTTCATTCCTGAGGGAGTTCACAAAAACAACAATGGCTTAGAACTCCTGAGAGCGAGATAACTCAATACTGGAATTACTTATAAACCCCAAAGTTTATAATAAGAACTGCGAAACTGAGTTCATGGATATTCTGAGAGCAATAAATCTTGGAATAAAGGTAAACGGAAAGAAAGTGCTTGAAAATATCAATATCTACATACAGGAAGGTCAGACAGTTGTTTTATTTGGTCCAAATGGAAGCGGAAAATCATCTCTGATTTCTTCCATCATAGGCAATCCGAGATATTCTGTTTACGATGGCAGGATCCTTTTTAAGGGCAGAAATATAACAGATATGCCAACAGATGAGAGGGTCAAGATGGGTATCGGGATCGGCTTCCAGACTCCACCAAAAGTCAGTGGTGTAAAATTGAGTGATGCCCTGAAATTCTGCGCCAGAATAGGTGGCACGGAGGATAAAATTGACGAATATGCGAAACTCCTGAATATGAAGAGTATGATGGACAGAAGTCTGAATGATGGATTTAGTGGGGGAGAAATCAAGAGATCCGAACTTCTCCAGCTACTTCTCCTCAATCCCGACTTCGTAATGCTGGATGAGCCGGACAGCGGTGTTGATCTCGAGAACATTGCAATAATCGGTAATGCTATAAAAAAGATGCTTCAGAGGGATAAACCACAGGCTGAAAGAAAGAAGTCCGGGCTGATTATAACTCATACAGGCCATATTCTAAAGTATGTGGATGCCGATTACGGGATGATTCTTCACAGGGGTAGAATCGGGTGTATTGGCAATCCATACAGCATTCTTGACAGCATCAGTAAAGATGGATACGAGGGGTGTATTAAAAAATGTCTGAAATTTCCAAACCTGATGTAGAACTCGAACAAGAAATGAAAAGTAAGATTAGAAGTGTTGGCGGAGAATTTGATAGTTCGAAGAGGTCTGCTTCATTTCTTCAGGTTGACCAGGAGGTAAAGATTGCTTCTACAAGATTCAAGGACGTTGAAGTGATGGGGATAAGACAGGCGATTGAAAAGTACGACTGGCTCGACGATTACCTGTGGAAAGCGGTAGATCGTAAAAAAGACGAGTATACAAAGTTTGTTGATGTAGAAGATGTTAATGGATATTTTATCAGGGCAATGCCAGGAGCTAAGGTCGAAGTTCCGGTAGAAGCATGCCTGTACCTGAGAAAGCTCGGGTGGAAGCAGAAAGTTCATAACATCGTAATCGCTGAAGAGGGGTCCGAGCTGAATATTATATCAGGATGTGCATCCCATCCGGGTGTTACATCAGGGATGCATGTTGGTATATCAGAATTTTATGTAAAGAAGAACGCAAAAATAACTTTCACAATGATTCATAGCTGGGAGAAGGATATAGAAGTGCGGCCAAGAAGTGCGACGATTGTTGAGGATAATGGGGTGTTTATCAGCAATTATGTTTTGATGAATCCCGTCAAGGTTGTTCAGATGTATCCGGTTGCAAATCTGATTGGAGAGAACTCCACTGCAATTTTCAGCAGTATTATCGTTGCACTATCAGATTCTCTCATTGATGCTGGAAGTAAAGTTGTGTTAAGAGGAGAGGGAAGCAGTGCCGAGATTCTATCAAGGACAATAAGCAAGGGTGGGACAATAATTGCCAGAGGTCATATTTCAGGAGAATCACCGGATGCAAGAGGCCATCTTGAGTGCAGGGGCTTGATGCTGTCTGACGATGGTGTCATTCATGCAATTCCAGAGCTTCAGGCAAAATTTCCAAATGTTGATTTAAGTCATGAGGCTGCTATCGGCAAGATTGCAGAAGAGGAGATATTCTATTTGATGTCAAGGGGATTGACGAGGGATGAAGCCACCGCAGCAATCATCAGAGGGTTTATGGACATTGATATTAAAGGGCTGCCAGAATTTCTCAAAAGAGAGATTGATAAAGCCATCAGCCTTGTTGAGAAAGAGATAATAACCTGAGGAGTAAAAGCTTTACTTGATTTCTACTTTATTTCAACCTTTAATTTCCCTTCTCTCTCGAGCGTTCCAAGCATTTCAAGAAACTCGGTCACAGTCATCTCAAATTTTGTTGCAGCTTCCTGAATCGTCATTCCATTGAGTTCTCTCAATTTCCTGTTGTTATCTGGGTTGCTCTGCTTCAGTTCAAAATGCTCACAAATTTCAGCCATACCTCCGCAGCCTGCAAAGTATCTGCAGAAAATACATGACATTAAAAAACGTATGCGATTAATAAAATAAATTTTACGCTTGTAACCTTGGAACCAGAACATAATCATCTGTTCAGTAATCTAATATCAACTTCACAAGGTTTATAATGGTTCAGATTGAGGGTAATTAGATGAAAACCGGAATCACGTTGATTTTGATTCTGGCGGGTATTTTGCTTGCCGGTTGTTTTGAAGAGGATGAGGAAGAACCCCCTCAATTTCTTACTTATGAGAAGTTCACGGTAGCTCCAAGTAAATTTCACGTGTTTGATGTTCCATACAGAGAGGGCTACATGTACGCATCAATTTCCGTGAAGAGTGACCGTAAAATTAACGTCTGGGTTCTGCAATCCAATGAGGATGTTGATAAGTTTCTTGAAAAAAAGGGAGGGTATAAATCATACCCTCACCTCTCGAGACAGTATGATGACGAATATTTCTCAAGTTCTATTGTTGAGACAGACCTGTATATTGTTGTAACCAATGCTGGAAGCCTGCCAGCGAATGTTGAGGTATGGGTTGTGCAGTCTCAGTTTCGAAGTAGAAATTATTAATCTGAATATAAGTTATTTTTTATAAGTATTTTAGTTACTGAACAATATTACTGAACATTGTTTCGAAACAAAAATCAGAAACATTTATAATTCAGATGTTTTTCACAAAATTATGACCTGCGGAGTCGTTGATAAGGTACTCTACATTGCCCTCAGAGGCAGTAAAAAGGAGAGAATAGAAATCAGGGAAAAATACGCATATTACGTTGAGTTGCTTGATAGGTTTGGATTTATAAGATGTGTGGACGGTACAATAGAGCCGACTGCCTTAACTGAAAAATATTTTTCTTTACGTGAATTTAATTCAGATTTTGTTAGAGATGAAATTTTCATCTGACCTGTTCTGTAAACATTTTTTGATGATGAGTAAGTTACAGAAGACATTTTATGTAAATGTTTGAGTTATAAATTTAATGGAGAAACATTATCGGATTGTAGCAATCCTGCTGGTTGTTATTCTAATATCCGGATGTTCGGAAATTCAATTTAGAAGTTTTGAACAGAAGAATTCTGGTATTCAGGAAGAGATAATTCCAATTATAAAGGCGTCTGGAGAGCGGGTTCGTCTTCTCAACCACAGAAATGCCACCAATCCAACATATGATGAGCTAATCAGCTTTTTGAGGGAAGATAGCACTGATAAGCAGTTTTATGATGATTACACTTTTGTATGTTCTGACTTTGCAGAGATGCTTCACAACAATGCAGAAGCCAACGGGATACGAGCAGGTTTTGTGGCTATTGATATCGTTGAAAGAGAACCACATGCCATAAACGTCTTCAATACAGTAGATAGAGGTTTAGTTTTTGTGGATTGCACGGGAAATGACCCGACCAAGAAAGTCTACCAGTTTGTTGACGGCAATCTTGTGGAGATGTATCCTGAGAACAACGATAAAATTGCCTACGTAAAGGAAGGAAAAGAATACGGATTGATATATATTGATAAGGCAGAATCTCCGGAATATTCCTTCTATGAAGAATACAAATTGAAGAGAGAAAAGCTTGAGAATGACCTTGCGAGATACAATAAAGAGGTTGAGAAGTATAACAGAGAGGTCGAGGAATTCATTAGAAAAGTTGAAGCATATAAAAAAGAGCTTGATGGAAGAACAGTCATTCATGACAGAGAGGAATATGAGAGGCTGACAGAAACTTACGCCGAGTTGAATTCCATCGAGGAGCAATTAAATGCCAAAAAGCAGGAACTTGACTTGAAGCTTGAGGCACTGAAGATTCAGGAGGAGTCTCTCGGTAAATATCTATGGGATAGCCTCGGTGTGGTCTCCGAAATTGAAATTTACTGGTGAAATTCTACTGACAGACATTATTTATATATTAAGAGCGATCTAATTTACGGAAATCGTGCAAATCTCGAGGAGCTCGCAAAACTGATAGGAAGAGCTTACTGGCATTCTGTAAAACTAATTATAATAATTAAAAATTGTTATCAAGGCCTTCTCACAAGATACAGAATTGTTGCAAGTACTGCAAGCACCAGTGCAAATATTGCTATTATTCCTGTTGACTGCTGCCACCAGATTACTGAAGGAGTTTGCGTAGCAACCGGAGTAGTTACGGCTTCTTTGGTCTCGATAGTGGTCGGTGAAGTGGATGTTTCAGCTGGAGTTGCAGTTTTTGCGGGTTTTGGAGGTATAAAAGGTGTTGCAGTGGGAGTAGGACTTGGAGTCTGTGTTGCAGTAGGTGATGGAAGTGGCAAAGCACCACCTCCTCCATCTCCTCCACCACCGCCCTTTGACTGTCCTGTCTGAGAGGATGAAGGCTTGCACTCAAAAGAACCATCAATAAATTCAAGAGATATTTCATCTCCATATAGATCAAATATTAAACTGTTGTTGTCGAACTGTAGAGGAGTACTACAACTATCCTTCATACACTGGATTGTAAGAGTTCCGACAGGGTGTGTGTCATTCAGACCGAAAAAATGTGAATCATTAGAAGATGCATTTGCTACGAAAGTTATGAATTCCCTGCCATCTATTGATGAATTCCACTCACTAAAAGGAAACGTTGATGTATTGTTAACAAATTTTGTAACCCTGACACATTCTGGATTATACGTTATTTCGAGCTGTCCACCCTGGAAGTTAGTTGCATCCACATATACTTCAACATCTTTCGTTGATTCGGTACTGCTGTCCTGAGGTGAGAAATAAACTTCTTGAGACGAAACAGGTAGTAACAGCAATACCCAAATCAACGTTAGCCAAGCGATTTTATTTACCATATTTTTACCTCTTCTAAACAGTACAGCAATTTAGAGGGTAGCCGTAGGTGACATTATTAAGCAGTAATATGACATCACCGACGTTTATTTTACCGTTACAGTTCACATCTCCTGCCCATTCGTTGCAAATTGGGTAGCCATAGGTGACATTATTAAGCAGTAATATGACATCACCGACGTTTATTTTACCGTTACAGTTCACATCACCGCAGGTAAGGTCGCAGGCATCTCCTATGCCATCCCCATCAGAGTCTTTCTGGTCTGGGTTGTAGTCAGCAGGACAGTTATCACTTACATCAGCAACTCCATCTCCATCTGAGTCTAAATAAGCACCCAGACTGTATTCGCTTGTGTGGTTTACCACAGCGTAAGCGTAATTTTCTGCTGGATTGTTTCCTGCTTTATAAACGAAGGGGCCATCTGGAATTGTATCGTTTGCATAGGCAGTGCAATTAACCCAGCTGCTTCCATTCCAGAAGAATATTGCCATGCTATTCTCGTACAGCCCATTAACTTCTTCATCCGTATAATGAAGCTCTATTCTTATTTTTGTTATGTTATGCAGTTCGGAAGTTATGTTCAGATACTTTACACCATCTGTTCCTGCAATACTGTCATTCAGCCCCATCAAGCCATAACCATCTGGCAGAGGAGATACTGTAGTGTTGATTGTTGCCTCTCCATCTGACGTGCCTGCGGTTACATCTATGACTGTCTGTGAATTGCTTATTAACGTTGATGTTGTGCCGTTCTTGACAGTGGACGAATTTGAAGCAGATACCACCACTCCAAAGGCAGTAGATGTGCTGTTCGCATTACCAGCTAAGTCCATAGCCGTTACTTCAAGATTATAAATACCAAATTCAGAAGATACAAAAGATGCCTGAAATCTGCTGTCAATGAGGAACATAACTTTAGCAGATACGCTTCCGTTTGGATACGTCAGATTAGCCTGTACACTGCCCACATTTGGCTCATCCACGTTAACACCTACGGTAAAGGTACTGTTTGCTTCGGGCATAGCTGGCTCTATCGTGAGATTGTATAACACTGGTGGAGTCGTATCCACGGTAAAATCCACTTCTGCTCTTCCAATATCACCCCCTGTATTATTTGCGTATATGACAATGTGGTTTGAGCCTTCCTGTGCAGTGATAACAGTCACATTTGGAGTGAATGGAATGTATCCGGCGTTGTTCAGATTGTAAAGCCATGTATCAACCGTTTTGTCCGCAGTAACTTCCAGCAAAATTGAATTGTTTGCGTAAATTGTGTTCATGGGGCTGTATATCACAATGTTTATTGTCGTGAAGTTTAGAGACAGTGGTAAAAAGTCAGTATTATTTGCAGCGAGAGTATATGGCGTATCGCAGATGCCATCTCCATCCGTGTCATTGCAGATCTGGCTGAATCCGGTTCCATCCGGTTTTGTCCAGTAGTTCCCACCCGTGTAAGGTCCTCCAATAATGTTCTTCTGTGAAGTGTTGGTAGTATTCCATTCGTTGAAGTAAGCTACCCCGCTGAAATAGAAGTTATGCGAATTATTAAAGAGATTATTGTAGATGCTGTTGTTTTCAGATAGTTGACAGGAAATTCCGTAACTATTTGCCTCTATAATATTGCCGGTTAAGGTGTCGTTGACAGAATTTCCGAGAAATATTCCAAACACGGTACTTGAGCTTACAATGTTGTCAGTTATAGTATTGTTATCAGAGTAAGAAATAAAGAACCCATTATTATTGTTCGATACAGTATTGTTACTCAATATATTGTTGTCAGAGTATCTGAGGTAAATTCCATTCAGATTTTCAAGGACTATGTTATTAGCCAATATGTTATGAGTGCAGGCTGTTGAAGTAGTTCCATAAAGATACAGCCCATACCGGTTGTAGAGGAGGACGTTGTCTTTAACAGTGTTGCTGGATGTGTGATAGATAAAAATACCGCGAGAATTTGTGTTTGTAGCGTTTCCTGTGATATTGTTATTGACTATTGTATTATTGTTTGAATAGACATAAATCCCTGCCTGATTATTTCCCGAATTTACCACTTTGAATCCCTCAACTGTAATCCCATCTGCAGAGAGCTGAAATGCGTTCCCGCTGTTATTTGCATCAACCACAGGCATTCCTGCAGTATCAATGCCCCTGAGTGTTAGTTCTTTATCCACAATTACATTCTCGTAATAAGTGCCGCTGTAAACCTCGATGATGTCTCCGGGGAACGCTGAATCTATCGCATCCTGAATGCTTGTGAAGTTGCAACCAACTGGACAGACTGTATGGGTTGCTGGAGGAATTTCTATAATCATCGGGTAGTTGTCCACATTCGAACCGCCGGGTATGCTATATGCTGCATCGCAGATGCTGTTGTTATCTGCATCTGTGCATCCCTCTGAAAGTTCATCGTAATTGCTGTAGTAGTTACCGATGCTGGCATTCCACTTGTTGTTGCCGTTATCCCAGGCGTTATTAGCGTTGTAAATGAGTTGATTGAAATAGATGAGATTATTATTGGAAGAAGTAAGGTATATTCCATACAGTGTGTTGGATTTTATTGTATTACTTGCTAATGTGTTATTATTGGAGGAAGAACCGTAGATTCCATACTTGTTGTACAGGGCTGTATTATTGGTCAATGTATTATTGCTACCATATAGATAAAGTCCATACATTTTGTTAGACATTACACTGTTACTTTCTATGGTGTTACCGCTACCAGACTCTATGCCAATCCCAAGCCAGCCGTTCAAGTTTGCATCATTGTTCTCTATGACGTTGCTGCTGGATGACTGGAGATAGATTCCATAATAGTTCCAGTTGGCATCATTATTCTCAACAGTGTTGTTATTTGATGAGAAAGAGATTCTTATACCTTTATTACTATTTGAATTTGCCCTGTTGTCATTAATTATATTGCTGGAGGAGGAAGTAAGAACGATTCCATCGCCATTAATCAGAGCAGTATTATTGATAACCGAATTATTATTGCTCTGCATATACAGTAAGAGTCCACCCCATGTATTGTTGATGAGTGTATTATCCTGTATCACGCTGTTACTTGAAGTATCAAGCCAGATACCGTAATAATTGTCACTGGCATTGTTACCTTTAATAGTGTGGTTTGAGGATTTGTAGACGTAAATTCCAGCACCACTATTTCCGGCATTTATAGTCTTAAATCCCTCAACGTTGGTTCCATCTGCAGATAGCTTAATGGCACTTCCACTACCACCTGCATCAACCACAGGCATTCCTGCAGTATCGATGCCTTTAAGAGTCAAACTTTTATCCACAATTACATTCTCGTAATAAGTGCCGCTGTAAACCAGAATAGTATCCTTAGGGAACGCTGAATCTATTGCATCCTGAATGCTTGTGAAGTTGCAGCCAACTGGACATACTGTATGGGTTGCTGGAGGGATTTCTATAATCATTTAGGGTGCTTACAAAATTACCAACAAAATACCAATTCTAACATCTCAATACTCTAAATAACAAACCCATATAACTCCCTACAAAAAGATACATAGCCAAATACGTTTCTACAGGGAACAAACCTGAA
>Ga0209426_1001314_pt1 | contig 15948 bp, 17 predicted proteins | sample Deesub1362B_J571_FD_187697 | JGI IMG/M metagenome (GOLD analysis project Ga0209426, IMG submission 187697) | Deep oceanic, basalt-hosted subsurface ecosystem from Juan de Fuca Ridge flank, Pacific Ocean, CORK Borehole 1362B_J2.571 (SPAdes)... ...
ATAGTAAACACCTTAACATTTGTGAGGACAAGTTTGTTCTTAATTCTGATTCCAGTTTATGGAATAATGGGTGCTGTTACAGCAAGATTGCTGTCTAAATTTATTGGTTCGTTCTTCCAGTGGATGCGCTTTAGATCTACAATAAAAATAATCTGAATACACCAAAACTAATAAATACGCAAAAACCTGCAGGAAGGTATTATGAAAGGTATAATTGTTGGTGCAGGAAGAGCAGGGCAAGATCTTCATTATGGTGCATTTAAAGTTGCCGGTGCTGAAATCCTGGCATTTGTTGACCCCAATTTGGATGCTGCAAAGAAAGCAGCAGAGAGGTTTAATCTTAAAAATTATTTCTCTTCGATTGAAGAGGCACTTGATAATCTAACAGTTGATTTTGTCAGCATCTGCACACCTCCACAGACTCACTATGGCATTGCAAAATATGCTCTTGAGCACGGATGTCACGTATTGCTTGAGAAACCACTATCTATAACCGTTGAAGAGGCTGAAAAACTGGACAAAGTAAGAGCAAAAACTGAGAAAACGCTAGAGGTTATCCATAATTATAAATTTGCACCATGGTTTCTCAGAATCAAAAAATAGTTGACTCAGGAATCTTGGGTAATGTAATACATATTCACCGTGAAATGAGTTTTCCCCATGAGTTAGTCAGAATGATGGAGGAAGGGCATTGGGCACATGAAATACCGGGCGGAAGGTTGATGGAGGCAAATCCAAAATTCTTATTCAGATGCTTTTTTAGTAAAGCATCCAGACCTTTCTCGTAAAAGTGTGGAGTTCCTCTTTTCAGGCTTTCAACAACATCTTTGTTTTTCTCAATTCCACTCACTCTAAATCCAGCACTTGCCAGAGTTAATGCGAGAGTTAAACCAACACGACCTGTCCCTATTATACAGATATTCTTCATCACTTCACTTCAATAAAAATGGGGTAAAAAAGCTTTACTGTAAAAAAGCTTTACTGAGGTATGAAGCAATCAAAATTCCTGATTGCAACCTCTTAATAAATTCACTCAAAACTCTGGAGTATTTTTTCAGCAACCTTATCCCATGAATAGTACCTGACTGCCGCTTTTCTCCCATTTTTACTCAGTTTATCTCTGAGTCTGCTATTTTCGAGCAATAAGTTTAATTTAACCGCAAAGTCATCAACATCATTCTGTTCTGCAAGCAGACCGCACTGATGCTTTTTTGCGATTTCCCTTATTATTTCAATGTCACTCGCCACAAAAGGAACACCACATGCCATGTATTCAAAAATTTTTATGGGAGAAAAATAAAATACTTTACTCAATTTCCTGTATGGTGCTATTGCCGCATCACCTGTTGATATGTATTTTCTCACCTCACTGTGGTCAACAAACCCCGCGAAAATGACATTTCCCAGCTTTCTTCTCATGACCTCCTCACTTAAAAGCTGAAGGTTCTTCCCCAGCATTAAAAACGTAACATCTCTCATTCTTTCAGCAAGCTCGATTATTATTTCCGCACCATGCCAGGCACTCAACTCCCCCACATAAACAACCACCTTCCTCCCATTCAGGTTGAATCTCTTCCTGATTTCTCGAGCACCTTTTTTATCAGGCTTGAAAATCTCTGTCTCAACTCCTGCGTCTGTCAGGGAGATTCTTTGGAGGTAATCTGGAGGAACAATCTTTTTTGTATATGCAAGAATCCTGTCTGCCAATTTTAGCTGAATCCTGCTAACTTCGGGGTCAATTATTTCCAGCACTGCCAAGATTCCGAACAATTTTGCTGGAAGCACACCTGAACCTTTTGCAGAATTTCGTTCAATAACTATATCAATCTTTTTTGTCAGCATGAAAAAGATGATGTAAATCATTAAAAAGATGCTGTAAAATCTGAAGTACACCTTCTCAAGCAACCTCGATTTATTCTGTCTCCCCCAGCTACTTGAACCTTCAAGACAGAACAGAATTCCTCTGTTTATCCTTTTCACTGAAATGTTGTTAGCAATCTGCTCGGAATATTTCTGGTTTTTCATCCGTCTTGAGATTATATAAACCTCATGTCCCTTCTGTGCAAGACTTTCAGATATTCTCAAAACGTGGGTGGAGCCCCCCAAAAATTTTCCTGTATGTGGCACAGGTATGTCAGGAGCGACGTATAATATATTCATTTTAATACTCGTGGTGTATTTCCTTTAAATTTCTTTCTCCAGAGCTTCAACAAGCTTCAAATATTTCTTTCCGATTTTAATCCAGTCAAACTTTTCTGCCCTCCTTTTAGCATTCCTCCCAACTTTTTTCCTCAATCTGTCATCTTCAAGAAGCATGATATATTCCGCAATCTCGTCTGAATTCCCGGGCTGAGCCCTGAATCCAGTTTTTCCATGAACAATGGTGTCGAGCATCCCCCCCACATTTGTTCCGATGACCGGTTTCCCGCATGCCATTGCTTCAAGAACTGCAATTCCGTAGGGTTCTATAATGCTTGGCTGCGAGTATATGTCGCAGGATGAATAGAATGCGGGCATATCCTCATTTGGCACAGTTTCGGTTACAAAATTCACACATGAGAGCTCAAGTCTCTCGACAAGATTTTTTAGAGTTCCGTAATCCTCCCCCCTTCCCATGATATACAGTCCCACGTTTAATTCATCTTTAACAGCTTTTACAGCCCTAATCAAATACTCCAATCCTTTGTATTTCGTCAATCTTGCAACACAGAGTATTTTTATGTCCTCTCTGTCTCCAAGACCAGCGGGTTCAGTCGGGCAGAATACTTCATTGTTGATTCCAACATGCACAACCTCAATTTCCCTGCCTACCCCCACAACTTCTTTCAGGAATTTCTTTGCGGCTGAGCAGTGTGCAGTGTATAAATCAACCTTTTCCCGTATAACCCATCCATAAAGCCGGTCAAATAATCTCAGCCCAAATCTTTTATACCTGCTTTCGGGAACGTAGGTTCTCTCGGAAGATAGAACAGAGGTGATACCCCTCAATTTTGCCGCGATAAATGCCTGATGGCATATGAGTGGATAGTCCTCCTGAAGCATGATTAGAGCATATCCTCTCATAATCTCATTAAAAGTTCCGATAACGACTGGATTCTCAAATAAATCCGCCACAGTTCTCAGATACCTGACTTCAAATGGCAAATCCCTGAATTCTTTTTCTCTAAATAATTCTTTTTCTCTCGGTGCTTTACTTCTGGAAGTGATGATTGTTACGTCATTCCCGAGACGTGCAAGCGCTTCAGCAAGACCATATTCATTACCCCGAACAAATGGTGTGAAGTATGGGGCAACTATACAGATTTTCACATATTTCTGTATTGACATTCAATATTAATAATATTCGTTTGATTTTAATTATTCGAGAACCGATTCATAAACTTTCGACACACCTTCTGCGACATCATCCCAGCTTCTCAACCTCAGATTCTCAACGCTAACTCCTGACACACTCTCTATCAGTTCAGCAAGTTTCTCAATATCTACGGGATAATCCACGCCGAAGACATTTCTGTTATCAACCCATTCTGCAAGTGCAGCTTCATTTGCTACAATGCAGGGAGTTTTCGCTGCCAGAGCTTCTGCAACAACAAGCCCGTAAGCCTCGTGTTTTGAGAGTAAAACAAGCAAACTCGCTTCCGCATATTTCTTTATCAGTTCTCCTCTTCCAAGACTTTGGTGGAAATGAACTCTATCATTCAGATTGAGCTTCTCTACAAGTTTAATGAGATTTCGTTTATAGGAACCATCTCCTATAATCTCGATCCTGTAACTGCTATCAAGTGCAGACATAACCTTAATGACGTAATCTATACCCTTATATTTTTCAAGTCTTCCAACATACAGTATTTTCCTGCTACCATCAGATTTTTCTGATTTTACAATATCGGCAAATTCTTCGATGTTGATGCCATTGGGAATTGTATGAATGCTACAGTCAACTCTGAAATTTCTTAAAAGCAGATTTTTCTCATATTCAGAGACACAGATTATCGCATCCGATTTTTTCAGTATTTTTGATCCAAGAAGCCTGTAAGGTCTATGCAGAAGATTTCTTACAAAGCTGTGCCCCTTACCATGATAGTGTGGGGTGAAAATCAGTTTTGTTTTTGAGGGGTCTTTCTTTGCACAGGCGGTATAGTAAGCAGGCAGAGCGTGATAGCTGTGAGCATGAACTACATCGTAATTTCCAAAATTCTCTTTAATATACTTTTTAAGGGCAGAGGAAAAGAAGTAAGCGTCTGAAGGGGCAAATGAGTTAAATCTCCTTACAACAAGGCTATTGATCCTCTCCTCTTTCTGCAGGCTTTTCGATGGGTCTGTTGTCAGCACTTCAATGTCATACTTGCTGGACAGACGTTGTGAAATTTCTTTGACATGGATCTCCACCCCTCCAATACAGGGATGAAATCGTGGACAGACCTGAGCTATCTTCATTTATATTCCAGATTGTGATTCCATGTATATATTATTGTGCATGGATAAATCGTTCTCAGTCCTGTCGATTGACTTCTTGTAAAAAACTAAATAACTTAATTGAAGTCAAATATAATAATGGAACGAAAATCCATTACCATCCTCGGCCCTTCAGTAAAATTTCTTTCGGGGATAAGTTATTACACAATCCGACTCTCAAATGCTCTTTCAAGCGTAGCAGATGTAAAAGCTGTTCTTTTCAGAAAAATGCTACCAAAAAGACTATTTCCGGGATGGAAGAGAGTTGGAGATGAACTTACTGCTTTAAAGTTCAATGAAAATGTTGATTTTATTGAGATCCTTGACTGGTATAACCCCGTAACATGGTTCAGAGGTTATCTGGTTGCAAGAAAATCGGACTTTATACTTTTGCAGTGGTGGACATCAAGCGTGGCTCATATTTATCTTTTTCTGGAGGTTTTTAACAAAATTTTTTCCCGGAAAAAGATTGTGATAGAATTTCACGAAGTTGTTGACCCTCTTGAGAGCTCAATTTTGCCAATCAGAATTTACTCAAAAATAATGGGTAGATTAATACGAAAACTTGCCTCTCACTACGTTGTCCATTCCAACGCAGACAGAATGCTCATCGCAAAAGCATATAAGATTCCTGAGACGAGAGTTACAGTTATACCACATGGAATCTACGACCATTACAGCAGGTTTGATAAGGAGATTGCAAAAGAACGTCTCAATATCGAAGAAGACTTTGTTATTCTTTTTTTCGGATTGCTCAGACCTTATAAAGGTGTCAGATACCTGATAAAAGCTTTTGAGATGCTTCCAGAAGATATAGTTAAGTCTTCGAGGCTTCTAATCGTTGGAGAAGAGTGGGAGGATAAAGAAACTTTGAAATTGGCAGAAGACTCCGTTTTCAGCAATAAAATCACGGTTATCAACAAGTATGTACCGGATGAGGATATCTCCTTGCTTTTCTCCGCAGCTGATGTTGTTGTGCTTCCATACACAAGGGCGTCTCAGAGCGGAGTTGCACACATTGCAATGTCTTTTGGTCTTCCAGTTATTGCAGCGAAAGTTGGAGGGATTTCTGAAAGCCTTGAAGATTACAGTGGTACTTTCTTCATTCCACCAGAGAACTCAGAAAGAATTGCAGAAAAACTTGTAAATGTCTATAAGAACAGAAATACTTTTAACCCACCAGAAAAATTAAAGTGGGAAAACATCGCTTCATTATGGCTCGACCTGTTTGAAATTATGAATTAGCCTACTCACAGGCGTCAACAGTTATTGCCTCATTCGGGCAACCCTCTACGCAGGAGCAGCATTCGTCGCAGTCATCCATGTTCACAGGCACTGACTTGCCCTCCTCGTTCAAATCGTACACTTCCTGCGGGCAGACTGAGATGCATTCTCCACATCCATCGCACTTGTCGTGATCTACTACAATATTCGACATGTTATCACCTCGGGAAAACTGGAAAATTTATAGTATATAATCTTTTTCCTTATTAAATATAACGAAAAATTAAATCTTCATTTGTCCGATTTGCAAAAAATTTAAGGAAATTTTAATACTAACATGCATCATTTGTTATTGCCCCATTCGGGCAACCCTCTACGCAGGAGCAGCAATCATCGCAGTCATCCATGTTCACAGGCACTGACTTGCCCTCGTCATTCAGTTCATACACTTCCTGCGGGCAGACTGAGATGCATTCTCCACATCCATCGCACTTGTCGTGGTCGACAATTATTTCTCCCATAACATCACCTCCATTATTTCGAGGCAACTTGATGAACAATTTAAACTTTTTGGATTTTAACCTCAGGTAGAAGGTCAATTACATCTCGGAGGGTAATGTGATTATCTGAGCTGAAACAGGTAGCAACACAGAAGATGTGAATGATTATAATCACTAATCACTAACCATCTAACTTTATTAATAATGAAAATTGAACATATAATAGCGAGCCGGTTGGAGAGACCAAATGTTCTGAAGATGGAAATATTAATTTCCCGCATGGTGGTACCAATGTTTGATTCTGGTCTTTTGCCTGAAAAGCCCTGTGATGAAAGTCGTACCAGCAGATACTGTTTTCCATGTATTTCTGGAATCTGTCCATTCGATATGGACTTTCTTTCGGATTGCTATCCCGGACTTGACCCGGAACTAATTGCCTTATTTGATGAACTCTTTTTACTGCGTTCCAGAGCTGCTTATGAGAGTCTCAAGAAACACGAGTTTTTAGTAAGGGCTTTAAGGTAGAGTGGATAGAAAAGGGATTTTTTCAATATTTCAATAAAATAAAAAATCAGGAATTCGAAGGCATTTCGCCCATCCCTGGCATATCCATTGACGATATTCCGCTTTCGCACATCTCGATTAGGACATTTCCATCTTCGTCAAACATTTTTGAACATGACTCTCCATTTTTCAAATATCTAACCATTGTTTTTACATACTCTCCCTTATCCTCACTGTACACAAATAAAATCGAGTTATCTCCAGTCTCATCGTAACATATCTTTTCCTTTGTATGCTCTCCATCCACAGAAACCTCAATCTCACCACAGCACAAAGTGAATTCCTTTCCTTCTATGTCGAGATTTTCAATGCCGGTAACTTTGACCTCACTCATTCCCTCCTGGGTGGTGACCTTTGAGTGAGAACCTATGGCGCACCATTCACTCAGCGGTTTACCTGTAGATTCTGCTGTAGTTGTGGGAGTTTCACCGTGAATTTCCTCAGCTTTTTCTCCAGATTCCTGAGAGCAACCGCTCAGACATGCACCAGCAACAACGAAACCCAGAAAAGCATATAAAACAAATTTACGTGCAAATTCCATTTACTAACCTCCTTTGAAAGAAGAATTATATCAGAGATATAAGTTTTTGCCTGTTTGTAGATACATTAAAAGATAATTCCAAAAATCAATGTAGCTTTAGCCAGCGCCAAGCTTTTTCATCAGAACCATAAAATAATTTGGTCTGATTTCATACTTCCCGACAACTTCATAGCCCTTTTCCTCAACAAAAGATTTCTGTTCTTCTGATGTCACAATGAAATCCTTACCTTCATACCACTTTGTATGAAATGCTATACTTTGATTCCTCAGATACCATGGAATTGGCCAGTAATCATTTTCAGGCTCGTAAATAGCAATCTTCTCACCCTTCTCAAGTTTATCAGCAATAATTTCAGATAACTCCACCGCAGAAGGTTGAACCTGAATGTAAATTAAATCCTCATCAGCATTGTTGTAATCTATATAAGTCAGATTAAATGATATTGCGATTGTAATCAGGGCTATCAATACGAATGCAAGTCTGTACGCTCTTCTATTCCATGAGAAAATTTCGCCAGAATACATCGCACCAAAAAATGCCATGGGTGCAACAAGATGAACAGCAAGCCATGGAACTTTATGTGCAAGAACGTGATACACAATGATTGACACTACAAGCCAGTATGCAGCAAAATATTCTAATTTGGTCGCTTCTCCATTCCTCCACCTTCTGATGAACACTGGAGCAGATGTAATCGTCAGAGCAAGTGGAAGGAATTCATACTGCAACAGAATATTTGCGTAGTAGTAAATGGGTTTCCAGTGGTCTTTCTTCTCGTGCATTGTGAACCAGTGGGAGAACGCTCCAACGGTTGCTCTATTCAATCCATCACTGTCGGTAAAACCAGCAGTGTACAGAGAGACAAAAAGTGAAATGATTATCAATGCAGAAATTATTACCATCCTGACTTTTTTCAAATTCCACGTTGTGAGAATTGATAGATAACCAGTCTTCTCTTTATAAAGCCCGTACAACAGAATAAAGGATACCATGGTAGAGATATAGATGTATCCGTTCTCCTTGGATGTTATCATAAAACCAATGAAGAGGGCAGACAAATATACATAAATCTCCCTCTTCTTCTCGAGATACCTGAAATAACAGTATAGAACAACAATAAAAGAACCAATAAGTATTATGTCATTTCTCATGTATCGGGAGTAATAGAGGATGGATGGTGAGAATAACATTATAAACAGAAAAACATAAACTCCCTTTCCGAACCACCTTTCAAAATAACATGCTGCAAGAATTCCTGCTATACTGAATAAAACCGGAATGAGCCTTGAACTAAATTCATTATCTCCCAGCAAACCAAATATCCCGGCAGAGGTGAAATAAAGAAGAGGGCCGTGGAATGCAGGATCATAGGAGTACTGATTGTACTTCAAAAGCTTGTAACTCAAGTATGCATGGACACTTTCATCGTGATCCATTGGTCGGGCATCGAGGAAGACTAATCTTGATGCAATTGCAATTATAAGGACTAATACAATTATCCTGCGATTCACCATGAGAAATTGGGCCTCAGATAGAAAAGAGTTGCGGTTCTCGATTTTTCACAATTAAAAAGTGGGTGGTCATTTGACAGATTTCACAGCGAACTTCAAATACTTTAAAATACCTCCAGATTTAAATTTTTCAGATGCCTAAAAAATTACTTCAGGAACTGAAAGGATACCAGATTGTAGGCAATCATTCAGCTGTAAAGACATGTCTCTGGCTGAAGAAGTCAATTAAAGATGAAGGAGTATGCTACAAACAAAAATTCTACGGAATCAGAAGTCATCGCTGCCTCCAGATGACCCCCGCACTGGTCTGTAATCTTAACTGCATACATTGCTGGCGCCCCCTTAAGTTACTACCCCGGCTAAGAAGCTGGGATTCTCCTGAGTATGTCGTAGAAGAAAGTATTAAAGCTCAGTATCGTCTTCTGAGTGGTTTCCGTGGTACAGAAGGAGTGAACATGAGAAAACTCGAAGAAGCTTACAATCCAAATCAGGTAGCGATAAGTCTCATTGGAGAGCCAACTCTGTATCCGCATCTGGACGAACTTGTTGAGAGATATAATTCAATGAACATGACCACATTTGTTGTTACAAATGCAACTAAACCGGAAGTTATTGAGAAAATTGAACCCTACCAGCTCTACATCAGCCTTATAGCCTACAGTGAAGAGAGCCATATTTCACTGAACAGGCCTGCAAGAAGTTACTGGGATGAAATCAACGAATCACTGAGAAAAATGGCTGATAAGAATTCAAGAACAGTTTTGAGGATTACTCTAATAAAGGATATCAACATGAAACCGGAAAAGTTTTCACCCTTAATTGAGAAAGCATCTCCTACATTCGTTGAGGTAAAAGCATATATGCACCTTGGTTATTCGAGAAAGAGGCTTGAGAGAGAAGCAATGCCTGACCATGAGCATGTAAAAAAATTTGCTGAAGAAATAAGTAGAATTACCGGATATGATATTAAAGATGAATCCGAAATCAGTCGAACAGTTGTTTTGAGGTGTGAATGATGTTTGATGAGTTTGAAAAATTACATAAAATTCTGGAAGAAAGAGAAAAAGCAAGGGAAGAGTTGATAAGTCTCTCAAGAGAGCTTAGGATAAATTCAACAAAGGCCATCTCTGCAACCCATTCAGAGGAGAGCGAAAAAGCAAGGAATTTTATTGAAAAAGCTGAGAAAACCATCGGGAGAATTACAGAATATAAAAATACCCTGAGTTCTACTTTCAGATAACACATGATGCAATGCAGGAATATGTTGAGAGTTATGTATTTCTTCAGTTTGTCACTGACAATTTTGATGTTGACCTCCAGTCTCTCGGGGTTGAGATACCAACGATTCTGACAGGACTTGCGGACTTAATCGGGGAGTTGAGGAGATTTATACTTGATTTACTGAGAAAAAGTGATTTTGAGAGGGCTGAAAAATATATGGAGATGATGGAGAAACTCTATTCCGAGCTGTCAACCTTTTATTTTCCGGATAAAATCGTACCAGGGCTAAGAAACAAGGTTGATGGAGCAAGGTGGACAATAGAAAGGACTAAATCTGATTATATAGCTGCCAAGGTGGCTGCATTCATAAAAAACCAGACCGGGTCTATTCACTAAAATTGGAGGTGAAGCCAGTGGAAGAAGGGGATTTGTTCGCTGATGTGAAGGAAATAGAAATTGATTGTGCGAAGTGTGAGAATGATAGAATAAAGCATAAAGCAGAAGTTTTAAGCAGAAAAGAGAGTAGAGGTAAGATTATTATTGAGTTTATATGCAGGGACTGTGGTTCAAAGGGAACACTTACCTTTTACAAGAAATCAAGGACAGAATTGCTTGAGTATCCACCTGATTAACAACAATTTTTTAATCCATACAGAGATGATGTGATTGATGAGTCAGCAAGTAACTGGGCAAAGAATGGAGCGAAAAGATGAAGTAGTTATCGGTCTCGAGGTTCATATCCAGCTCAATAAACTGAATACCAAGCTTTTCTGTTCCTGCTCAACGGATTATCATGAAGATGAACCCAACACCCATGTCTGCCCTGTGTGTCTGGGAATGCCCGGTGCGATGCCTGTAATCAATGAGATGGCAATAAAATTCGCTGTTAAGGTTGCTCTTGCTTTGAATGCAGACGTTCAACCCTTCACAGTATTTGACCGGAAGAACTATTTCTACCCCGATTTGCCCAAAGATTTCCAGATAAGCCAGTATGATAGACCGCTGGCGTGGGGAGGTTATGTTACAATAGAGGCTGGGCAGGGGGAGAAAAAAATTCTGTTGAAGAGAATTCACATGGAGGAAGACCCCGGGAAGCTGAGCTATAGAGGAAGTATCACAACTGCAAGGTATTCTATGATAGATTACAACCGTTCCGGTATGCCACTGCTTGAGATTGTTACTGAACCTGTAATGAATTCTCCGAAGGAGGCAAGACAGTTTCTGAACAAACTCAGAATCATTCTGGAGTATCTGGATGTCTTTGATGGCTCGCTGGAAGGTGCAATGAGGATCGATGCAAACATATCTCTGAAAGGCGGTGGAAGAGTCGAAATCAAGAACATATCTTCTTTCAAGGGTGTTGAGAAGGCTTTGACCTATGAGATAACTAGACAGAAGAACCTGAAGAGGAGAGGGAAAGAAGTAAGAAGAGAGACACGCCATTTTGACGAAATTAACAATATCACAGTCTCATTGAGGGGGAAAGAAGAAGAGCAAGATTATCGCTATTTTCCGGAACCAGACCTTGTTCCTGTTGACGCCACTGGAATTATTGAGGAGTTGAGGGGGACTATTCCTGAGATGCCCGAACAGAAGAGAATTAGACTGGCAGAACAGTATGGAATAGGAGAGAACTTCGCAAAAGTTCTTGTCCTTGATTTAAAAATGGCAGATTATTTTGAAGAAGTTGCAAAGAGTTTAGCTGAAGACGGAATTAACCTGAACGTTGCAGCAAGCTGGACTGTGGATGTTCTGAGAGGTGAACTTAATTATAGAAGTAAGGACTTCAGATTTGCTTACAGCATACTTGAACCTGCTGAGATGGTTAAAATCCTCAAATACCTTACAGATGGCAAGATTACTGAGAAAAGTGCGGTTGAGATAATCAGAACGATACTTGATAAGGGTGGGAATGTTGATATGATTATCGAAGAAAAGGGCCTTTTTGCAATTGCCAATAGTGAGATAGAGAAGCTCTGCAGAGAAGCTATTGAGAAAAATCCAAAAGCAGTTGAAGATTATATAGCGGGGAAAGAACAGGCTTTAAATTTCCTTGTCGGTCAGGTGATGAAAGCAACAAGGGGTAAAGCTGACCCGGCAGAAACTGCCCGTATAATTAATAAAATACTCTCCTGAGGTTTTCAGTGAAGATTTTCAAATTTTTCTGTACTCAAGCCAAAACTATAAAATAAGAAATCCATTTACTATTATGCTTGACTGGAGGTTCAGGTATTCTTTCAAAGGGTGATTATATGATAGTCGAATCATATCTCTATGAGAAATTAAATGAAGTTATGAGGTGTAAAACGTGTAACCATTACTGTAAAATTAAACCGGATAAGTGGGGAAAGTGTAGAGTCAGAAAGAATGAGAATGGGGTCTTGAATGTTTATAACTATGGCATGGCGTCTTCAATTGCAGTTGACCCCATTGAGAAAAAACCCTTGCACAACTTCAAGCCCGGTAGCTGGGTTCTCTCTTTCGGAACGGTAAGCTGCAATTTTCGCTGCCTTCATTGCCAGAATTTTGAGATTGCATTTACGGATTTAACTTTTCCTTACCTGAGAGAACTTAAACCTGAAGATGTCCTCAAAATGACTGAAGATAGAGATGCTGATGGCGTTGCATGGACTTACAATGAACCCGGAATCTGGCATGAATTTGCTCTTGACTCAAGCAAAATTGTAAAAGAAAAGGGGTATTATGTTGTATATGTCACAAATGGCTATCCAACCAAGGAAGCGATTGACCAGCATGTACTGGATGCTGCCAATGTTGACATCAAGGCTTTTAACGAGAAGTTCTATACCAAGGTGTGCAAGGCAAGTCTTGAAAAAGTTCTTGAGACTACAGAATACCTCCACTCAAAGAAAATACACCTCGAAGTGACATACCTTGTTATTCCGGGAGAGAACGACTCGGATGATGAACTCAAGAGCTTTGCTGAGTGGGTGCATGGTATTGATAAGAGAATACCTGTCCATTTCTCCCGTTTCCACCCCGACTATAAAATGCTTGATAAACCCCCTACACCAATTGAGACTCTTGATAAGGCTGCCAGAATAACCCTTGAGACAGGAATTGAGTACGTATACATCGGAAATGTATGGGAGCATAAGCTGGAGAGTACCTACTGTCCGAATTGTGGACATCTTATTATCAAAAGAGATGGATTTAACCTGCGTAAAATTGATTTGGAGGGTAACAGGTGTCCGGAATGTGGTTATAAGCAGAATATTATTGTCTGAGCATCATTCAAAGTTTCTTAGAGCTTTGAATCAGAATACGTCTGCAGCTTGATAATTTTTTGTATGTGCTTAGTCAGGGAGAATACTTATAAACCTCACCTTTCCTCTGGGTAGAATTGCTCGTGCCTGAGCAATTAAAAATTTTATAAAATAAAATGTACTGCGCTTGCAGAACTGAAACACTCAGAGGTGATAAATTGAAGAAATATAAGATTGCTGTAATACCCGGTGACGGAATTGGTCCCGAGATAGTTGATGAAGGAAAAAAAGTAATTGATGCAGTAAGTGAGAAAGAAAATTTTGAAATTGAATGGGTGGAGTATCCGTTCGGCGCTGATCACTACATTGAAACTGGAGAGCTGCTCAACGAAGACAGTCTGAAAGAGATGGAAAAGATGAATGCCATTTATCTTGGGGCTCTTGGAGATCCAAGACTTGAGCCCGGAATTCTTGAGAAAGGAATTCTGCTTGCTTTAAGATTTTATTATGACCAGTATATCAATCTAAGGCCAGTAAAGCTGCTGGAAGGAGTTGATTGCCCTTTGAAGAATAAAAAACCGGAGGACATTGACTTTGTGGTTGTGAGGGAGAATACTGAGGATTTCTACGTTGGTATAGGAAACAGAGCTAAGGAAGGGAAACACAGGCAGGAGCTTGAAGTTATCAGGTCAATATACAGTGTGAAATTTGGGCTGGATGTTGAACTTGAAGGAGATGAAATTGCCTACCAGATCGGAGTTGTGAGCAGGAAAGGGGCTGAGAGAGCAATCAGATATGCTTTTGAACTGGCAAAGAGGAGAGGGGACAGCCGAGTTACCTCAGTAGATAAAGCGAATGTTCTCAGCCATGTATATAACTTCTGGAGGAGTATTGTAGAAGAGGTTAGCAAAGAATATCCGGGTATTGATTATGAGTTCAATTTCGTTGATGCTATCACCATGTGGTTTGTAAAGAATCCGGAGTGGTATCAGACGATTGTAACTCCAAATATGTTTGGTGACATAATCACTGACCTTGGAGCGATGATTCAGGGCGGTCTTGGGTTTGCTCCCGGTGGCAATATAAATCCTGATGGGGTCTCGATGTTTGAGCCAATTCACGGCTCTGCTCCGAAATACAAGGGAATGAACGTTGCAAACCCGATTGCGACAATCTGGGCTGGAGCAATGTTGGTGGATGAAATAGGTCAGGAGAAGGCTGCTAAGGACATTGTAAGTGCGATTGAAGAAGTTATAAAGGAAGGTAAAGTCAGGACAAAGGATTTAGGCGGGAACGCATCAACCTCAGATATGGGAGATGCAATTGCTAGGAAAGTTAAGGAAATTTAGACAGCTTTTTTATCTCTTAATTATTCTTTTTATGCTCGATTTCTCTGATGCTACACAACTATTTCTGACAAATCAAAATACTCCTGATAACTTCTCCGTATTAGATTATTATCCGGTAAAAACGTATTTATCCAAAGACATTCACCTGAAACTTGAAAGAGTATAGGAATTGAAATATCTCGCCCCGGTGAGGTAGTGGATATCCCTGATGTCTCCGGAACATCAAACCCGGGTTCGATTCCCGGCCGGGGCACTACCATCATCCTCAAACATTTTAAGTTAGTTGCAGGTTTTTGAAATTGGATACGTTCAGGAGCTGATTTGTTATAAGCTCAAAAAACGACAGAGATTTATATTCATGTTGCAGTGAAGGATTTGAGGCAGATATAATCCTAATTTGGAGTGATATACGCGGTGCTATATGAACGAGTTAGTGAAATTTCTTATAATTACAGTCAAATATTAATAATAAATGAGACGTTAACAATGGAAATGAAAGTGAAGAATTCAGAATAGGTGATTATAGGATTCGATATTGATGATAACATAGTGATATTAATAATTGGAAACAGAAGAGCATTTACAAATGATAAAACCGCCTAACAGAGCGTATGCGGCTGCGCGTATAGGCACTTTCCTAAATCCCGCTTCGCAGGACTTCAGATGCGAACGTTATCGGAAATCGCGCCATAGAGAGGTAAAATTATGGACAAGATAGAGTATAAGCCAATAGGAATCATTCATTCCCAATTTAAAGAGCCAAAAGGAACACCCATACAACCAACAGCCGCTAAAGGAGTTGATGGAAGAGTTGAGGTATTCCCAGAATATGCCGAGGGTTTGAAAGATCTTGAAGGTTTTTCTCATATCATTTTGATATATCACTTCCATTTGTCTAAAAAATCGTCATTAAAAGTAAAGCCATTTATGGATAATCAAATACGCGGAGTCTTCTCAACAAGAGCTCCAAGTAGACCGAATCCAATCGGCATTTCGGCAGTGAGACTAATTAAGATTGAAAGAAACGTATTATACATCCGAGATGTAGATATTGTAGATGGAACGCCCCTCTTGGATATTAAGCCCTATGTTCCTGAATTTGATGTAAGAGCGGTTGATAAAATAGGATGGCTTGAGAAAAATGTGAACAAATTATCCACATCAAAAGATGATGGAAGATTTCAAAATGACTGACACGACCGATAACATTCCTTAGGGCTTAGGCAAAATATAGTATTTGACATAACTTACTTAACCAAAATTCAAAAATTCCTTAACCCACTTCTCCGCAAAACTGATTCTCTGAGCTAGCTGGTAAAAACTACTGGAAATAATTCTCTTCAGTTCTTCTAATG
>Ga0209426_1001316_pt1 | contig 15923 bp, 3 predicted proteins | sample Deesub1362B_J571_FD_187697 | JGI IMG/M metagenome (GOLD analysis project Ga0209426, IMG submission 187697) | Deep oceanic, basalt-hosted subsurface ecosystem from Juan de Fuca Ridge flank, Pacific Ocean, CORK Borehole 1362B_J2.571 (SPAdes)... ...
ATGAAGAGGGATTTGAGCGAGGTAAGGAAGGTTGGTTATGGAGGGCAAGCAGATATGAGTCCGGATGGGAGGAAGTTTGTGTATGTGAGGAAGGGTCAGGGATTGTGGATAAAGAATATAGATGGGACAAATGACAGGCAAATTGTTTCGGATTCAAATGCAACACATCCTGCCTGGAGTTCAGATGGAGGAAGAATTGCTTTAAAAAAAGGAAATCTTATAATAATTGATACTTTAGGGAATTTGCTTAAAGATTTTGGAGGTGGAACAGATTATCCAGATTGGGGTCCTCCTGATAGTAATGCGGTTTCATGTAGCGGTATATATGATTTGAAAGGTAAGATAATTTATATTTTACGAGATACTTTGATAACTTTAGAAAATATTGCTTCAGGATGGGGACTAAAGTGGTCTCCATCGGGTTCATATTTTATAGCTTATGATGGTGATTGGTATGTAATAAAGCGTGATGGTTCAAGGAAATTTTATATAAATCCTTAAAAAAGGAGGTATAAAAAATGAGAGGTATAATTTTAATAATTATGTCTCTTATAGGGCTTTATGCCCAGAGTGGTTATCCGTATAAGCCGAAGCCGATATTATTTGTGCATGGGTATAATGCAAATTCAGGGACGTGGGGAGTTAAGCCTGATAGTGCAGGTAAGATAAGTTATTTAACGGTTTTGCCGGGGTTAGGTCCTTTGCCAGCTATAAGGTGGCCCGGATATAATCCTTCAACGGATTCAATAATAAGGGATAGTATAAAGGAAGGAGATACTTATGATAGGTTTTTACCTTTAATGATACCTTATGCAAAAACATGGTTTTCCATTGATTCATCTTATACTTGGGATGAGGCTCAACCAGGTTATCCCAACAAGTCCTTTTTAGAGGTATGGAATGCTGATTATCCGTTGGGTTCGATAGATTCTACGGGTGGTGGGGGTTATTTTCCTGCTGCTGAGCAGGTTGGTTGGGGTGATGAGATAGCGGAGAGGATAAGGAGGGTATTGAGAGAATATTATGGGGATAATTGGCGTAATGATACATCAGCGAAAGTGATAGTGGTGGCGCATTCGATGGGTGCGGCTTCGACGAGGTGGGCGTTGACATTGTATCCTGATTTGGTTTCGCATGTAGCGAAGGTTATATCGGTTAATTCGCCTCAGTTAGGAACGCCACCAATGAATTTTTTTCCTTTAGGCGAGGTGTGGTGGATATATCATACATTTTGGATACCTTGGTATAGGCCGTTGGAGGTATTGAATCCTAAAACTTGGTTAAATCATGCTGAGATATATGCTTTATTTGCAATAGGGTTTAATTTTGGGTTAAGTTTTTTGGCTGGAGAATTAGGTGCTTTGTATATAGCGAAGTATACGGATGCTGGGAATGATTTAGGCGAGGATAATTATTTTATGCAGAAAAAATTGAATTCACGTGATAATTTGGAGTTTCAGAGGCAGATAAGGTTTGCTTTTGTAGGGGGTAAGTATCCGTTACCTACACAGGCGGAGTTAACGATAACTTATATTACGGTTGGGCAGGCGATTTATTATGGGAGTAAGTGGTGGGATCCTACCTCTTTAGTGATAGCATCTTTAAAAATGCTGAGTGGTTTTTTAATGATAAGGTGGTTTAGGAGTTCTGATGAGGCGGTTCCTTTTGAGAGTCAGATGATGAAAGGGACAGTGGTAAAAGGTAAAGAGGTAACGGAGGTCCCTTTGTCTCATACAGATGCTCCTCATAGATATGATTTAATCCTTCAGGCCCTTGAAGAAAAGCCCAAAATAGATACGGTTTACATGTCTTTTCCTGCGGATGGAGGGGTTGATACGGTTATTTTGGGGTTAAAGGAGATAGATACTGTTGTTGCGAATCTTGATTCAGTAAATATTTTCTTTAAATTAAAAAATGTCTATTTTTTGGCACAGACGAAACTTTCAGTAAATATAAATGGGGTGCCTGCGGGTAAATTGGAGTATCCTGAGGATAAGGGTTTTGATGGGAGGTGGTGTAAGATACCGTCCGGGGTTTTAAGGTTTTTGGGTGCGGGTCTTAATGAATTAACGATAACAGCGAGGAATATATTAGGGGAGCAGGTTTCAAGGACTTTTAAGATTTGGCTTGTTCCTGCGGGTTGGTTTGTATGGAACAGGTTTCCTTTACACAGGGAGGTATTTAATCCTTTGGACCTTTCGATTTCTTCGGACAGTTTTTCCCTTTATATAGTGAAAGAGGGGCTTGATTCAGCGAAATTAATAATTGCCTGGGATTCGTTATATATTATACCTGTGGGTGTTTATCAGGATACTGCAGGGAGGTATCATTTTGATACCTTAGAGACAAGGTATTATGTTAATTCAGACTATTATTATCATTCACCACCCGGAGAGAGGTATTTAATAAAGCCTGATGGGGACACATTACCTGCTTACGGAAAGGTTTTTGCGGTTTCTTTCAATGATATGAGGGGTTATCTTGACAAGGACAATGACGGGAGGATAGATGAGGGTGCATACAGGTTTATATATAAAATAAATGATTCGGTGGAGATTATCAGCTTTTTAACAGGGTTTTATGTTGATGAAACGCCGCCTGTTGTTGAGCTTTTGGAGCCGGAAGGGGTGGTTTCGGGTAGGAGGCAGAAGATATTATTCAGTTTCAGGGCGTATGATAATTTGGAGGAAGAGGTGCAGACACCTGATTCAATGGTTTTTGAGATTTATCGCGGTTGGGAAGCAGCTCCTACAAAGGTTTATGAGATGAAGAAAGATTCTTTGGGTTTTTATTATTACGGGGATAGAAAACTATTATACATTCAAAAAAATATTTTTCCTGAGGATGGGAAATATTTTGCAGTAATAAAGATATATGACAGAACAGGTAATAAAGGGGAAGATACGATATATTTCAGGTTGGATTCATATCCACCTGAAATAACGATTACGGAGAAGATGGAACCTGTTTTGAATTCTGGGAATAAGATGGTTGAATTTAAATATGAGATTAACGAGTATGCGGATATAACACTTTTTGTGAGGGATACAATGGATACCACATATTTGATTGAGAAACAATTTACAGGAATAGTAAAAGAGATGCTTGATTCATTGGGATTTGATACATTGAATTCCGTTTTTATAACCGGAGAGGAGATAAAGGACGGGGTTTATGAGGTATGGATTACAGTAAAGGATTCGGCAGGGAATGATACAACGATATATGAGGGGTTGGTTTCCAATCCCCCTTTATCCTCCTTCACCAAGGGGGAAATTTTGATTGTTGATAAAACAAAACCTCAGGTTACAAATCTTTCTGTTCAGCCTCTTGTTGCTGATAATTATGCTGATTTGAGTTTTGTTGTTTCGCAAGTTAACGATGTCCCTGTTAACAGGGGACAAATAAAGATAAAGATTTATCTTGATACGATATTAAAGGATTCGTTTTTTACTTCGGATACTCTGAAGGAATTTAATTTAAGAATATCATTAACGGGTGTTGATATAGGAAGGCATTTTATAAGGGTTTATGCTTTTGATGAGTATGGTAATTCTTCATATTCGGAGATTCCTGTTTACAAAAGGACATTCGGGACAGAAATTACAAGACCTTTTGAGAATGATACCCTTAAAAAGGGAGTTGTTATAATAAAAGGGATTGCATCTGATCCTGACAGGTATAATCCTTTTGCATTTGACAGATATGAGTTATGGTGGAAGGTTAAGGGAGATGCGGGGGCTGTTCCCGAGGTGCCTTTTCCGGGAAACTGGAAAAAGATAAATATTTTTGCAAATGAAAGCAGTGATAATATCGGAAGAAAAGAGATAACAACGGTTTCACTTCTCGGGACATGGAATACAATTGATTTACCCCCGGGGGATTATGTTTTGCTTTTAATTTCCTATGATAAAGCAAACAGACTTCTTGCTGATTCCGTAAATGTTTATATTTCTGATGAAATTGCCGAAAATCCCGAGGTTGTTATTTTGAAAGAATTAAGGGAAAAAGAGCCTTTTAATTTGAAATTGGAACCTGCAAAGATGGAATCATTGCTTGTTAATTACAGGTTATCCGGTATTATGTCAGATTTACAACTTGATATTATTTCATCTTCGGGTGAAATTGTTGCGAGTTTTCATCAGGATTCCGTTATGCCTTTTTCGGGAAAGCCCGTAGATTTTTCAAAATCGGGTTATTATATTTATGAGGAAAATGACAGTTTATATATTTTATTCAAAGGGAAACCTTTATGGGGGTTCAGTTCGATTTCAATTCAGGGAATAGGGCTTGACAGTGTTTCTGTTTTAAGGGAGATAAATACGGATTCGTTGCACAGTGTTATTGTTACGGGGAATAATGTGATGCTTTTCATTTCGGATTCATCTTATGCGGATTTCGGAGTTGTTTTACCTTTAATGAAGTATAAGGTAAGTTCTGCTGTTGATACCGTTTATCTGGGTAAAAATCTTTATTCTGTTTCAGGAGAATTTTATCTGGGTGGAAAGATATTTTTATGGACAGGAAGGAGATATCCTCAGGGAACACCTGTCGGCTCCGGTAAATATTTATTGAGATTAAAAGCGATGGGTTCTGAAGGATACGGTTATGCTTATGCGGAGGATACTGTTTTTGTAAAGACTGATTTTAAATTTGATTCAGCGTGGGTTGTGCCGAAGGAGGTTGTTTTGGAGGATACAACGATTGTGAATGTTTATTTAAAAGTTAATACAGATTGTTATGTGAGGTGGACACTGGTAAAAGCAGGGGATATAGGAGAGGAGCAGACACCTATTAATGAGATTGTTGTGGGTTCGGGTGAGGAAAAGGTTTTTGTATTTAACAATCAGGGAAGTTTTTATGTTATGTTGAATGATGTTGGAAGGCTTGAGACAGGAAGATATAAGTTTTATTTAATTGCTTCACCTGATTCTCAATTTTCAGAGAGTAAAATTCGGGTTACCTCTTTTATATTGACTTCTGTTCCTATGAAAGAAGCACCACAGGAGGTTTTGTATATTCCTGATAGATATCTTGTTCCGGGAACAGGAGGGGTTTACAATGGAAAACCCGAGTATTTAATTTCAGTTAAGCCCAGCGGGAGATATGTCCCGCCTTTTCCTTATAGTGTGAAAGTCAAGAAAACCGGTTATAACTTACCTGTTTACTTAAAATGGAAGGCAGAATTCGGAAAGGATAGTGTTGAGAGACGAGTTGTTCCTGACACGATTGTTTATTATTTTCCCTTTGCTGCTCCAAGGAACTTTCGGGCTACTGTTCAGGGGCTTTTTGAAGGACAGTGGTGGAGTATAGGGAATTATTATTTTGAAAAAGGGTTCAGATATACGGCGATACAAACAGGTGTTTGCACCCTATTTGTAGGTGGTTTACCCAGATACATAGGCGGTTATCTTTATGTGAACAAATACGATTCTTCAGGAAGATTCATTTCAGAAACACAGTTTCCAGGATGTCAACTTCCTTTTACTCAAAAGAGAGCTTTTAAAGGAATAAAGTATGACACGGTTGAAATTCATTATTTTGTTAAAATAAAAGAAGACAGTGGTTCCCTGGTTCTGATTGATACAAATGCTGTTTATTACGATTTCAGCAGTTTATTGCCTTTAGAAAATGATTATACAGGGAAAATACCTTTACCGTCTGAAAAATGGACAGCAAATTTTAATGGCGAGGTTAAAATATGGAATGTTTACAGGAATGATACTGTTATTTTTAATGTTAATCAAGGAAGTGAATATTATCAAATAGGTGAAAAAATGAATGATACGATCATTTTAGTTCTTCTGAAAAGGGATAACGGAATTTTGATTGATACGCTCTTAAAAGTATATTTTGAAGGGAATGCGGATGAATATCCTTATCAATATTTGCCTTTATGGAAATCCGATATTACCGGAGGATTTACAATAAATTACTGGAGATTTTATGTGGGTAATAATAAGATTTTTGAGAATTATATAGGGGTTGAGATGGAGAACATTTCAGCAGGTGGTGTATACATAACTTCAGAAACAGAAAACTTTTTCAAAAGGTATAGTTTTATAATTAATAAAAAAGCCGTAAAAAAGACGAGTACTGTTTACGTTAACGGATTAATAAAATGGAAGAATGACTCCTATTCACAGGACACAATAAGATATGATACCCTTTTTCAAACACATCTTGCACTGGAGCAATACCAGATAACACCTTCTCAACCTTGGGATTCCACACTTCAGCTTGAAGTGAATGAGGGGGAAAATATCTTTATTGTTTCCACCACTGCCGGAGGTGATTTGATTTCATGGGACGGAACAAAGGATGATAAGTTATGTGCATTTGCGGGTACCCTTAAATCCTTTGATCCCTTGATTTTTACTCATGGGATATTCCCTTCAAAAGGGAAAGGAGATAAAGTAAAGTTTATTGATATATATAAACAGATAGATGAAAAGTGGGTATTCAAAAAAGTGGTTATAGAGGGGATTGTTAATTATCTAAGAGAAAAAGATTCACTTATTGAAGTTCCTGTATATTTAACACCTCCGAATGATAATTGTGAATCCGGAATCGGAGAGTGTGAAGGAGTTATTATTAGAAAGCCTATATGGGCTGAGGCTTTATGGTATAGAGGAGATTCAGTAGTGAAAGTATCGGATATTATGAAAATAGGGGTGCCCTGGTATTCTCCCCGTCAGCCCGGGTCTTCCATACTGAGAGTTTTTAAAAGAGGAAACAAATGGATTTTAGAAGAAAATAAGTTCGCAAAATCAAGTTTTTATAAAAAGGTTGTTCTGGATACCCTTCCTTTAGAAAATAATGATTCAATTTCGGTTTTTATAAATGTTCTTATAAGGGATTCATTTGGAGTTTATGATTCATTCAAGACCGAAATCCCGATTTCGGATTTGCTTAAAAACGGTATTAATAACTATACCTTTCTCTTTCATGACTTGTCAAAAAAGATTGACTCAATTGAAAATGAAAAAGGAAAAATTCATCGGATTGAGTATAAGGAACTTTATGTGGGTATTTACCATAAGAGAGTTATAAAAAATGCAGAAAATATGATCTTTTGTAATGTTCCTGAATCCTCTTTTGTTGAGATGTGGCTTTATAGGGGCTTTCAGGATGAGGCTAATGTAAGACTTTTCAATGTTTATCCCGTTGAAATCTATCCGGAAACACAGCAGGATGACAAATGGGGAATAAATTTTAATATCAAATTAACTCCTCTCTCCGAGAATCCGGAAAATCTTTACTTATATTTAACGGGAAATAATTCTAATCCATACCTTATTGTTGATAAGTGGGACTCGCTGAGAATTTTTGATATAAAAGGCAATCCTTCCCCAGACCTTACCCTGGATACAATTAAAGCTTTCGGTTTCGGAAATGATGTTTACGACTATTTCAAACCCAGACTTAAACTCTCTCCCAAACCACAAGAATGGCTACCGATAAGGGGTGTTTCTGAAAAAGATTACAAACTTATTGCAAAACATAAAGGAAAGATTTTTGAGTTAACACCGGAAATTATAAACGGAGATACAATTGATAGAATACTCGGATTTTTACCTTCATCCGAAGTTGCAGGAAATGTAAAATTTTTGCTTTATCAATATGAGAATGGAGAATTAAACAATGTATATTTCAGAACTTTTAAGATAGGGGATCCTGTTGATAAAATGAATTTTGAAACAAGAAGCCCTTTTTCAAGAGTATTAATTAAGTTTAAAAAATCTTTGCCCGTTGATATAGGTGACACAACCCAAGAAGCTTACTCTCCGCCCGAAATTGCGAATGTCTATCCTCTTTTACCGGAAGAGATTGAACTCGGAGGTTCTACTCCCTACATAGGAGCCCAGATATCTCCTATTGTAAAATTTCTCCCCTATGATTACTCTGTTCCGTCTCCCTCTTATTACCCTTCACTTTATTATAAGTTTTTATTCTCGGAAATCAATGAATATAATATTGATACAAATAATCTGAAACTCTTTGCTTTCAGGAATGATGGGATGATTTATGAACTTTCAACTATTCACTCTAAGGATGAACAGAATGAGCATTTCATCCTTAATGCTTTATTTCCTCTTGACGGGAATAATTATTATGCAGGAGGCTTTTATGTAAATAATACACTTCAGGGTCGAGTTTATCTTTTTTATCCGATGGTTACGAGAGCCACACAAACAGGTGATAGCATATTAATAAGAGGTATTGCAAATTTCCTAAATGAGAATCCCGAAAATGTAATTTTAAAAATTATTGTATACAATGTTTCTGGAAAACCACCGGTTCTCCCACTTTCCACAGGAAAAGGCAATATCTCCTCTTCTATACCCCCTGAATTCTACCGAGGTGAAAATATCAATAAACTTTTAATAAAAGGGAATAAACTAATCATGTCCACCCCAACACAAAGTTTTCCTGTAGTATACAGAGATACCATAAAAATATCACAAGACGGAAGATTTAAGGAAAAAATATTCCTTTACAAAGGGATAGGTGACTATTTCTGGATTTATGTATACGCGGATCCGAATTATAACGAATGGAAAAATTCACCTGTGGGGTTCACTTACTTTGTAAGACCGTATATTTCAAGCCCTTTGATCCTTACACTCCTTGGGGAAAGAAATCCCCTTATTAGGGATACAATCGGAGCATATCTTAAATTCACAGTATCAAGGGAAGCCACGGTTTTCTATTTCCAATTTATTGATAGCACATGGATAGAAATTGAGAATTTCAGAGTTTATCCCTACGACACTTTTTCGATCTACTGGAACGGAAAAGATCCGTTCGGAAATTATTTACCTACAGGTGAATACCCTTACCTTTTATACGCGGTTGATGATTACGGAATTAAATCAAATGAGGAAACAGGATACTGGCAAATAATAAGAAGAATAACGGTAAATATCCTTAATCCTTCAGATGGGGAAATACTCGGGGATACTGTTTTGTTGCTTGCAGAAATTGAAGGAGAAGAAGATTATCCGATTGACTGGTTTGCATATTATAATAACAAACCTCATGATATCGGAACCCAGATATCAGAAAGTACTCCGCTTTTATGGATAACCGATACGGTTCCGGAAGGAATTAATATTTCATTAATAGCAACAGCAACACACCCCATCGGGATTACGGGTTCTGATTCGGTGAATATTATACTTGACCACACTCTCCCTCTAACTTATATGAATTTAAGTCAACCCTTTTATGAAAAGGAAAGGATAACATTTGTCACATCCAAAACCCAAATCAGCTTCTATGCCCACGATAATTTAAGCGGTGTTGAAAAAACAGAATACAGAATCCTACCGAATATTAAATGGAATGTATTTAAAAAACCCTTTTCATTGCTCGGAGAAGACGGACTCCGAAATATGCAATACAGATCAAAAGATAAAGCAGGGAATTATGAGGAGATTAAAGAAAAGATGCTTTTCCTGGATAATACAGCTCCTTCAATTGAAATAGAAATCAATCAGCCGAGGTATGATTCATTAATTACTTATATATCGGATACTACATTGATTTCTTTATACGGTTATGATTCGGGTTCAGGGTTGAAGGAGCTTGTTTATGCGATAGATGATACGGATTATGTTAAGTATTCTGTTCCTTTTACAATTACGGATGAGGGGGTAAGAAGGATTAATATAAAGGCGATTGATAATTTGGGAAATGCGTGTGATACAATGAAGGAGGTTGCGGTGGATAAAACATATCCTGAGACGGATTACAGTGTTGGGGAACCGAAGGTTATAAGGGACACAGTGATATATTTAACATCAAGTACGGGGATTTCCTTGAGTTCAATTGATCCTTTATCAAACGGAGTTTCCTCGGGGTTAAAAGCAGTTTATTACAGGATAAATCAGGATAAGGAAGAGTATGTTTCACCTTTATTTATTACGGGTTCTGATGGTATTTATGAGTTCGGGTTTTACGGGGTTGACAGGGTTTTGAATCAGGAGCCCGAGACGGTGCTTGTTTTATATCTTGATAACACGCCTCCTGTTACAAGATATGAAATAGGGGAGCCGAGGTATGTATCAGACAGGACATATATAAATTCTTACACACCGATAACATTCAAGGTATTTGATGAGGGGGTTGGGATTGATTCAGCGTGGTACAGGGTTGACGGGGGTTTAAGGAATTATTACAGGGATAGTGTCAGGTTTACGATAGGGGAGCACGGGTTACATTTGATAGAATACGGGGCAAGGGATAGTCTTAATAATTTTGATTTTAATGAATTCGGGGTTGCGGTTGATACCGTTTCACCGAATACGGTTTTGAGTCTTGAGGGTCCTTATGTTGAAGGGGATACAGTTTTGATAGGTCCTAATACGATGATAATTCTTTTATCAGAGGATCCCTTAATAGAAAATGTTGCTTCAGGTGTTAAATCAATTTATTACAGAATTGATGAGGGTGAATGGAATGAAAGTTCGGAGAATCCTTTGAGGATAAGTTTAAATCTTTCGGATGGTATTTATAGAATGGGGTATTATTCGGAGGATAATGTGTTAAACAAGGAGAGAGAAAAAGAATTTATATTCAAATTTGACGGGACGCCTCCATTTGTGAAGATAATAAGTCCGCCTGATTCATCTTATCTGAATTTGAGGGTACCTGTGATAGGGACGGTAGAAGATGAACATATTTCTTATTACAGACTTGAATACGGTAGGGGAGAAAACCCTGTTGAGTGGAATCTAATTTCAGAGGGTATTTCGGCAGAAAGGGAAACACTCGGATCTTTTGATGCAAGGAATCTTGAATACGGTATTTATACTATAAGGTTATATGGAGAGGATAAAGTAGGGAATACAGCCGAAGACAGGATTTATGTATTTGTCGGTATATACGGTATAGGCTTAATAATAGACGGTCTGCATAAACCTACGGATGTTTGGGTTTCTGCTGGGAGGATTTATGTGACCGATGATGGGAAATGCAGGGAAGAAGATGATGAGGATGAGGAGCATATTGAAATAGATGTTAAAAATCATCACAAAGAAAACGGGAGACTCCTTATCTATGATTTACAGGGTAATTTGGTGGGTATCGTTTGCGGAGTAGAGGACCCACGTGGAGTTGCAGTTGATGAGGAAATGGGAAGAGTTTATGTGATACAGGAAGAAGGAAGGCATGGAAATGATAAGAAGATCAGTTTTGACGATGAACATGAGGAAGGGAATAAGGTTGTTGTATTTACTTTAGATGGTGATTCTTTGTTTGAGTTCGGAGAGGAAATATTCAAGCCTGAGGGGATTACAATCGGATATGAGGAAAGGGAAAAGAGGGTATTTATAGCGGACAGGAACGGAAAGAGAATATGGGTTTACACACTTGATGGTGATTTAATAAGAAATTTCGGGACAGAAAGACATAATACCGGTATTGCGATTGACGAAAAGGAGATTCTTTATGTTTCAGAGGACCAGAAGCATAAAGTGATGGTGTTTAAAAATGATACATTAGTTAATGAATATTATGAAAGGTTTATAAAGCCCAGGGATGTATATTATGAAAAAGGCAGGGTATGGGTATGTGACAGGAATAATGATCGTATTCTGGCGATTGATACACTGGGGATACCCTTGTATGAAATAAGACCGAAAGGAGAGGGGAGATTAAACAAGCCCGAGGGAGTCTGGACAGGATTTAATGAGGTATTTGTTGCGGATAGGAATAATGACAGAATTGTAGAGTTTATTCTTGAGGTTCCTATTTTGTTTGCGATGGGGACAGGAGGGATCAAAAAAGGAGTTGAACTTGATATAAGGAATCCTATCGGAATGCCGAATTTGTTTAATCCGGAGAAGGGGTATTGTGACATAAGGTTTGAGTTGACGAAACCTGCTGATGTTGAAGTAATAGTGTTTACAATCGGAGGAAAAAGGATATGGAGAACTGTTATTTCTGGATTCACAGGGGGGAACAGTGTTATGTGGGATGGGAGGGATGATAAGGGAGAAGTTGTATCATCCGGAGCATATCTTGTTTTGATAAGAGCGAGGAGTGGAAGGGAGATAAAGGAAAAGAAAATATGGGTTTTTGTTGTGAGGAAATGAAATGATTTGTAGGAGCCGTATCCTTACGGCGAATGAATTATTTGGAAGCCGCTCCTACAGGGATGGATTATCGCGGTTGGGAAACCGCTCCTACAAGGTGGTGTTTTTTCTGATTTTTATTTTTTCTTTTCTTTATTCCTTTGATTTTCTTGATCTTGGAGCAGGAGCAAGACCACTCGGGATGGGAAATGCCTTTGTGTCTGTGTCCGACGACGCTAATGCCCCTTATTTTAATCCTGCCGGAACAGGAGAAAAAATAAATCCTGAAATTACCTATATGCACGCTGTTTTACCTACAGGAGCAATGTATGATTATTTTTCAGGTGTTTTGAGTGTGAAATATTTTTTGAAAAAGAATGGATTATCGCAATTGGGAAACCGATCCTATAATAATGGAGTGTCGGGATTAGGAAATCGCTCCTACAGATATAATGGTGAAATAATTTGTAGTACGGCGATGAATGGGTTGTCGCGGTTTGGAAACCGCTCCTACAATTTCGGATTGGGATTTTCCTTTTTCAGAGTTGCAACACCTGAGGTCCCTGTTTATGAAGCTGTATATGACACAATCCCCGGCTCTGATTACACAAAAATAATTTATAAAGGAACAGCAAGGTTTTTAAATGAAACATACCTGATTGCTTTTTCTTTTAAAGGAAATAAAAATATAAGCGCGGGCTTTTCTTTAAAATACATAAGAATTCAGATCGTTGACTATAAAGCAAAAGGTTTTTCCGGTGACCTGGGATTTATAATAAAAAAAGAATTTAACAGAGAGCTTTTAAATGAAATAAGACTCGGTTTTAAATTTGAAAATTTAATAAGAACACCTTTTGAATGGAATACAGGGTTTAAAGAAGAGATTAAAAAAATTTTGAGGGCAGGAGCGAGTTTTAAGTTTTATAAGAATTTCCTTTTATCTTTTTCAATAAACGATAGAAAGGAATATTCTGCAGGTGCTGAATGGAAAGTTATGGGATTTTTACCCCTGAGACTGGGAATTGAAAATGAAATGCTTACCTTCGGAATAGGTATTGAGGTTAAAAGGGTCTATGTTGATTATGCATACGCTTCACACCCTGATTTGAATGTAGGACACAGAATAGGGATAGGAATAAGATGGTGAGGAATTTTAATGTGCGATAAATCGCACATCTATGTTTTGTGTTAATCGCGTTAATTGTGTTTGTTGTAACAGTTGCATTTATGCGACATTTTCTGATTCGCGGTTAGGAAACCGCTCCTACAGGGATATGATATCGCGATTGGGAAATCGCTCCTACGGATGTGACGATGAAATGATTTGTAAGAGTATGATATCGCGGTTTGGAAACCGGTCCTACAAATATAATGATAATATATCCTGTAGGAGCCGTATCCATACGGCGACTAATCGGGAAAGACAAATAATTATCCCTTGTAGGAGCCGTATCCTTATGGCGATGAATGAAAATGGGTTAAAATTAAATACATGAAAATTAAAAAACCGGAAAAAGGTCAAAGGAATCTCAGAAAAGGACGAAGATCTGTAAGGGGTTTTTACTATTTTATAACAATTTGCTGTAAGAATAAAAAGGAAATTTTTAAAAGCAAAGAAAACGCAGATATATTTTTTAAGAGCCTTGAGTATCTTGAGAAAAACGGATATATTGAAGTTTTATTTGCAATACTTATGCCGGATCATGCACATCTTATATTTAAACTTACAGGAGATAGGAAGTTATCGGAAGTTATAAAAAGCCTGAAACAGTTTACGGGAAGGAAGATAAAAGAAAAAATGAAAACAGAAGAAAATATCTGGCAAAAAGGATTTTATGATCATGCAATAAGAAAAGATGAGAATCTTACAGAAATTATGAGATATTGCCTTTTTAATCCCGTAAGAAAAGGAATTATACAGGATCCAAGAAAATATCCTTTTTGGAAAAGCAAATATAAAATTGAGGAGATTATATGATGGTTATGATGTTATTATCGCGGCTTGGAAGCCGCTCCTACAGGGATGGGTTGTCGCGGTTGGGAAACCGCTCCTACATAGATGGGTTGTCGCGGTTTGGAAACCGCTCCTACAGATGTGGTGATGAAATAACTTGTAGGAGCCGTATCCATACGGCGATTAATCGGAAAAGATGTATAAATGCCAAGTAGGAGCCGTATCATACGGCGATGATACAATGAAGAAATAAAATGTTGATTGTTTTTTTGATTTTTTTACAAATAAATGTTACACAAGAAAATGAGTCACCACCCGAAAGTCACTCCTACAATGATACCCTTGATATCAATTTAAAAGGAACAAATACAATTGTTTATCACAAAACAGAGTATAAGGGTATTTATTTCCCTTATTATTATTCGTATTCATCACGAAACAATTTTTTGCATATGAGCGCAGAAGGAAGTTATAAAGGGTATGAAATAGAAGGAGAAATAAGGGAACCTTATTCAAGATTTGATGAAGATATTGCCTATATCGGTATAAAAGGAGAAAATTTGGAGATAAAAGGAGGGAATACAAACTTTTCCCTGCAAGGAAACCCTTACATAACAGCAGGATTCAAAGGGAGAGGGGTTTATTTGAAATTTATTAAGAATGATTACTTTGGAGAGAATCTGGTTTCCTTTCCTCAGGGAGAATTTATATTTGAAAGAATTTATGGAAACGGCACCCAGGGACCCTACAGATTAAAAGAAAGTCCTGTATTAAGGGGAAGTGAAAAAGTAAGAATTATAAAAGAGGGAAAGGTTAAGGAACTTATAAGAGGAAAGGATTACAGGATTGACTATGTTCTCGGAGAAATAAGATTTGAAAGCATAATTTATGAGGATGAAATTATTGAAATTGAATATCAAAGGAAAAAAGAAGAAGAAGGAATCACAGGAATAAGAGCAGGATTTAAAGAAAAAGGGATTATAAAATCTTTCGGTATTTCATATTTAAGAACATCCGGAGGATTGAATAATAAAAAGAATATCTACGGTCTTGATATAAACCTTTTACCTTTTAAAAACTCCGAACTTTCTTTTGTATGTGCCGGAGATAATTTTAAAAAGAGTATATATGGGGTAAAAGGAGGTTATTCCTCTGAAAGGTTTAAAGTTTTGTCAGGTTTTGAAAGACAGTCAGGAAATTATAGAATTTACGGAGAGGGAGAAAACTTTGCAAGGAGAAATTTTTATATTGAAACTCTTTTAAGTCCTTTCGGAAACCTGAATCTGTTTTATAAATTTAAAAATTTCAGTGATATAAAAGGTAAAAACAGGGAATATTCTGTAGGTGTAAATAATAAATGGAAAAATTTTGAAGCAGAGGCAGATTATACCGAATTAAATAATTTTTATTATGATTCTTCAGAGGCTTATACAGCAATTAAAAGGGGATACAGTTTAAAATTGAGTGAAAGCATATTTATAGGAAAATTTACACAATCCGTAGGAATATATGAGGGAGAAAATTTGAAAGCAGGAATTTTAAAAGGAGGATGGAGGGAATATATTTTTGCTTATCAAACCCGGAATTTTAAAAGACTCAAAGGGGATTTTGAGATAAAAATTTATAATCAGGATAAGAGATACAGAACCGAAGGTTTTTTAAATTTGAATTATTTTCCTTTTAAATTTCTAACAGGAAATTTAAGGATTGAGGGAAGAAGGGATTTTGACAGAAAAAGTAATTTTATTTTCAAAAAAGGATTTTTATTCAAAATGAGAAATATAAATGATAACCTTGAGATTAAAAGGGAGGAAAGGATTCCTTACGGGTTAAATGAAAAAAGGATTTTTTATGTTTTGAGAAACAGATTTAATTTTAAGAATAAAAAA
>Ga0209426_1001317_pt1 | contig 15860 bp, 11 predicted proteins | sample Deesub1362B_J571_FD_187697 | JGI IMG/M metagenome (GOLD analysis project Ga0209426, IMG submission 187697) | Deep oceanic, basalt-hosted subsurface ecosystem from Juan de Fuca Ridge flank, Pacific Ocean, CORK Borehole 1362B_J2.571 (SPAdes)... ...
GGTATATGGAATTTCTTTCAATTTTAAAGCATTCAAAAATACCATGTTTTGTGGTCTCAGGAAATCATGATTGGTATAACTGGGCTTATGTGGGAAACGAAGAAACAAATTATTTGCAGATTGTAAATCCTTTTCCTGACCATACTTTTGATTATGGAAATTTAATGCATTTCCTATGTCTTGATACAGGTCCTGATGATATATGGAGCGACTGGGACTCCTGGTGTTATGGATTTACACCTGCTCAACTTGCCTTTATTGAACAGGATTTAATTCAAAACCAAAATAAACCTTTGATATTTGCAATGATGCATGGACCTGTAATTGATTATGATGACAATGATGATTCAAATAAATACGGCAAAGATGAATTCATAACATATGCAATTCAGTATAATATGGATTTAATCCTTGCAGGACATACTCATCAGGATAGATTATTTTTAGCAGATAGCACATGGATTCAGGGGCAACTTCCAAATCCTCTTCCTCCAACACCCTATTTCATGCAAACAACAACTACATGCAAAAATGATTCAGGGTTTGTAGGTTATAGAATGGTCATAGCAGATGTAAATGGCCTTATATCTTTTTCAGAAGATGGACTTGCTGATAAATCAATAAGAATGTACAATCTAAAAGAAACCTATTCTTACAATAATGATAGCACCTCCTGTCTGATAAAAATTTTTAATTACAACTCAAGAACATTCTATGATGGAAGGGTGTATCCGAAAATGAAAACAGGGTATAATTATCAGGTTTCAGGGCCTGCTTCTCTCCTGAGACAGGCAATAACAGGATTGTGCAAGATAGAGGTGGAAAGTATAATACCAGGCACAACCATTATATACATTGAACCTGTTGAAATTGCAGAGAGGCCGGGAAATAAGAATAAAGATATGTATATTATTTTTCAGAAAGATTATATAAGGATCATGAATCAAAATCTGAAAATATCAAGGCTTAAAATCTTTGATATAACAGGAAGAAGAATAGTCATAAAGAAAATAACAGGTAAAAAAACAAAAATAGATATTTCAAAATTGAGAAAAGGAATCTACTTTATTATTCTTGAAAATAAAGAAAAGAGACATCTTAAAAGAAAATTTATAAGGTTTTAAAAATAAAAAAACTTTACTCCCCTATCAACCTCACATATTCCTTATACATACATTTATCCTGAACAACAATAATGCCCTCTTCTTCTGCCTTTTTTGTGCTTTCATGTATTATTCCTTCCTGAAGCCATAGAACCTTCACATCACCTTTTTCCCTTTTTCTTTTTATAACCTGCTCAACAATTTGAGGAACTTCTTCAGAAGGTCTGAATACCTGAACAACATCAATTTCATCAGGAATTTCAAGGATACTTTTATAACTTTTTCTTCCCAGTATTTTATCATGTCTGGGATTCACAGGAACAACATTATAACCCTTTGCAATAAAAAAGGCAGGAACCCTTCTTGCAGGTTTTTCAGGATTATTTGAGAAACCTATGGTTGCTATATTTTTATAATTCAAAAGGATTTCTTTAATTTTTTCATCTTTCATAAATTAAAATACTTTTGATAAAATAATTTTTCAATACTATAAACCTTAATCTTGATTTAAAACAATTTTTAAATTTTTTAAAGAAACTTATTGTGTGATAAATCACACCGCTACATCTGACTTTAAAATTTTAATTCTACACCTTAGGAATCACCCTTACAAATTTCAATATCAGTACTTCGGAACTTCGACAATTATCGAAATGCCGAAATAGGTAATTTAGAACTCTCCACAGATTCCCTTATATGGACAATGCCCACAACTTCCCGTCCTTGAGTCAGGTTCAAAGGGAATACTCTTGTCAAAAATTTGTTTCAATATATTTCTTAAAATAACTTCTGTGTCTTCGAGGGACAAATATTCAGAACCTGCCCTTTGTCCTCTCTCCACTACTCCCCCGAATCTGAAACTCCTAATATCCGATGAACCGAAAATATAATAAGCCCCTTCCCGCACATTCACACTTTTTTTCTTACTATATACAAGAGCATAAATAGGGACCTGTAAACTCCTAACCTCTATGGCTATTTCCCTTCTATCTTCTAAGTTTTCAGGTTTGAAAGGAGAACCTACATCACTTGATGAACTTTTATAATCTATTACTTTATAATATCCATCAATTTCATTAACTCTGTCAATCTTACCTTTTACTCGTACCTTCAAATCATTACCCATTTGGAACTCCTCATTTACCCTATATTCTAATTCTCTTACAATCCCTTTATCTTTTCTTTTCAGTTTATTTATAAATTTCTTCATTTTTAAAATTAAATATTCTTTTCTTAACCACAAACTCTCTCTTTCCTTCCCAAACTGTTCATCAAATTTTTCTGAGAAAAAATTCAAGAATTTTTCTTCAACATTCCTACTCCATTCAGGAACTTTGTTCATAAAATTATCTTTATAAAACTCTTCCATAATTTTGTGCAAAAAAGTCCCGAGTGATTTACTTTCTATATCCTCTGTAATCTCTTCTTCCTCAATATTCTTTATTATCTTTGATTGATAAAACCTAAAAGGGCATTTAATATACTCATCTATTTCCGTAACATGGAAACCTTCCTGCGCTTTTTTATAAAGGATTTCCGTTATTTTTTCATCTTTTTCTATTATTTTTTTTGATTCCTTTGTTAAAACAGGATTGTATGTATAAAAAGGTATCTCATCATATAAAAGCCTTTTTTCTCTTTTTTCCTTTTCCCATAAAAGCCGCTGAATAAACCTTGACTCAGGTGAATCAATATCTTTTTCCGTTTCATAAAATAAAAGATAAACATCTTTTGCATTCTCCACAATTTGATAAAAATTATAGGCATAAATTGCCTCATTCTCCCTATACGAGGGCAACCCGAGGATTTTCCTTAAACTCTCAGGAAGAACAGGGTCATATTTATAACTTTTCGGATATATCCCTTCAAGTAAATCAAGAAAGAAAACTTTTTCAAAAGGAACAAGACGGGCTTCAAGAACACCTATAATTTGAAAACCTCTCAAAGGGTCTCCTCTTAAAGGTATTGAATATGAAGAGAGATAGGGAAAAAGTATTTTTGATATATCTTCTATTTCAATATTTTCTTCTGAAATCTCTGTTTTTAAAATTTTTTCAAAAATTTCAAAAGTTTCTTTTAAGAATATGGAAAGCAGTATATTTTTATCTCCTTCAATTGTTGTGTACACAATATTTAAAATTTCTTTCGTCACACTTATAAAGTCCTTTATTTTTTTTATTTCTGAAAGAGAAAGAGAGAAAATTTTCACAAAATCCCTGTTAAATCTTTCCTCTATTATTTCACTAATATCAAAATAAATCTTTCCTGCATTCTGATTCTGATCCCTGATTTTCTTCTCTATTATTGCTACTTCCTCAGGAAATACAGAAACAATAAAAGGATGATTGAGAAAAGATAGAAGTGTCTTGTAATAAAATCTGCTTTCTCTAATTTCTTTTTTAAGTTCAAAGAATTTTTTAATAAAAGAAAAAGAAGGTGTCAATCTGAAAGAATACCCCATACTCACATTAAAATCAGTTTTAAGTTCTGTTCCCAGTTCTCCGAGCAAGGGTTCAAGATGAGAAGGGTCAGGAAGAATACAACCTACTTTAACAGGGTCAATTTCTTCTTTTAAAATTTCCTTTAACTTTTCTCTTAAAAATATCGCCTGAGAATAAAAATCCTTAAGTTTTATAAACTCTATTTTAGGACCTTTACCTTCGGATTTAATAACTTTATAAGCAAAATTGTTTCTGTTTATAAAATCATATATCGCCCTACTCTCCCTTGTCTTAATGAATAACATTTCGGTATTACATTCGCTTATAACCTTCTTTATAAAGTATTCTTCAAAAGGTAAAAGGGCATAAAAACCTGCAAATATGACTTTTTCAAAATCTAAATTAAAATCAATTTCTTTAAGTTTTCTGAATAAAAGCCCTCTTGTTATTTTATTTCTACTTAAAATCTCATTATAAAATTCATCCCTTAACTTATCAATTATCTCAAGTAGCTCTTTTACTCTTTGTGGAACTTCTGCATACTCCTTTAGCATTTTCACCTCTTTAAAATTAACATTATTCATTTCAAGCTCATCTATTGCTTTTATTATTCTTACTCCCCAGGAAAAGAAATCAGAAAATTTTTTTGTTTTGAAAATTGTTATATTTTCCTTATCAAAAATATTTTTTAGAATATACACTGCGTCCAATAAATCTATAAACTGATAGTTAAACTCTTCATTGAGAATTTTAAAAGCAAACTCCTGTAAGGAAAACATTGAAGGGGGAATAAATGGATTTTTTATTTTTTCTGATAAAATTTTTTTAAGATACAGATAAGGTCTTTTATTCGGAAATACAATAGCAATATTTGAAAGGTCATTCTTTCCTTCTTCCATAATCCTTTTTGCAATTTCATCAAGCAGGTTACATGGAGTTTTGTAAATGATTATAAGAGGTTCAGATTTCATAGACTTCCTCCCTATCAATATAAATAAGATATCCTCTTATTTCTTTATCATATATTTCTTTAATGACATCAACATAATTTTTTAACTGCTTTATATGAGAGTTATCTTTTTCCTGCCCTGTTTTAAATTCAATAATCTTAATAACATCATCAAAAATTATTCTGTCAATGCGGTAAGTATTTCCTTTTTCATCTATAACATCAAATTCTGTATTTACCTTTTTATCCGTGAAAAAGAAATTTTTTAAAAAATCCTTTTTTAATTTTTCTTTAAAATATGCAATATCCTCAAGAGACTCTTTTTCAAAAACTTTATATAACTCCCATTCCGCCCTTGCCTTTTCATAAGCCTTTTCAATTTCTTTCTCAAAACTTTCTTCTTTTAAATTTCTTATTTTTGACAAAACAAGATGAATCCATTCTCCTCTTAAAACTTCATTATGGGTCATAATTTCGCTTTCAGATTCACTTTTTATAAAAATTTTTTTTGATAGATCCAGCACAGACAAGGGCTCTTCCCTTTCCCATGTAAATTCTACTTCCTCTTCTATTTTTTCTTCAAAACTTCTTTTTTCACCAATTCTAAGTATATCCTTATCCTCAAGTTGCTTACTCAAACTCTCTATTATAAACTTTCCCCATGATTTTTTGTTTCGCTTATTCACAACAAAATAAATCTCCTCTCTTGCTCTTGTCAATGCAACATAAAGTAAGTTTAATTCCTGAATTATATTGAAAGCTTCGTGATATTCTTTCTCACGCTCATCACTTAGATTTTTCAAAAATAATTCCGGTTTTTCCGGGTTTTTATCATAAACAAAAAATTTTTCTTTGTCAGGAAAAGGACTGACTGAAGTAAATAAAGATATAACAACATTAAACTCAAGACCTTTTGCTTTATGAACTGTAAGTACATTTATTGCATCCTTTGAAGAAGGGGAGAAAATATACGGAGTTTTTTCAAATTTTTTTATAAAATCATAAATTGAAATATTCTCAGCTTCCTCTGATATTCCTTTTAAAAGTGATAGAAATTGAAGATACTCTTTCCTGAACCTTTTACCTATTTTAAAAACTCTATCAAATTCAAGAAGAAGATAGTAGGTAGAAAATATTTTTGAAAGTTTTTTAAAATAGGAATAAACTTTACCAAAATCGGGAAACAATCTTGAAAATTCATTTACATTCTTGTTTTCGGAAAAAAGAAATTTCCTTATTTTTTCTTCCGGAATTTCAAACAATTTTTTGAAGAAATCGGTTTGAATCAAGTTAAGAAAACTGAGTGTATCCTTTTCATTTACAAGAACTTTAAAGAGATATATAATGGTTTTTATCAAAGGTAAGTTCTCAATACTCACATCATAAGAAGTATACACAGGATATCCTTTTGAAAGAAGAAAATTAACAACTTTTTCGCAATCACTGTTCATTCTTTCAAGAATTGCAATATCTCCGAACCTTCTTTTTCTCTTATTAATTAAATCATCAAGTAAACTCTCAAGATAAAAAAGGATTTCATCTTCTGCTTTTCCTTTTGTTTCCTCAATTACTTTTATTTCAACATATCCTCTATAGTCCCAGTCATCCCTGGGTCTCTGTGTTACATTTTCATAAACTTTTTCTACTTCATCAAAATAAGACATATAATTCTTCTTATTTTTGTTTTTTGATATATCCTGAAAATATTTTTTAAGGTTTTCTTTTTTAAAAAGGTTATTCACAAAATTAACAATAACCGGAGCACTTCTTTTATTCTCTTCAACATAAATAAAATTAGATTCTTCAGATGATAAATTTTCTTTAAATTCAGAATGGATAGATTTAAAAAGTTCCCATCTTGTTCCCCTCCATCTGTAAATTGACTGCTTTGGATCACCTACATAAAAAAATGTCCCTTTATTTCCTTCCTCATCAGTTCCTGCCAGAGCATTTAGAATTAAAGGCTTCAAACTCTCCCATTGAATCAAACTGGTATCCTGAAACTCATCAATCAAATAATGATAAAACTTCTCACCCAGTTTATAAAGAAGATAGGGCACTTCCGAAGTCCTTATATACTGAAACATAAGAAGAGAAATATCTGATAAAAACAAAATTCCTTCTTCTTTTTTCTTCTTTTCAAGTCTTTGTTTTATAGTATAAAAAATTTCCTTTAATTCTTTTGCTTTAAAGACATAATCACCATTCGGCATTAATCGGTCTGTATTGAGGAAAGATTTTGAATATTCTATAATTCGTTCACGGGGATTGAGTGAGGTCGATTTTTCAGCCAAAAATTCCAGAAAACTCAATATTTTTCTTTTAAGCAAAGAGTTATTACCTGCTTCAACAATAATCTGTTCAACTACTTCCCGAAGAACTTCCTCAAACTCTTCCTCCATTTCAGGTTCCGGTGGAATATCAAGGTCCAGAGCACAACTTTTAAGCAAAGAAAACAAAAAAGCATCAATTGTTTTAACAGAGAAATCCGAAAAATTTTGTATTATTCCATCATTTCCGTCAAGAATGGAAATAGCAAGCTTGTCACCCCCGAGAGCGAGCTCCTTCAATCTTTTCAAAATTCTTCTCTTCATTTCTTCACTTGCTTTATTCGTAAATGTAATTGCAAGAATCCTGTTAAATCTTATACCCTTTTCAAGTAGCTCAATATACCTTTCAACAAGTCTGCTTGTCTTTCCTCCTCCTGCGGAAGCTTCTATTCTGACAAATCTTTTCATTTTGAAACAATTTCAAAAACTTTTATAACTTCTTCAACAGTAATTCTCTTTAAACACTCATAAGTTTCATATTTACATGTTCTTTCAAAACAGGGGGAACAGAAAGTTTTTTTATAAAAAACATAGACATTTTCACCGAGCGGTTTTGTCCAGCAAGGCGAGGTTGAACCAAAAAAAACAAATGTTTTTTTTCCCATCGCAGCCCCTATATGAGCAATTCCGGAATCATTACTAAATATATACTCGGATTCGGATATAATTTTCAAAACATCCCTTATTTCTGTTTCTTCTCTAAGGTCCTTTACACCATTTGGAAATCTCTCCCTTTTTTCCTTTCCTATCACTGTAACAGCAAATTTTTTATCTAAAAAATATTGTGCCAGTTCTCTAAAAAAAAGCCACTCTTTTGCTCTTCCATAAGAGGCATGGGGAGCAATTAAAATACTATTCCTTTTTTCATCTGAAAAATTCTTCATAAATGGATAATACAATTTCAGTCTATTCTCAACCCCAATTAATCTCAAATAACTCTTAAGCAAATGCTCCTTTTTTAAAAAATAATTCGGTATTTTTTTTGTAAGAAAGTTTTCTCTAAAATCAGTTACAAAACCCACCCTTTCCTTTATACCCGCAATAAAAGGGAAAAAAGCAGAGGAAAAAGAGGGAGGTAAAATAAATATCATCTCTGCCCCTTTTCTTTTCAAATTTTTAAGTATTTTTAAATATTCCAAATAAGAAGAAAAACCTATATATTCATAATCATAAAATATTGCCTTTAATTTTTTTTTACCTGTAAGAATAATCTTTTCATTATACTCATCCAAAAGAGCTCTTAAAAAGCCCCTGGATATCACTGCATCACCTATCCAGTTAGGAGCTCTTACTATTATCAATTTAGATTTTTAAAGGTAAATAAAAATAAAAGGTCGTCCCTTTTCCCGGCTCTGAATCAACGTAAAGCTCAGAACCATGGGCTTCAACAATTTCTTTTGCAATAGTAAGTCCAAGTCCCATTCCCCCACTCTTTGTTCTTGAATGTTTACCCTGGAAATAGGGTCTGAAAATAAGAGGAATTTCTTCTTTTCTGATTCCAGGTCCTGTATCTCTAACCATGAACTTAATTCTGCCATTTTCTTTAACAGCTTCTATTGATACCCTGCCTCCTGCATTTGTAAATTTCAAAGCATTATTAACAAGATTTGAAATAGCAGATTTAAGCGCCTCTGGGTCACCTATAACAGTATTAGGAAAAGGCGGCAACTTCATTACAAAATTAATACTTTTTTCCTGAGCAATAGGAAGATACTCTTCATAAACCTCAAATAGAAGTTCTGTAAAATCAAAAACCTTGAATTCAAAAGCTTTAGGATAATAACCTTCTCTTGCACTTGTTACAAAATTATTAATCATGGACTCGAGTCTTGTTACACTTCTTAAAACCTTTTCAATATAGTCAAGTTTTTTAACATCCTTTTCCTGTTTCATTAAAAGTGTTATATAGCCTTTCATCACAGAAACAGGAGAAAGAAGCTCGTGGGTTATTCGAGAAAGGAAAGAGGCCCTATATTCTTCAAGGATTTTTTTCTCTCTTATAAGTCTTTCTTCCTCTTTTAATTTATCCTTAAATTTCAATATAAAATCTCTAAGGTCATCTTTTTTTTCAAGCACAGACTTCGGTATCTCTCTTTCATAATCAAGTTCCAGAATCCATTTAAGAAATGAAAAAAACCTTCTTAATTCAAGATATATAAGATATGAAAAAAATAAATAAAAAAAGAAAGAAATGGTAAAACTGTAATAGTTAGCAGAAATAAGAAAATATACAGATAAAACAGCACATATAAACCCTAATGCAAGATAAAGGGATAATCTTATTATAAAACTACTTTTTAATTTCTTTATAAACATTCTCAAAAAATATCCTTCCAGGAGTCTTTTTAGTGTTAAAAATTGATGGTATCTGAAATTTATCAAAGGCTCTTTCTGGATGAGGCATCAATCCAAGAATCCTACCTGTCTTATCTGTTATCCCCGCAATTGAATTTATTGAACCATTAGGATTATAGGGATACTCACTTGTCATTCTACCTTCTTTATCCACATATCTAAAAGCTATCATTTTATTTTTCTCCAAATAAGTAATAATTCTTTTATCAGCAAAGAATCTACCTTCACCGTGGGCTATAGGGAAAGGATTACTTCCTTCCAGACCTCTTACAAATATGCTTTTGCCTTCTCCTTTAAAAAAAATCCATCTATCTTCGAATTCTCCGTTTTTGTTTCTAACAAGATACGCATGAATTTTCCCATCCATAAATGGTAAGATTCCCGCTCTCAGGAGAACCTGAAAACCGTTACATATACCTATCATATAGCCTTTTCTCCTATAAAATTCTACAATAACATCCCATAATTTTTCTTTAAGATAAAAAGCAAAAACCTTCCCTGCCTTTATATAATCCCCGAAAGAGAAACCTCCTGGAAATACAAGTAGTTTTACTCTAAGAATTTTTTCTGGCCTATCGATCCATTCTTTTAAAAGAAGTATATCAGCTTTAAGACCTGATTTTCTTAATGCATATAGTGTCTCCTCATCGCAATTCGTTCCTGATGCAAAAATAACAAAAGCATCCATTAATGACTATTTACTCCTTTCTAACCTCCCCAACAAGTCTGACTTTATCACCTATTTTAATCCCACCTTTGGCAATTGCTCTGGCATAACAGGTTGAGGAATATTCTTTCACATTCATAACCTGAATAGTCCCAAGAAAAACATAAGGTAATTTTATTATTTTTCCTGTCTCAGGGTCTTTAACTTCTTCACCTTCTCTGTAAATTTCAAAAAGATCACCAATTTTAACACCATCATCTTTTCCAACATCTATATATACAATATCAAAGGGCTCCACAGTTGTACCGGGCTCTTCTTTAATATAAACAATCTCAGCCTGAATACTTCTACCTTCTACAGGATATATTTTCACATCATAAGGAATTTCGGGCAGCTCTATTTCACGGAAATAGTTCTTATCTTCAACATTAATCACATCATAAGTCTTTTCAAGAAGAGCAAGAGATGAATTCTGTTCTGTTCTTAAAATCCTAACAATACCAAGAGGTTCAAAAATCACACCTAAGATTCCCTTTGTAGGAGAACTTATTTCTTTACCAAATCTAAAAATCATAAACTTATCATCCTTCTTAATTCCGTCTGCTTCGCCTTTATTTAAATAGAGTTTTTCCCAGTAAAATAATCTTTTTTTATCTTCCTCTGGACCTATCACCATACCAATAATATTAACTTCTTCCCTTGGAGCTATAAAGCCTGAAGACAAGATAAGGTCTTTAGCTACAGCAGGTACAGGAGGCCTAACCACCTTTATTTCAACAACACCCTCCTCTTCAACTTTAACAGGAGGTTTCGGTTTCTCTATTTTTTTAATTCCGTAAACAGGATAAAGAACACCTTCTGTAGGAGGTATTTCAGGTATTAAAAATTCTTGTCCCGGATAAATCCAGTGCGGGTCTTTAATTTTATCAATGTTCACTTTCCATATAGCAACCCAGAAAAAAGGGTTACCGTAATAATATTCAGCTATATCCCATAAAGTATCACCTTTTTTTACTGTATGAACTCTTTCCCCCTGAAACAAAAAAATCAAGAAAATTAGGGGAGTTATTCTTTTCATATTATTAAAAGAGTTTTTAAGGAATTGAACCTTCATTTTTTATAAATTTTGGGTAATGAACTTGTTAACTTAACAAAAACTTCATGAGGGATTGAATCTGACCATTCTGAAAGCTCTTCAAATGTTATTTCTTCTCCACCGTTTTTCCCTACTATAATAACATCGTCACCCGGTTTTGCCTCTGGAACAGAATTCAAATCCACAACACTCAAATCCATACTTATTGTTCCGAGTATTTTGACTCTCTTTTTATTTACTATAAAATAGCCTTTCTCCCATACATTCCTGTGAATACCTTTACAATATCCAAAACTTACAACACCGATTCTTGTATTCTTTCTTAATCTCAACTTCGCACCATACCCTATATAAGCTCCTCTCTTTAAAGTCTCTACTTTAATTAATTTTGACTTAATTCTAACTACAGGTTTAAGACTCAAAGTCTTTCTCATACCTTTATAAGGCATTACTCCGTAAAGTAAAATACCCAGTCTAAAGGAATTAAAGGGAAACGAGAGAACCTTATCTCTTAATTTCAAAAAAGAAGCACTATTAGAAGCATGTATAAATTTGAAAAATTTATCATTTTTTGTAAAATGTGAGTTTATAAAGTTTATGAATTTACCTATCTGGTCCTCTGTAAAACTTTTATCCTCTTCTGCTTTTGAAAAATGGGTAAAAATACCAAACCTTTCAATGTAGTTATTTTTGATTAATTGGTCAACAAGCATGTAAGCTTTTTCTATTGGAACACCACACCTTCCCATACCTGTATCAACCTCTACCTGCACCCTTGCTTTTTTTCTTTCTCTGCTTGAAATCTTTTCTATATCCTTTATTTGAGACTTTTCCCATACAGGAAAAACATAACCTCTTCTTATACACTCTCTAACTTCTGAGGATAAAACTGGATTTAAAATTATAATTTGTGATTTAATTCCGCTCTCTTCAATCTGAACAGCTTCCTCTACATTTCCCACACAAAAGAACCTGTTTCCTTCTCCATAAAGCAATGAAGCCACCTCTTTCACTCCAACTCCGTATGCATCTGTTTTAATAACAGGGAAAAAACTTAAAGAAGTATTTTTTATTATCGACCTATAGTTATATCTTAAATTTTTCAAATTTATCTCACAATAGGAGACAGGCTTTTTCTGCATTTAATTATTATAAGCAAACTTTTCTAATTTTTCATATATTTTGTGCCTTAATGCCTCTTTTATCTTAAAAAATTCCTGCTTCTCCTCCTTTGACAGATATTTTTTTGAAGGTGGCCTTATTTTGAGAAAATTTAAAAATCTTCCATTTTTCTTTATTTCAAAATGTAGATGTGGACCTGTCGAAAGACCTGTTGAACCTACATAACCAATAGTTTCTCCCTGCCTTACCCATTTTCCTTTTCTGATACCCCTTCTTATTCTCCTCATATGACCATAACCTGTCACATATCCATTTTTGTGTCTTATACTCACAAAATATCCGTAACCTTTCTTCCAGCCAGCAAATATTACCCTACCTTCACCTACAGCATATATAGGTGTTCCAGAAGGAGCAGCATAATCAATTCCGTGATGTGGTCTTATAATTCTCAATATCGGATGGAATCTTTTCTTGGTAAATTTGGATGATATTCTTCCATAAGGTAAAGGAGACCTTAAAAAATATTTATCAAGAGAACTCCCGGTTGAGTCATAATATCTTCCTTTAAAATAAAAAGCTTCTCTTTTTCCTGTATATTTACCATCATAAAGAATATAAAGTATTTTTCCATAATCAAAGAATTCACCATCAATAAATTTTCTCTCACATAAAACAAGTGCTTTATCTCCCTTTCTGACTTCTGTGTTAAAATCTATAACCCAGGCAAATATATCAGAAACATAATCAGCAAGAAAATTACCCTTTTCCATTTTTTCAAAAGCACCAAAAAGATTATCTTTTATTACAAATTCATAAAGCACAGTATCAAGTTTTATTTCTTTTTTCAATTTTTTGAATTTATAAATTCCATCACTTTTATCAAACCTGTAAATTACAAAAGGGGTATCTCTTTTAATATAGTTTACTCTTAGAAGCTCCTTACCATTCAGAAAAGTAAACTCAAGTTTATCACCGGGTTTTAAATACTTAGGATTTACTTTCTTACTGAAAAACTTAAGAAAATAATATGCATCAGAGGGTCTAAGATAGGGTATTTTCCAGAGAAGAATTTTTTCAAGTGTTTCATTTCTTGATATTCTGTAAACAATTTCAACTGTGAAATCTACTGATTCATCGCTATTCTTTTTAACTGAAGCCTCTTTCTTACATGAATAAAAAACAAGAATAAAAAAGATTATAAATTTAAATGACCTCATTTATGAAATTTTTGATGTTCTCTCTGAATTTTTCCTTAGAAAATCTTAAAGCATTTTCAAACATTTTTTTCTTGCTGAATTTCATTTTTTCGAATCTCAAAAGCGCTTCAATAAGAGCTTCCTTGGTCTGCTCCTCAAAAAACAATCCTGTTTCACCTTCAATAACCGTGTCAAGTGCACCTCCTCCTTTAAAAGCAATAACAGGAGTACCACATGCATTCGCTTCAAGAGGAACTATTCCAAAATCTTCCAGTCCCGGGAAAAGAAGGGCTTTTGCTTTTTGATAAAGCTCTCTCAATTTTTCTTTACTAACTCTCCCGAGAAACTTAACTCCTTCTCCTGACTTTAGTTTAATAGAATTTAAGTTATTTCTCTCACCTACAACAACAAGCCGATATCCAAGCTCTTTGGTAGCAGATATAGCAAGGTCAAGACGCTTATAGTCCCTTAATCTACCCACAAACAGGAAAAAGTCCTCTTTACCTGAATCTGAGGGTTTGAAGAAATCTGTGTCCACAGGTGGATAAATCAGTCTTGCCTCTTTACCATAATAAAGTTCAATCCTTCTTTTTGTTTCTTTTGAATTAGCAATAAAATAATCAACTCTTCTACCAGCTGTATAACTCCATATTCTATAGTAATGTAATAAAATATCTTTCACAAGCCTTGAAATCAGTCTCTGAGTTTTTCTATATTCATGATAAAAATGAAAAGCATATCTTAAAGGCGTATGACAGTAACTTATATGCACAGAGTAGGGAGGAGAGATAACTCCATGAGCAAATCCACTTGTAGAACTGAGAATAAGGTCAAAACCTCTTAGATCAAATGTTTCCACTGCAATAGGGTATAAAAACGAGAATTCTCTGTAAAGACGTAACTTAAAAGGAAAGGTTTGAACAAAGGAAGTATAGATTTTTTTATCTTTTAATTCGTTCCTAATTTTTTTATAATCAACAAGAATTGTAAAAATTGGAGCATCAGGAAAAATTTTTGTCAGTTCTTTTAAAACATTTTCGGCTCCTCCCCATTGATTTAAATAATCATGTACAATAGCAACTTTCAAATTTTTCATAGAGAATTTTTCAAGGACTTTCTAATTTTTTCAAAAAATTCTTTATACTCTTTTGTTCTGTAATCAGGATAAGTATAATGGAAATCATGAAATTCTCCGTTTTTAAAATAGAGTGTAACCTCAGCATAGATACCATTTGAGAGATATATCCTATGGGAGTAGTTTTTTGTGCTTGCAAGCACAATTTTTGATAACTCAACATAACCAGGATCAATATTTACTCTTCTTTTATCTCCTTCCATAAATTTTTTTTCAACTTCAATTGTAAAAAGCTTTAATTCAGCAAGCTCACCCGGTGACCTCAGAGGTTTAAAGGAATAAAATCTTCTCCTTAAATCTTTTCCCATTTCTTTTTCATAATAATCAGTATGGGTAAAAGGAATCAAATCACTTTTAAATTCAACTTCACCAAATTTTTCTTCCAAAATTTCCGCTGCCTTCTCCATTATTTCTTCATCCCTTGCAAGCATTCCTACAAAATATTTAACCTTCGGTGGTTTTTTAAGTTTTATCATATTTTAAAGTATAATTTATACATAAAATTATGAACAAAAGGAATTTTGTAATTATAACATCTTTGCTTTTAATTTGTCTTTTTTTAACAATTATTTTTGGCCTTAAAGTGCTATCATTTTTCTTGCTCATATCTATAATACTTATATCTTTTGTGTTCTATAAAAACTGGATTGAACATTCTGTTGAACTTGGAAACTCAGACCTTCCTGCTGTTATTGTGGATGAAACAGGAAAGGTAATTTATCAGAATAACTCTCACAAAAAATTCTTTGATTACAGGGACGAGCAAATAATAGGAAAAAAGGATCCCACTATACCAGAGTATATTCTGAATTCAATACTTGAAAAAGGAGAAACAGGAATAGAGTTATGGGTAAAAGCAAAAAACTCAAGAAATGAAATGATTGATATATTACTAATATTTTTCCATGAAAAAAGGAAACATATAATTTTCAAAATTCCTCTTGGAACCAGAAGCCCTCTTTATTTAAAATTCATGGAGGCAGAGAAATTAGCTGTAATAGGAAGTATAGCATCAGGACTTGCTCATCAGTTAAATACTCCCCTTGGAACAATACTTTTAACCTCTCAAATTATAAAAGACGAAATAAAAGACAGGGAAATAAAAGAAGAAATTGAAACAATTGAAAAGCAGATAAAATTCTGTCAGGGTATAGTAAAAAAACTCCTTTTTCTCTCAAAACCTTCAGAAGAGAAAGAAGCAGAGTTCAATGTAAATGAGGTAATAAAAGAAGTGGCAAAAATCTTTGAGAAGACTTTTCAAAAAAAGAATATAAATTTTAAGTTGCTTTCAAACAATGAAAGAGATGCTATAATATATGGTAAGAAAAATGAGATTGTACAGGTTTTTATGAATTTATTTTCAAATTCTATAGATGCTATAGAAAAAAACGGAGAGATAAAGGTGAGCACCTTTGTTACACCCTTTGAAAAGGTAATCATAAAGGTATCTGATACAGGAAAAGGAA
>Ga0209426_1001318_pt1 | contig 15857 bp, 29 predicted proteins | sample Deesub1362B_J571_FD_187697 | JGI IMG/M metagenome (GOLD analysis project Ga0209426, IMG submission 187697) | Deep oceanic, basalt-hosted subsurface ecosystem from Juan de Fuca Ridge flank, Pacific Ocean, CORK Borehole 1362B_J2.571 (SPAdes)... ...
AAGTGGCGTAGGTGTGAGGGAGTACTACAGAAGGCTTGGGTACAGACTTAAGGGAGGGTATATGGTTAAGAGGTTGTGAGAAACAATCTATACTTTGCTTTTTAGAGAATATAGCCCCGGCCGGATTCGAACCGGCGTCGCCGGATCCAGAGTCCGGCAGGATTGACCGCTTATTTTCGATTTTGCAATATTTGATTGCTTCTTCAAGCAATTTAGACAAATTGAGCTTTTCTTTCTTCGCAAACTCCAGCAACTCAGCGTCAATATACACACTCGTCCGCTTCTTCATTTCTTCACCTTATTATTATTTATATAAAGAAATGACAAACTATAGCAAGCTTTATGCTCACGAAAAGATGATGCTCTCAGCTGCAGAAACAATCTCCCTCGCCTCCCATTCATCAAGCCCGTACTGCAGCATTATCGCCTTGATTATCGTCTGCCTGTCGTAGTCTTCCTCCAAATACATTCTCTGCACTTCTCCGAGAATCTGTCTGTAGGTTTCATGGTCGATCTTGCGTTCTATTTTTGCCTCATCTTCGATCTCGTCAACTTCCTCCAGCTCAGCTTCTAACAACCTCATCTCGTTCCTAACCTTCTGCATGATCAGATCCAGATACTCCTCGGCGATGCCGTAAACCTCCATGATGTGCTCCTCAATACCATCAACATCGTCGGGGTGGATTTCTTCATCTCTCAACGACTTGGCAATCCTCCACACGAGATCGTCCTCATCGATTATCTCGTCGATTACAGCATTCTTCAAGGCATAAGTACAGAACTGGCCGAAGTCGTCAAACCATCTCCTCTCGACTGCTTTGATCCTGATGTTCATCCACTTTCGGGGTTTTGTGAGAGGAATGGGGAGGAACATATTCTTACTAAGCGCTGCCTCTCACAGTTTGGGTTCTACATTCAAATAGCTTGACAACTGGTGGCCTAATTACTTGCAAAGCACGCATATGTAGTTGATACAACAATGGCCACAGTTCATGATTTGTGTCAATTTTCTCAACTTTGAGTCCTAATTCCTTAGCTTCTTCGTAGCTAATAACTCTACCATGGGAGAGCAATTTACTGGCGTCACACAACTCGTCAGCTATTGTTTTTGCCGTATCGGCACTTAATCCCATATATTTGACAAGCCATTCTTCAGCTAAAGTTTTGGAGTAATTGATTGCTTTCTTAGCTATATCTAACTTAATTGGGTCCATCATTGAAAGTAATTGAACGACAATCCTCGGATCCCTGTTATTTTTTAACTCAGTTTCAAGGATGTCTATTGCATGGATGTAAGACCAAGCCGGTCTGAATTCTGGTTTCTTTGTTTGAGGATCAATTCCAACTTGGATAAGTGGATCGATTGGTCCGAGTTCAGACATAAAACTCATCAAAATTTGGTTTGATGCAAGAGACAAAGACGTTGCTGCACTTTTTGCAAACTCCATTACAATAACTCGAAATGACTCCACTTTACTCCAGATCAGTTTAACGAGTTTCTCAGTAGCTTCTATGATCCCTCCACCACTATGGATCATTAAATCAATATGTTTGGGATAATCAAGTATCCGGAGAATTTCGTGAAACATGTTTACATCTTGGTAATCTATACTGCTCGCCGGATGTTGAGGGTTTGAATAATACACAATTAATGTTCTACCAGTTTTTTGCTCGATTTGTTGGATAATCTCCCTTCTTATACTATCCGGTTCATTTTCTATCTGAGCAAAAAGAGGTTCAGAGGGTAGATCAAATTTTAAGTTTAATTGAGGGGCTTGCTGGTCCTGACACTTCGTAATGGTAGTCAAAACCGGGGAAGAGTGGTTCTGGTTTGAAATCTCTTTTGAGACCCATTTCTTCAAGTAACTTGAGGTGCTCTTCAATTTTTCCACTCATCTCTGTGTTCTCTCTTCCATTTCTCGATCTCTTCGAAGATGTCCATAAGTCCCCACCTCTACTTAACCCTGTATTGCACACAATATTATTTGACTCTTTCTCTTTTTTGCGAAACTTCTCAACCGTAATTTCACCCCCTAATCAACCTCAACATCCTTCTCCTCAATCAGCTGAGCGTTCTTGATTCTCTCTTCTGCTGATTCTGGTGGCTTTTTCAGTTTCCCCTTAGCTTCGTAGTCCTTGTAGAGGTTGATGACTGCAATCTGCAAAAGCTGCGAGATGGATTTGAAGTCGCCCGTTGCCATGAGTTCTTCGAGAATTGCCTTGGTGTACCCATCTAACCAGAGTTGAGCTCTGTCTCCCTTGATTTCGAACTTCTGTTTTTGCTTCGCCATTTTCAATCCACCACTTACAACTTTATACCCGGTATTGTTTACAACGTCTTTCATAACGTTATAGTCAACCAAAAAATTTAAGTATTTTTAGTAGTAGGTAACGTTATGAATAACGTAGTTGAAAACGTTAAAACAGAAACCACAAGGACAACAAAAATACAAGTGTACGTCACTGAAGCCGAATACGAAGCCTTCAAGGAAGCCCTGAAGAGATCGGGCAGATACCACAGCATGAGCGACGCTCTCAGGGATTTTATCAGAGATTTCGTCGATGCCCAAGGCGTAACGCCCCGCTCGGTTGTGGGTGTGAGAAAAGAGAAAGAAGCGGAGGTGCAGCGATGATGGAGATCAGCCTTGACGCAGCCAGAGAAGCCCTGATCGACCACATCCACGAACTCGTTGCCTACAGGTGCGAGAGCTGCGGAGCGGAGTTCTACTTCGAGGACGACACGGCCAAGCTCTGCCCCAAGTGCGGCTTCCTCGCAAAACCAGCTTACGAGCGGGATGTGGAGCTGCTGGATTGGGGGATAAGGAAGGGTGATGCCTGATGCCTGTCCTGTTTTGCGAACGTTGCGGTAAGGATACTGAGTGGGTCTACCTCGGCAGTGAGGCCGTTTACTGCAGGAGCTGCGGCTGGCAAATGTCGTATCAGGACTTTAGGGCTTATCGCAGCAGGGTGTTGAAGGCGGAGTTCGAGAAGTTCTTGGAGGAAGAACGAAAAAAAGATTGGTTAGAAGCTACATTCGAGGAGTTTGAGGGACTTGTTCAGCAAAACGAGAGATTAGCGGAGGAGATACACAAACGCAATATGAAACAGATCAGGAAGTTCGCAAATAGGGTCTCAAAAAAGAGGAGAAAGTTGGTCCTGGGGGCGTATCCAGTATGAACCGCAACTATTTCCCCGAGGTTGGTATTGCCAACGCTGCCAAAAAGCTCAGACTCGTCAGCGAGGCTTTGGAGTACCTCGACCTGGCGAGGACAAGGCTCGCAGCGACTGAGGGTGAGAAGTTCAACGAGATTGCAGGAGAGATCGAGCAGCTCCGCCTTAAAGTTCTGAAAGCTGTCAGAGAGGTGCTGCCACAATGATCCCACCAAAATTTAAGCCCGCTGAGTGCTGCGCTGCCTGCAACTACTTCAAGGGCAGCTACTGCTTGAAGCACAATTACCCTACCACGGGCGTTATGGTATGTGAGGATTTTGCGGGTGATTGAGATGAAGTATCTTCGGCTCACACCAGTTTTTCTGGACATCGAAACCACTGGCCTCAACCCACTCGAACATGAGATCGTGGCTATAGGAATTAAGGCGATTGACCTGAGACAGGAAACTTTCAACCCCTGGAAATACCAGAAAGTCTGGGTTAATACTGTCTTCACACGGGAAACTGCGGATGAGGATGGGCTTATTCGCTCCGCATTGCACTTTTTGACAAGAGAGAGTGTCTGCATAATCGGATACAACATTGTAGGCTTCGACATTCCATTTCTGACAGCAAGAGCCCTGTTTAACGGGTTCAAAGAGTATCAGGTTATAGCTCTCAGGCAGCAATACCGCATAGACTTGATGCACGTCGTAACCCGCTACCTCCTCACAAACAACAGACACATCAAGCTCGCCGACATCGCCGCTTTTCTCGGCATAGATGTTGATGACGAGATAACGGGCAAGGACATTCCTGAGTTATACGAGCAGGGAGAGTTTGAGAAGATCGCAAGCCACTGCCGCTGCGACCTCGAAACAATCTCAGCTCTTTTCGTGAAGCTGATGGATCTCTGCTCCACAACTTACAGCGTCGCTACAACCTCGATTGTGAGGTTCTGCTTGAGGGGGTCGAGAGCCTATGAGATGCCCAAAATGCGGTTCTGGCTGCTTTGAAGGCTTGCGGGACGGCTATCTGATTTGCTGTCAGTGTAACTATCTCTTTTCGGAGGAGGAGGCCAAGGAGGCGATGCAGAATGTATCTCACGCTTAAATCTGTCTCAGTTACGGAGGACCTCACAAAGAAGAAAGTCAAGGCGAAGCTCGAAGGTCAGGAGATAGTTAAAGTTCAGATGACAATCACAGCAGACAGTCTCGCAGACCTTGAAGATGTGTTGCAAGATATCAGCAAGGGGGCTGTTTTCGAGCTGAAAATCGAGCCAGTCAGGAAGATGAACGCTGGACTTTCGAGGTTTTTGGAGGAGGTTGAGGCCTGATGCCCGTGATATATGATAGATTCGGAGCTACAGGAAATTGTCAAGGTTGCGGTGCTATCACCAACTGGTTCATAAACGGCTTCTATCCGATATGCCCACACTGTATGCTCGAACTTGTAAATGAAGTTAGGAGGATTGTTAATGACGCCTGCTCCCAGCGGGATTCTGATCTTGGTTCAAATTCATCTCGCAGCTATCCCGCTGCCACCGGTGTTATCGCAACTCAGCCCGAAACTGGGAGCGGGCTTGAGGAGGGGATATTGTGAAGGGGCTTAGTTACGAAGATATCGTACTGTTGAAATCTACAATGGTTGATGGCCATTTCTACTGCTTTGGATATCCGTTCGGGTGTGAATATGTACTTAAGGATAAGTTCTGCCCGCTGAAAGAGAGTTGTCTTGCCAGAACGGCTGAATACATGGGATTCAGAGAGCCTAAGGAAGACACGACTGAGATGAAGAATCGGTTGAGAATTGCTGCACAGTTGCGGAGGAACTGACTATGAGAGAGTTCCACAAAATCATGTTTGAGCATGAGGCGAGGTTGAAGTACACGGACTCAGGTATAGAGGTCTTCCTTGACAACTCGTGCTCTCTAAAAGCTGTGAAAGACATTGCTGAAGCATTCTACATCGAGTTCGGGACATCTTCAGATAGGATAAAACTCGAATCCGCAGCCAATAACTACATATGCCTGGTTGTGCCCGTGCTGGATGGCAGAACTGAAGACGACGGCAACAAAATCGAAGCTGAGGATGAAGAGAACAATCCTGAATATACTGAAAAGATACTGAATACATCTCTCGAAGCTCTTTCCGAAAGTAAAACTGGGTTCACATCGGCAGAGCTTCAGCAGGAGCTCGCCAAGCGGGGGATTATTGCAACATCTCAGTGGATCGGTAAACTGCTTGCAGAGAGTGGAAAAGCCCTGAGGGTTGGACGCAAATGGTACATCAAAGATTCTGCACGTGAGATCATCAATCAGAGCAGCTGGAATGGCTGGAAACCACTCACCGATAAGGTCGGCTACAGAATAGAGGGTGACGATATTGTACTTGGTTTCAAGAAGCCAGATGACAAAATCGAAACGCTCAAGCGGGTACCCTACAACCTCCTCGAAGATCTGTACAAAGCCCTACCTGATGAGGCCAATTCTGCCGATATAGTTGCGATGGCAACTGCAGTCGGAATTGAGAATGTATCAAACCTTGAGACTTATTTTATGCGTATTTTAGCCAATGAATTTGGCGGAGAAGTGCAGAGGATTGGGAGATCTCTTATTCTCGTCAAGGGTGGTTTAAATGAAGGTAGCCCAGATTAAAAAAGAGCTGAATAGAATTTACAGCAAGTTACCTGCATTTAGATGTAAGGAGAATTGTGGAGAATGCTGTGGACCGATAAGATGGTCTCTTGCAGAGGAAATTGTAATCAAGGACTATCTGAAAAAGAAGGGGTTTGAATATCGAAGAGCCAAAAGTTTGTTTGACAAATGCCCCTACCTGACTGAAGATAAGAAATGTGGGATTTATGAAGTACGACCACTGATTTGCAGAGCTTATGGGGTAGTTGAAGGGCTTGAATGCCCATTCGTGAAAGCTGGCAGAATTTTGAGTAAAGCAGAATACAAAGAACTCGAAAAAGAGATTTCTGAACTATCAGAGGCCATCGCTATACGATTGGGGCTACTACCAAATTTTGTGAGGTGTGTGAAATGATTCAGCCAATTTCTATTCCTCTTGATGAAAAATTCGTAAGCGATGCAGCTTACTACGCATTCAAAACCGTTCAGTGCAGCTTCGAGAATGGAATGAAGAGCAGATTTGGCAATGGTGGATTATTCAAGCACATCCTCGGCAAACTCGGCGAGACGGCTTTCTTCCGCTTCTGTCTCGAAAACCGCATAGCTGTTAAACACGCACCCTTCCGCAATGATTACTCCCAGCTCAATGGCTGCGATGACTTCATAGTCAACATCATGGGCCTCGACTTCGTCGTGGAGGTTAAGACTGCCACGATTAAGGACCCTCTCAAACCAGATCCGAAGTTCAGGCTGTTCTACAACAAGGGGCAGTACGAGGCGAAGCAGGAGTACAACTACATTGTCGTTTTTGCAGCTGTAAATCCAGCCATCACCCAAATAGCCCTGCTCGGCTGGATTCATGCTGAGGACATAGCAAAGTTCCCAGTTTGGCGGAAAAACATGCAGAGCCCTGCTTACGCTATTCCAATTTCTGAGCTTAAGGAGATGGGGAAGCTTTTGGAGGTTTGAGGAGGTGAAACCTTGAAGGCTACATGCATTCTCCCGGTTAAGGATTTAAAGACCCTGCTCAAGGGTCTGAATGTTCTGGTTTACGAAGCGAGATGGCATTTCACGAATAAGGGATTGAAGGTTAGGGCTGTGGATGCGGCAAATGTGGCGATGGTCATTGCTACTATCGAGCCAGATGCTTTTCACGCTTACAAGATTACTGAGGAGGATGTCGTCATAGGTGTGGAGCTGGACAATCTCTACGAGATGTGCAAGAGCTTCGACAGTAAAGAGCATGTGGACATCACAGTTATGGACGGAAAGCTGTCCGTCACCTCGGGCAGTATAACCTACACAACAGCAATTATCGACCCCTCGGCCATAAGGAGAGAGCCTAAACTTCCAGAGCTCGATTTATCTGCAGAGGTCGTAATTGACGCCAAGGAGTTTAAGAGAGCGATTGCAGCAGTTGATAGAGTTTCAGATGTGGCCTTCTTCGAGAAGACTGATGTAGGGTTCAGAATTCTCGGTGAAGGCGATATTGAAAGCATCGCTTACTCAGTCGATAATTCTGGACTGATCGATTGCAATAACGGAAAAGCAAAAGCGAAATTTGGCATTAACTACCTGAAGGAGTTCTGCAAGGTTACAGATGGTAGGCTGAGAATAAGATTCGATAACAACTATCCCTGCTGGCTTACCTTCGAGATCAAAGACGGGTTTACGCTTGAGTACATTCTCGCTCCGAGAGTTGAGGAGTGATAAAATGGATGGCTTTCCTGCGAACTGTTCAAGCTGCAAGTATCACGGAATAGCAAATATTGATGGCGATGAGCATGTCTGTCTCGCAACAGGGGAAATTATTCTGATCGATGACTTGGAGAAATGCCCTCTCAAAATAGAAGAGGAACAGAGAGAGCTGTCAAACGAAGAAATAACAAGGATTTACGACACAATTCACAAAGCCTACGAGATACTCGCAGCAATCAGCGAAGATGTGGCGGAGCTTAGAAAATCATTCGACAATGAGGATCTCGTTGCTCTGATCAAGGGTAAAACTGGAATGGCAAAGAGAGACATCAGGGCTGTTCTGGAGGCGATAGATAAAGCAAAGAAAGCTGGTAAAAAGCATGCACTGAAGAAATTTATTGCAGCGATGGGGAATGTCAGTCTTAGAGATGTCACTACTGTTATCGATGAGATTGAGCGATTGAACAGGAAGTATGGGGGCGAGGTTGATGATTGTAATTCAAACCAGTAGTGGTTAATCGTATAAAGACAGAGTGACGCTCGATGAACCGCACCAAAATCGAGTGGACCGACTTCACATGGAACCCCGTTACCGGCTGCCTCCACCGCTGCCCCTACTGCTACGGCAGAAAGATCGCCAACCGCTTTAGGTCCTTATTTCCAAATGGGTATAAGCCCACATTCCACCCTGAACGGCTGAAGGAGCCATACAACATATCCAAGAACTTCAGGTCAAAGAACCCCCACCTACCCAAGGGCTCGGCCATGATCTTCACCGTGTCGATGGGAGACCTCTTTGGATTATGGATGCTCAATGAAAACCGATTTTGGGTTTATGCCATCTTCAACATAATATGGGATATTTACAGATCCTCTCCCATTCTTCAGCCAAGACACCAGTTCCAGATACTGACGAAAGCACCTCAAAACATCGAATTGCTTGTTAGAGACAGAATTCCGCCAAATGTGTGGATCGGTACGACAGTTGAGGACCAGTCCAAGGCATGGAGAATCGAGTGGATACAGGAACTGAAGCATCACGGAATCAAATTCGTGAGTTTTGAACCTCTTCTCAGCCCTGTGGAATTCGATCTGAATGGTATTGATTGGATCATCATAGGAGCTCAGACAAACCCCTACAAACCTCCAGAAGCCGAGTGGGTGCACAACTTGATTGAGCAAGCCAAGGATGCTGGAGCTGCTGTTTTCCTCAAGGACAACCTCCGCTGGCCTGAGAGAATACAGGAGTTCCCTACGAAAGAGGTTGATGCCCAATGACTCTCTACAAGTGCCCAGTTGATGATTGCAACTATACAACAACTACAATCTCAGCACTTAACAAACATGTAAGAGCGAACCATAACGATGGGCGCTGCCCATTCTGCAAACGCAGCTTCAGGAATATTTTAATACACGCAATGAGACTCGCTGAGGCTGGTTGTAAGAAACACGCTGCACTTTGGTATTGCCTGTCTGAGAAAAACGGGGCTTCACGCAAGATGGCTATAAAGTTCAGAGATGTCGCACTGGAGTATCTGTCCGTGGAGGGCTAACATGTTCAGGTGTCCTGTTCCAAATTGCAACTATACAACAACAACTCTCTGGGCCCTTGTAAACCACGCGAGAACCTGCCACAGCGGTGATCAATGTCCGATTTGCGGAGTAAAATGCAAGAACATGGTTAAACACTTGCAGATGAGATCAAAAGATGTCAAGCACGCCAGTCTGTATTACCTCCTCACTAACAGAAACGGCAGGAGAACGAGCCGAACTATTGATGAAATCAGAGAGAGGGTCATGAAATACATAACCGTTCAGGAGGTAGTGGTGAAAGCATGACTTCCATTTTTAAAGTCTTAGCAGATAACGGACAATCACCTATGAACTCTAAAATTGTTAACAGAGTGTTAACACTTTGGCTGTTAACAGGCTGTAAACTGTTAACAGTTTCTGCGAGAGGGTACCTGGTGAAGTGCAAATTAAAAAATAAGGTGGAGGTGATAATTAACCAGAATTTTTCTTTATTTGCTTTATCTAAATTAAAATTTTAAAAGAATAAAATAAAGAAAGAAGAATAGCATAAGAAGAGGTGAATAAAAACATGGGTAGTTGTGGGAAGGGAAAAGAAGAAGCAAGTTCCGGTAAGGAGTTAACAGATACTCTCTCGGAGACTGTTAACAGTCACGATTCTGTTAACAAAGTGTTAACACTAACTAAATTCTCGTCTCCACTGCAAAGAATTTCAGAAAAACACAGAATGAAAGCTGAAATTGTAGCAAAAGAGCATGGACGTAAGACGTTTAACGAAGTTCTCGATGTTTACGAGTTCTGTTATGACTTCGTTAGGGAGTTGTCTCTGAGACTTGGAGTTTTATTTTATAAGGTTCCGGATGAGGTCGAGAAATATCTTCCCCAAAGTGAAGCGGATATTATAGGGGTCAAACTCAATGAGTTCTTTGATGGGATAGGTCTCAATGGGGAAACAAGGAAAGAGCTGGAACCTCTGATTTACAAATTAATCTTCGATGTCAAAGTTAAGAAGAAAAAGTTAGAGGATGTGCAGAGAGTTCTTGCTGTTTTGGGTGAACAATGAAAGTGGTTATTCAGACAAAACTTGATTGGGATTTCCAGAATGCACAACCGAGAGAGAAGACATTCTGCTTTCAATGCAAACATTCTGAATGGCTTGGGATAAGATACAATCCGCCGTGGCGTTGTAGTAATCCTGAATCTCCAAATTATGGTAAGCAAGTCGATGAGGATGATTTATGCTATAACGGAGAGAAATTGGAATGGCTTAAACGAAAGAATGAGGAGGGCTTTTGTTGGGTGTGTGGAAGGAAGACTGACCATCCAACAGACCATTTTTGCAGTCCAAAGCACTATCACATATATCTGGACGAGTTGAGGAAATGCAAGAATTGTAAGTTCCATGAAGATGGTAGATGCGTTCTTGGTAATCAACCGAACAATGATGGAGATTGTGTGGAGTTTTTGGCAAGGGACATTAATAAATTCAAACAAGAGTTTATTGACAAGTATAAGCGGATAAGAAAAAGTGTTTTAAGGGAACAAAATGTCTCTCAAGGTTGATTGGATGGATTTTAGGTAAGATTCTGTAAATAAAATAACTCTTTCATCAGCTCAGTTTTGATTCACTCTTTTAAAGTCACCCGCAACAAACGCAACTATGCGTAACAGCATAACGGATCCCCGCTGCAAGATTTGCAGATCTGACCATTGCGAGGAAATTAACCAGATGCTCATCGAAGGTAGGCCCTACTCAGAAATAATCGCAAAGTTCCCCAACCTAAACCTGAACAAGACTAATCTCACCCGACATAAGAACCACTTTAACTTTGTAAAACGAGGTGTTGAGAAGTACTACCAGCAGCTCGAAGAGGGGGCAGAGAGGGTTGTGGATGAACTTAAGGCCCTCGACACCACGGTTGCGAGAGCTTACGAAATCCTGCACAGTGAGGATGCCGAGAAAAAGCCAAGACTCGCAGAGGTATGGGGTAATTTAATGCTCCGGGCAATCAAGCTCAAGCACGAAATAGCCGGCAACATAAACGATCCAACTTCCAAGCTCCTCGAACTGTTTGCGGAAGCGAGCGAGGATGAATGAGCTCGAATTCAGCAAAGATAAGAAGAAGCTCAAACGGGCCATTAGGGATCCAGTTCTCTTCACCAAGATCTTCCTCAACCACGAGCCCCATCCTGCTCAGGAGCGAATCCTACGTGACAGACATCAGTTCATAACTGTCGTTGCTGGCAGGCGTTTCGGCAAGACGAAGGCAATGGCCTTCTCCGCCATCCACTTCGCCATCACCAAGCCAAACAGCATCCAGTTCATTTTGGCCCCTTCATACAACCAGGCCAACATCATGTTCTGGGAGGTCACCAGCCTACTGTCTAAATCTATCCTGGTCCATCTGGTTGAGAGGGTCTACAAAACCCCATTCAGCAAGATCATATTTAAGAATGGCAGCGAAATCCACGCTCGCTCTACCACTAAGCCTGAATACTTGCGAGGTCATAAAGCCCACCGAGCAATCTTGGACGAGGCCGCCTACATCCCCGACGATGTCGTGAGTCAGGTAGTGGAGCCGATGCTCGCCGACTTCAATGGCTCGTGGATCAAAATTGGAACGCCATTCGGGAAAAACCACTTCTACGACAGCTACCTCAAGGGACAATCCGAAGAGTTCCCAGACTACTCAAGCTACCGCTTTCCTTCGACGGCTAATCCACACATTTCGCACGAGTTTATCGAGAAGAAGAAGCGGGAATACGGAGAGAACTCCATCATCTTCAGAACCGAGTATCTTGCTGAATTCGTCGAGGATCAGAATGCCGTGTTTAGATGGACTGACATCCAGAAGAACATCGCCAACATCGAGCTGATCGACAGAGCTGCACACATCAGCAGGCAATACGTCATCGGTTGCGATCTTGCTAAGTATCAGGACTACACTGTCATCGTTGTGCTTGATGTAACAGAGAAGCCCTACAAGCTCGTATATTTCGACCGGTTTAACCGTCGTCCTTACGCCGAGACCATTCTGAAGCTTAAGGACCTCTACAATCGGTTCAACCACGCCAGGTTGTTGATTGACTCGTCGGGAGTTGGCGATCCAGTGCTTGAAGACTTGCAGGATATCGGAGCCGAGGGCTATGTCTTCACTTCGAAATCTAAGGTCCAATTGATTCAGAGATTGCAGGCTGCGATTGAGAATGGCGAAGTCAAATACCCATACCTCGAAGAGCTGATAAAGGAACTCCAGTTCTTCGAATATCAGCTGACGAGGACTGGTATCAAAATGGAAGCGAGGCAGGGATTTCATGATGACTGTGTGATAGCATTGGCTTTGGCTGTTTGGAGTGCTGAAAAAACGTCAGGAGGGTACATCAGCCTTGGCGTTGCGATGTTCTGAAAATTTTAAATAAACTAATAAAATAAGAATTTTTATGAGATATCAAGATATTGGTCCGAATAGCATGCTCGAGTGTCCTGTTTGTGGCCATAGAGTGAGGTTCAGACGAAGATCGGACGGAGCTTTATATTTCAGAAAGCCAAGAGCTTCGGATTTAGCCAAACATATCTTTTATAAAAGTGGATTAGATGAGCAACACAGAAATTGGGTTAAAGACGTGTTCGGCACGTTTCCAGTTGATTACGACCGTATCAGGAGATACTTAGAAGAAACTGAATATAAAATGACAAGCGAGTTTTCTGGGATTAAAGTTTACCGGCCGCTTTAAGTCTATGGCGCTTTAATTTTGGTTATTTTTGGTTTTGATTTCGCTATCGATAGTTTTTATTGTGATTCTGTAAGCTCCATAAATCATACCAGCTATTATGAGCAAAACTGCAATCCAACACCATTCTTGACCAATTTTAGATAATGTGCAGAGAGCACTACCAAACACGATGAAAAATATCAAAGCAAAAGTCGATAAAGCACTAACAAGAGCATACGGTGTGTCTTTAGTCTTTTCAAGAATCTCTATAAACCAATCTTTAAAGACTTCAAGACCTGATTTTTCCTGTTGAGTCCTTCTGTTAACCATATTTTTAAATCTGAATTTCTTCATTTTTAAAGTCTGCTTTCCCGCACTTCTCTATGTTTAGAAAGTTAACTCAGAAGGTCATTTCATCTCTCAAAACCAAATCAGCAAACTACCGCTCAGAGAAGGTCCAGATTTTTCCCTTCGCCAGCCTCAGCCTCAACCTCGCATACAACACTGGCGTTCTCAGCAACTATCAGGCCTACGAAGAGGCATACTTCACTTCTGTTGATGTCGCAACGGCCATTGACCTCATCGCCCACTTCGCAGTAACAGAGTATCAGTTCACAGGCCCAGAGCAGGATGTTAAGAAGGCGGAGCAATTTGCCAGGCAGATCAAGCTCCAAAGCAGACTCATCAACGATGTCAGGACGATGCTGATTTACGGCAATAGCTACGAGTACCTTGCCGATAGCGAGATCGGCATAGAGATGCAGTTCCTCAATCCAAAGCGTGTGAGAGTCAAAGTTGATGAGTATGGCGAGCTGCTGGCTTACGAATACACAGCAGGAACCGAGCAAGTAGAGTTGCCAGTTGAGAGGATCCTTCACTTCGCCTACGGTAGAATCGGAAACAGCCCCTATGGCTACTCGCTCATACATCAGGTCTACAACCTACTGAAACTGAAGCAGAAGCTGGAGCTGATGGCTGCCATCTTGGCCTACAAAATGGGCCATCCGATGCTGCACGCCAAGGTCAGCAATCCAGCTATGATTCCTGAGGTCGAGAAGGTCCTGCAGAACAGGGTTCAGACGAACTACACTGCAACGAAGGTGGAGGACCAGATCGCTATCGTGAACCAGATAGTGACCGACACAGCAGTGGAGTTGGAAGTTATTGACTCCAAGCTGGACCTTCCCGGCATTGTTGAGATGATCAAGTACTTACAGGGGCAGATAGACAAGGCCCTCAAGGTACCTCGTGTGTTTTACGGAGAACCAGAAGGCAGCAACAGGGCCACAAGCTACAACCAGCTCAAGACGTTTTCACTCTTCCTGAACAGCATAAGAACTCAGGTCAAGGAAGAACTTGAAGCCAAGCTTTTCCCACTGCTCGGTGTGGATGTCGAGATCGAGTTCGACGAAATAACGATCGACGAGGAGTTCATGTGGGGAGACCTTGCAGTTCAGCTCTTTCAGTCTGGAATCATAGACACTGATGAGGCAAGGGAGCTGATCGGTTTCCCTCCGATTGAAGAAGAATGACCGACGATCCAACCAGAACAAAGACTTTGAGGGAAGAATTTGCAAGGTTTTTGAGAAAGCTACCAGATAATGCTCGTAAGCGAGTTGAAGAAATTCTTCAGACAGCTTATCACATCGATGAATCTGTTATCGAACAGATCAAGCAGATAGTCGGAGAGGAGATGGGGTCTAAAGCAGCTGAGATAATAGACCGCTATACGTGGCTTTTCTGGCAGAGAGGGGCTGAATTTGCATCACGGCAGCTCAAAAAGTTCGGTATTGAACTGCTAATACCTCCAACCTTGAGCATCATAGACGAGGAGACGGTCAACCAGCTCAAGAACATACAGCTCGACTTAATCAAGGGCTTGAGCGAGGAGACGAAGAAAGCTCTTACTTTCCAACTGAGAGAGGGGTTGCTTAAGGGTGAGTCAGTCAGAGAGCTGACGAAGAGAGTTCAAGAGGTTACGGGTGATGCAAAGTGGAAAGCTGAAAGAATTGCAAGAACTGAGGCGACGAGAGTTTTCAACACCGCAGCTATGGACCGCTACAAACGAGCTGGAGTGCGCTATTACAAGTATTTGGCAGCGATGGATCAGAGAACTTGTCCAAGATGCGCGAGGAATTATGGTAAAATCTTCAAGATTGATGACCCAAATGCTCCCCGCCCTCCGTGCCACCCTAATTGCAGGTGTTGCCTATCCCCAGTTGTAAAGTTCTCAGATCAAGAAAAAAGATCAATTAGCAGAGAGTCAAAAGAAATCGCGATTCAGCGCTATGCAAGGGTTGTCGCCAAGATACCGAAGGGCAAGACAGTTCCCGATGAAGAAAACGTTCGCAAAGTGGTCGGATTGCTTAGAAAAGATGAAAGATTTCGGCAACTCGCCGAAATGCTTAAGCAAGATGCCAAGGAACTCGCTGAGAAGAAAGCTCAGGAAGCTCTGAAGATCCTTAGAGAAAACTTCACAAAGCATGGAATTGATCGGGCTGTGGAACTCACAGAGCACGAGATTGCGGTTGCAGACATTCTCAGGTTGAAGAGGAGAGGCAAGAGATATATCAGTGAGAGCGGTCAGATAAATGTTCTTGGGAGGGTTAGCGACAGATATATCCGAATCGTACTTGGCGAAAACGATAAAATAATCACGGTCCATAGGATAAACAAGAGAAAATTCGAGAAATACAAGGAGAGGTGGAAGGAAGTTGAAGCTAAAAGTAAGAAAAGATGAGTTTGAAGCTGCTGGACTGAAAGAAGGTGTTTATTTTGTCAAGGTAGTTGAGGATATCGACGAGCTCAGGATCGTGGATAAGTCAGACATTCCGGTTAGATTCTACTCTGAAAACGGAAGGGTTTTCGCCGATGTTCCCGACGATATAGTTCAAAAGAACAAGTTGCTCGATGGTGAAGAAATTGAAATAATAAGCCCTAAAGACTCGGGTTGGAAGCACATTGCTATGTATATTATCTGATTTTTTGTTCTCGCCTTAGCTTTGTATAGTCCTGAAATTTTTGACCTTATAAACCCTACTCATTCCCCCAACACCTCATCGAAAAGCTTTGAAGCAACACCCACCCTCACCTCTACCGGCAACCTGCTCCAGAAGGCATCTTCAGGAGT
>Ga0209426_1001319_pt1 | contig 15831 bp, 14 predicted proteins | sample Deesub1362B_J571_FD_187697 | JGI IMG/M metagenome (GOLD analysis project Ga0209426, IMG submission 187697) | Deep oceanic, basalt-hosted subsurface ecosystem from Juan de Fuca Ridge flank, Pacific Ocean, CORK Borehole 1362B_J2.571 (SPAdes)... ...
CGGAACGAGGGGGTCAACGGCCTGGGAAACGCGCAGGCAGGCAGGCAGGAGGGGAATTGAGATGTCCCAGGAGTTGTGGGAGGAAGAGGTGGCCGAGTGGATTCGGACCGTCCGCCATCCTACGTTGACGCCGCGGGCGCGGAAGCGGATATGGCGTGAGGCGTGGAGACGAGCCCGACTGTCCAGGGCGTTTTCCCTCCCCGTTTTTGTCTTGCGGCTTCGTCCAGTTGGAATCGCGCTTCTCTGCGTGTTCGCCCTTCTCTTGGGCTCCTTTGGCACAGTCCTCGCGGCGCAGGACAGCATGCCCACGGATCTCCTCTACCCTGTGAAACGGGCCTCGGAGGAGGTCTGGTGGGCCGTTGTGCCAGCGGCCGACCGGCCCACCGTAGCGCTGGAACTGGCCTTGCGGCGGATGGAGGAGGTGGAGTACCTACTCAACGAGGGGGAAACGGTCCCGGAGGAACTGTGGGACGATCTGGCGGGGCGGCTCGCCGATGCGGAGTCGATGGAGGACGTTCAGGTGCCGGAGCATGTCCGAGCCCGGCTGGAGCATCATCTTCAGATCCTGGAACAGCTGATGGCTCGCCATCCCGATAACCCGGGGCTCCGCCGGGCGATGGAGGCCTCTCGGCAAGCACTGGAGGTCCTCTCCGGTCCACCGGATGTGGGGCATACGCCCACGCCGCCCGTCTCCCCTGGACCGCCGCAGACGCCGCCTGGGCAGAGCGGGGAACACGGTCCGCCTTCGGTCCCGCCAGGACGGGGAGAGCCCCCGCCCTGGTATCGGCACCGGCCGACCCCGCCGATTGAGCGAAACGAGCCACCCGGTCCGCCCTCGACCCCGCCGGGACAGGGTGTGGGTCAAGGGCCGCCTGCAACCCCACCTGGTCGAAGTGGGGATCAAGGCCCACCCGCAACCCCGCCGGGGCAGGGCGAGGAGCACGGCGCGCCTTCGACCCCGCCGGGGCAGGGCGAGGAGCACGGCGCGCCTACAACTCCGCCGGGGCAAGGCGAGGAGCACGGCGCGCCTACAACTCCACCGGGGCAGAGCGGAGGTCAGGGCCCACCCTCGACTCCGCCAGGACAGGGAGGAAAGAAGTAACCGAAGGCCTCCCTCCGGGAAGCCGGTGACGCGGCAATCGTTTCCAGCAGGTCGGCAGGTCATTGATCTGCCGACCTGCTGGTTTTCTCTGGGGAGGCGTTGGAGCCGTCCACGAATAAGGCACGAATGCACGAATGCGCGAATGCACGAATGCGCGAATGCACGAATGCGCGAATGCACGAATGCGCGAATGCGCGAATGCGCGAATGCGCGAATGCACGAATGCGCGAATGCACGAATGCACGAATGCGCGAATGCGCGAGTGCTAAGTGTGTGTGGAAAAGTTAGCGCTCCCAGGGCCGGGTTCGTGTATTCGTGTCCCATTCGTGGCTTGACCCCCTGTATCCCCTGCGGTATAATAACGCCGCTTCTCCGCAGAGGAGCGTTCCCGCGGAGATTCAAATTTTGTATGGGGATTGAGCGATGCCAAAACGGACCTATCAACCGAAGAAACGGAAGCGAATGCGGACCCACGGTTTTCGGGCGCGGATGGCGACGCCTACCGGCCGACGAGTCCTCAAAGCCCGTCGGCGCAAGGGGCGCCACCACCTGACTGTGCACCGGGAGTGGGCCAAGAAGTGGAACTGGAAGGAAAGCGCGCGACGGCCGCGCCGTAGTGCTTAAGATGGACCGGGGGGATGGAGCGCAGGTTCCGGTTGCGGCGCGCAGCCGATTTCCAGCGGCTTCAGCGCGAAGGTCGCTCCTGGTCCCATCCCCTGTTGGTGTTGGTGGCCTGTCGGAACGGCCTGGACATCACGCGGGTGGGTGTCACCGCGACCCGGAAGATCGGCAAGGCTGTGCGCCGTAACCGGGCCAAGCGTCTCCTGCGGGAGGCGGCACGCCGCCTCCATTCACGTCTGGAACCAGGGTGGGACCTGCTCCTCATCGCCAGGCCGGAGATCCTCCAGGCGAAAGAGCCTCAGGTCCGGGAGGCGTTGGCCCTCTTAGCCCGGGAGGCGGGTCTGATGGGAGGAGGAAACGGACAGGGATGAAGGTTTTGTTGCTGGGTTTAATCCGCTTCTGGCAGTTGACCTTCTCCCGGGTCCTTCCACCCACCTGTCGTTTCACCCCTTCCTGCTCCGAATACGGCTATCAGGCCATCGCCCGATACGGTGCGATCCGTGGAGGGTGGCTGGCTCTCAAGCGGGTCGCCCGGTGCCACCCTTTCAACCCGGGTGGGTACGACCCCGTTCCCGATCTGAAGACACCCTATCGGAAGGAGAAGAGGACAGCGTGAGAACTTGGTGGATTCCCCGGAGATGGGCTTGGGTTTTACTCCCCCTGTTGCTGCTCGGCCTGTTGAGCGGCTGCGGCGGGGGTGTTCGACCGACGAACTGGACCACGTTGGCGGTCGCTGAGGGAACCCTCTATGTGGCGGATCTGGAATATGTGCGAGCGCTGGACGCCAGCACAGGGGCTGAGCGCTGGCGGTACCCCGAAGATGGCGGTGGGCCGTTCTATACGGTGACGCTCCTGCCAGGGGAAGCCCTCTTCATCACCTCTATGGAGCGGACCGGCGGCGGGTTCTTTTCTCAGCCGCAGGGGGTGTTGAGAGCGCTCAGCATCGACGGCAAAGAGGTCCTGTGGGAGTTCACCGAGGCGAAAGGGGAGTACGTCGCGCCGGGAAGTGTGGCGGATAGCACCCTCGTCATCGGCAACAGCGACGGCAACGTCTACGCTCTGGATGTGAAAACCGGTGCTCCGGTCTGGGCGGAACCGTTCCGAACTGGGAACCGGGTGTGGTCGACCCCGTTGATCCTTTCGGACACGGTCTACATCGCATCGCTCGATCACAACCTCTATGCGCTGGACCTGCGGACGGGGCAGGAGCGGTGGCGGTTCACCGCGGAGGGTGCGATGGTTGGCCCTCCCCTCTCCTTGGGCGATCGCCTGTACATCGGCGCGTTCGACGGCCGCCTCTACGCGATCCGGCAGTCGGATGGGGGCCTGGTGTGGTCGGTCCCCTTCGACGGAGAATACTGGATCTGGGGCACTCCAGCCACAGACGGTGAGCGAATCTTCGCCGCAGACGTGATGGGGATCGTTCACGCAGTGGATGCTGAGACCGGAGCGGAATTGTGGACGCGGGACCTGGAGGAGCCGGTGCGGGTAGGGCTGTCCATCGCCCCGGAGGGAGGGTATCTGCTGGTCGCAGGCAACGCAGGCACGTTGTATGCCCTCGATCCGGACACCGGGGATGTCCTGTGGGACGAACCCGATACGGGGCAGATCGCTTCAATGTTGGTCCACGGCGATCAGGTGTATATCTCCCGCGTCTACGGTGAGGGGCATGTCCAGGCCTTCCAGATCGAGAATGGCCGGTTGTTGTGGACCTTCCCGCCGCCCGAATCCGAAGAGTCCGAAGGGTAGAAGGGGGTAGCCTGTGTGGGATTTTCTGGTCATCAACCCGATGGTCAACCTGCTGCTGGTCTTTTACCAGTGGTTGGGGCATCAGACCATTTTGGCGATCACCGCGCTGACGTTGGTGGTCCGGCTGGCGATCCTGCCGCTGACGTTGAAGCAGCAGCAGGCCTCCCAGCGGATGCAGGAGTTGCAGCCGAAACTGCAGGAACTCCAGAAGAAGTATGCGAAGAACAAAGAGAAACTGGCCCAGGAGCAGATGAAACTTTACCAGGAGGCCGGGATCAACCCGATGGGCGGTTGTCTCCCACTGCTCATTCAGCTCCCCCTCCTCTATGGACTGTGGCAGTCGATCGTTCGCACACTCGCCGTCAGCCCAATGGAGTTGCTCCGTCTCTCCCGTAACATTTACGCCTTCATCCCTGGCCTTGCTCAGTTGGTTCCTCTGCAGAGCCATTTCCTGTGGTTGGATCTGGGGCAGCCGGACCGGTATCTGGTGTTACCGGCTCTGGTCGTCGTCACTTCCTGGCTCTCCCAGAGAGTGTTGACTCCGCCCTCGCCTGACGAGCGGACGGCAGCGATGAACCAGCAGATGCAGATCATGATGCCTCTGCTGTTCGGCTTCATTTCCATTTCCTACGCCTCCGGCCTTTCTATCTACTTCATCATCTCCAACCTCGTTACGCTGGTTCAGTATCTCTTCATCCGCCGTCAGACCGAGGGGGACAAGAAGGGGAAGAGATAGATGGAATCGAAAGAGATTTTCTTCGGCGCGAACGTGGAGGAGGCGATCGCGGCCGGGTTGGCCGCTTTAGGGCTCTCCCGTGATCAGGTTGAGGTGGAGGTGCTGGACGAAGGGAGCCCCGGGTTCCTCGGGCTGGGCGCGCGGCCCGCTCGGGTGCGGGTGACCCCGGTCACGCCGCCCGAGCCGGAGGTGGCTGTGATGCCGGCGGTGACCGAACCGTCACCGCCGCCGGAGGAGCCGGACCTGGAAGAGGTGGCTCGTTCCGTGGTGGGTGAACTGCTGGGGCAGATGGGGATCGCGGCTGAGGTTCACGCCCGCCATGCAGAACCAGAGTCGGAGGGAGAGATCCCCCCGTTGATCTTGGATGTGCGAGGAGAGGAGGCCGAATCGCTGATCGGGCGTCGCGGGGAAACCCTGGCAGCCTTTCAACATATCGTCCGCCTCGTGGTGGGCCGACGGATGGGTGGTCGGTTCAACCTGGTGATCGATGTCAACGGGTACAAACGACAGCGGGAGCGGTCCCTGCGCCGCCTGGCCCAGAGGATGGCCGAAAAAGCGGTCCGTACCGGGCGGACGGTCCGGTTGGAGCCGATGCCAGCGTACGAGCGGCGAATCGTCCACCTGACGTTGCGCGACCACCCAGACGTGACGACGGAGAGTGTCGGGGAGGGGCGTCGCCGTCGGGTGACCATCATCCCGCGGAAAGGGTAAGGGTGTGGGGTGGCGGTTGCCGCGACCGCCATCTCGCGCTGGGATGAGGCCCGTGCGGTATCTGGCGATCGGCCACGTGACCCAGGATCGGACGCCGGATGGAGGTTTCACCGTCGGCGGCACGGTCACATATGCCGCTCGAACGGCCCAGGCTCTGGGCTGTCGAGTGCAGGTGGTCACCAGCGCGGCGGACGGTCTCGATCTGACCGGTGCCCTGGCAGGGGTCACCATCCATCGCATCCGGTCGGCTGCTACGACGACCTTTGAAAACCGATATACGCCGGAGGGACGGACGCAGATCGTCCGATCCGTAGCGGCCCTGCTGACGTCGGAGGCGGTCCCTCCCTCGTGGCGGGAGCCGGACATCGTCCACTTGGGACCGGTGGCCCAGGAGTGTGATCCATCCCTGGTCGATCTCTTCCCTGGGGCCTTTCTCGGCCTGACCCCCCAGGGGTGGATGCGGCGGTGGGACCGGGAAGGGCGGGTGGTGCCAGCGGCGTGGGAGCACGCCGAGGTGCTCCTCCCCCGTGCCGACGCGGTGGTGTTCAGCGAGGAGGATGTCGCCGGGGACGAGGCGGTGATCGCCCGTTGGGCTGGGCAAACCCGCATCCTGGTGGTCACACGGGGACCGGCGGGTTGTACCCTGTATGTCGAGGGGGTTCCGGAGGAGGTGCCGGGTTTCCCGGCCCTCGAGGCGGACCCCACAGGTGCAGGGGATATCTTCGCCGCTGTGTTCTTCGTCGAACTGCGGCGAGGCTGCCCGCCGCTGGAGGCAGCCCGCCTGGCGAACTGCATCGCAGCGGTCTCGGTGACCCGTCCAGGTTTGCAGGGCACACCGAGCCGGGGGGAAGTTGCTCGTTGCCGGGCGGTGGTGTGTGAGGGCAGAGGTGAGCGTGATCTACGCGTTGGCCAACCAGAAGGGGGGAGTGGGTAAGACCACGACCGCAGTGAACCTGGCCGCGTATCTGGCCCACTGGGGGTTGCGGGTGTTGGTGGTGGATATGGACCCCCAGGCCAACGCGACTCTCAGCCTGGGCGTGGAGCGGTCGGATGCGCAGGTGACGACCTACGAGGTCCTGATCCAGGAGAAACCCTTGCGCGAGGCGGTCGTCTCCACCCGCTGGCCGCGGTTGGACCTGGTGCCCAGTTCTGCCCGTCTGGCCGGAGCGACGGTGGAACTGATCGGGATGCTGGCCCGGGAGCGGCGGCTCCAGTGGGCGCTGGAGCGGTTGGACACGCGGTATGATTACGTCTTGATCGACTGCCCGCCCAGCCTGGGGATCTTGACCGTCAACGGACTCACCGCGGCGCAGGACGGGGTGATCATCCCCGTCCAGTGCGAGTTCCTGGCACTGGAGGGGCTTTCCCAACTGCTGCGCACCATCGACCTGGTCCGGCGGGCGTTGAACCCCCGCCTTCGCATCCGGGGATTGGTGATGACGATGTTCGACACGCGGACCAACCTCTCGCAGCAGGTGGTGGAGGAGGTGCGGCGGTACTTCGGGCCACGGGTGTTCCGTACGCTGATCCCCCGCAGCGTCCGGCTGAGCGAGGCCCCCAGTTACGGTGAACCGATCCTTCAATACGCGCCTCGGTCGGCCGGTGCGTTGGCCTACCAGTCGCTGGCGAAGGAACTGTTACTGGGGGATCGGCAAGGCGGCCCCGAACGTGCCTCGCGGCGGAGGGAGGAGGCGGATGTCGTCTCGTAGGAGAGGGTTGGGGAAGGGACTGGAGGCCCTGATCCCGATGGGGGATGAGGAGGAAGGTGGGCCTGCGGGTGTCCTTGAGGTTCCGGTGACAGCGATCCGACCGAACCCTCACCAACCACGGGCGCGCATTCGGGATCAGGACCTGGTGGAGTTGGCTGCCTCCATCGAGGCCCACGGGGTCATCCAGCCGCTGATCGTCGCTCGAGAGGGAGATGGTTACCGCCTCATCGCCGGGGAGCGGCGATGGCGAGCGGCGCGGATGGCCGGGCTGCCCACCGTGCCGGTCATCGTGCGCGACGTGGCGCCCCACGAGATGCTGGAAGTCGCGCTGGTGGAGAACCTCCAACGGGAGGATCTTAACCCGCTGGAGGAGGCGCTGGCCTACCAGCAGCTGATCGAGGAGTTTGGGTTGACACACGAGGAGGTGGCTCGGCGGGTGGGGAAGAGCCGGGCAGCGGTGACCAATACGCTCCGTCTCCTGAGAGCAGCGCGGCCGGTCCAGGAGGCTCTTCTTGCTGGCAAGATCTCCGAGGGGCATGCCCGAGCGCTCCTGGCCCTGGAGCGGGAGGAGGCACAGGTCGCTGCTCTGAAGACGGTCTTGAGGAAAGGGCTCAACGTCCGTCAGACGGAGGAGCTGGTCCGTCGGCTCGCCCGCGCCGAGCCACGCCGGTCGTCGGCTCCTCCGCGCTTCCCGGAACTGGAGGTGTTGGAGGCCCGCCTGCGGGAAGCACTGGGCACCCGCGTTCGGCTGGCTCCGGGAAAGAAGGGCGGCCGGTTGATCATTTATTACTACTCACAGGAGGAACTAGAGAGTATCTACGAGCGGATCGTCGGGGAGAGCGAGGGGCTGTAATCCCGCCTCGACGTCCGCGCGATACGAGGGGGAGGAATGAGCACAAGTTCGCAGAGAGATCCTTTCGTCGTCGTTCGTGAGAAGCTGGACCAGGCTGTAGAGGTCCTGAAAGAGAAGGACCTGGATCTCTGGCTCACCTTTGTGCGGGAGACCACCCAGGTCAGGGATCCGTCCGTCGATCTGATCGTGGGGTTCGACCTCACGTGGCAGTCGGCGCTGATGGTCAGCCGGACCGGTGAGCGGATCGCCATCGTAGGCCGGTACGATGTGGACAATGTGAAGAACATCGGAGGCTATACCTCCGTCATCGGCTACGACGAGTCGATCCGCCAGCCGTTGCTGGAGCAGATCCAACGGCTGAGGCCCCGCCAGATCGGGTTGAACTTCTCCGAGAGCGATCCGTCGGCCGACGGGCTGACGCACGGGATGTTCCGGGTGTTGGCGAACATCTTGGGGGGCACCGAGTACGCGGCCCGTCTGGTCTCCGCTGCGCCGGTCGTTGCCGCGTTGCGGGGGCGGAAATCGCCGACGGAGATCGAACATATCCGCGCCGCTATCGATGTGACGGAGGAGATCCTGCAGGAGGTGAGGGCGCGGGTCCGCCCCGGGATGACGGAGCGGGACGTGGCTGATATGATCCACGGGATGGTAGAGGGGCGAGGGCTGGGCACGGCCTGGGAGTGGAACTTCTGCCCTATCGTCTGTGCTGGGCCGGAGGGTGTCTTCGGGCATCGGATGCCTGGGGACACTCAGGTCCGGGAGGGAGCGTTGCTCCAGATCGACTTCGGTGCCGAGCAGGATGGCTTCGTCGCCGACCTGCAGCGGACGATGTACTTCTGTCGGCCAGGGGAGGATGGGCCGCCGGAGGAGGTACAGAAGGCCTGGAAGGCGGCGAAGGCGGCGATGGAGGCTGGACGGGCGGCGCTACGGCCTGGCGCGAAGGGGTGGGAGGTGGACGCCGTAGCCCGTCAGGCGTTGGTGGAAGCGGGTTATCCGGAGTACAAGCACGCCTTTGGGCACCACATCGGCCGCAACGCCCACGACGGGGCGACCATCCTCGGGCCCAAGTGGGAGCGGTACGGTACTTCCATCGAGGGCGTGGTCGAAGTCGGCAACGTCTTCGCCATCGAGTTGGGCGTTTTCGTTCCCGGCTACGGCTACATCGGCTGCGAGGAGGATGTGCTGGTCACCGCTGACGGGGCCGAGTACCTGAGCCAGGTCCAGGAAGAGATCTGGTGCGTCCACCCCTCGTGAGGGGGAGTTCACCACAGAGACACAGAGGACGCAGAGTTTTCTCATTATGGGGTTTTCTCTGAGCCCTCCGTGTCTCTGTGGTTTTTTCTACAGTTCCCGTTCGTAGATGCGGTGCTTCTTGTAGGGGTCCGCGCCTAGGGCTTCCAGTTCCTGCACCATCTTCATGTTCTGCTCGTTGATCTGGACCAGGTCGGCGTGCAGGAAGCCCCGTTCGCGGACCGTTTTGTACATCTCGTAGTAGAGGACGGCGTTCGCGCCGAGGCCCTGGTACTGAGGGAGGATGCCTGCTCCGTTGAAGTTGATCCACTTCGTGCGGCGGGCCTCCCACAGGATCATCGGCAGGCCGAAGGGGTAGAGCCGTCCTTTGCACCGCTGGAGCGCGGCGGAGACGTCCGGGAAGCCGAAGAGGAACCCGACGATCGTGTCCCCCTTGGCGACGATCTTCACCAGGTCCGGCTGGGTCATATCGATCAGTCGCTTGGCGAGCCGCTTCGCGTCCTCGCCGGAGATGGGGACGAAGTCCCGGTTTTCGGTGAAAGCGGCGTTATAGGCATCCACCACTTTAGGCGCGATCTCCCACAAGTCCCGTTTGCTGCGGAAGCGCAGGATGCGGAACCCGCGCCGTTCCATCACCCTCCGGGCGATGCGCTGGAACCGCTCGGGCAGTTCAAGGGTCCCTGGCAGGTAGCAGGAGTAATAATCGGTCTGCTTGCGGAACCCGGAGTCCTTGATGAAGGCGTCGTAGTAGGGGTAGTTGTAGGTGATGCCCATCGCAGGCCGGTGTTCGAACCCTTTGATCAGCGTCCCTAACCCGTCGCCGGGGGAGAAGCCCGACGGCCCGCTGATCTCCTCCAATCCGCGGCTCCGGGCCCACTCGAAGGCAGCGGCGAAAAGGGCGCGAGCCACCTCGATGTCCTCTACCACCTCGAACAGGAAGAAGTAGGCCCCCTTTGTGCCCCGGTAGGCGTTCCGTTTCCGCGGCTCGAGCACGGCGATCCGCCCGACCACCTCTTTCCCCTGAAGGGCGAGAAAGAACTCAGCATCGGAGTGACGGAAGAAGGGGTTCTTCTCACGGTTCAATTGCTTGCGCGCGCTGGAGACCAGCGGGGGGACCCATTGGGGACAATCGCGGTAAAGGTGGAACGGGAACTGCACGAACCGTTCCACGTCCTTTGGGTCGCTGGTGTCCACTCGATGGATTGTAGTCATAGAAGTTCCTCCATTCAGGGCAAGGTGCAGGGAGCGAGTTGCAGGGAGCAGGGTGGTCAGGTGAAGAAACTGGTGGCGAGGACGCCAGGGCCCGCGTGGACGACGATGGCGGGAGGAAGTTCGTAGATGGGGACGTTGGAGAGGCCCAGTTCGGCTGCAAAGTCGGCTGCCAGGGCCTTAGCCTCCGCCTCGGCGTCGGCGTGCATCACGCAGAGGTGAGCCTCGTCGGTGCGGGGGCATTCCGTCAGGACCAGTTCCCGCAGCCGTGCGAGGGCTCGCCGTTTGGTTCGCTGCTGCTCAAACGGCTCGACCCGGCCGTCTTTCAGAGTAAGGATCGGTTTGATCTGGAGGACGCTGCCCAGGAGGGCTTTCGCCCCGCCGATCCGTCCTCCCTTATGCAGGTACTCCAGCGTGTCTACCACGAAGTAGATCCGTTGGCGGCTCATCAGGTCGTGGACGCGGTCGATGATCGTATCTGGATCGACCCCCTCCTGGGCCCATCGAGCGGCCAAGAGGGCCATCGTCGCCAGCGGCCCGGCGATGGTGCGGGTGTCGACCACCCGGATGTCGGCCTGGGAGAAATCGTACGAAGCGACCGTCGCCGAGCGCACGGTGCCGCTCAACTCGGTGGAGGGATGCAGGCAGATGATGGTGCTCCCGTCCGCCAGCAGTCGCTTGAAAACCGGGATAAACAGCGCGGGAGGCGGCGCAGCCGTCTTAGGCAGCACCGGCGAGGCGCGTAGTTTCTCCAGAAATGCCTGGGTGTCCATTTCAGTGTCGTCCCGGTACGATTCCTCCCCAAAGATGATGATCTGGGGCATAAGGACGATGTCATGAGCCTCGGCGACCTCCGGCGTCAGACCTGATGTGGTGTCGGTGACGATTCGCACCTTTGCCATAAGGGTTCCTCCTTATACAAGATACAAGTCGCAGAAAACAGGTCGCAAGATTGTGAGCACAGGTCACACGCGACGGACCTCTTCCCACTCGATGTGGTTCACCAGGAGGTCGGTCAGTTCCCGACGGGGGCCTCCGTACAGCGCGACACAGCCGTGGCCCGGAAGGATGGCGACCAGCATCTTGTCCAACCTCCCGCGCGTCTGGAACGCTTCGGACCGAAACAGCGCGGACAGCAGGTGGAGTTCCGCCTCTCGCACTCCGCAGGGGAAATCTACCTCCGGAAACCGTTCGCGGTCGGGATAGACGACCTCGACCCGGTCGGGTTTTCGGATGCCTCCCTCTCTGGGCTGTCGATGGAAGTGCTCGATGGCGAGCACCTTCGGTTCCATCCCCTCTGGCAGGATGTCGATCCGTTCGTGGCGGGAGAAGTGGTCGCGCAGGAAAGCGAGAAACGAGTCGAACCCATCCACGATGCCGGCGTTGATCAGCGCCCCGGCCAGGTAGACCAGGCCGTTCTCGTGGGCTTCGACGGAGGGGGCCCGGTAGGAGACGGGGCAGCCGCGCGGGATGGCGCGGACGTACCCCTGCCAGGTCAATTGAGCGATGGGGACGATGTGGCCGTCCGCCGGGTCGGGGCTGACGTTGACCTTGCCTCCGCCGGTGGTCGTCACGCCCATCACCCGCAGGTCGGGATCGAGTTGACTGCGCATCCCCTCTCCCAGCGCTGCCCGGTTGAGGAACCGCAGTACCTCCTGGACCTGCTCGTCCGACCCGTACTTGCCTAACGGGACCACGTCCTCGATCAGGCCAGCCTTGCCTAGAGCGCGGGCTGCCTCGGCGATGTCGCCGTGGACGGGGGAGGCGGCCCACTCTTCCCAGGAGAAGCCCGCCTCGTCGTCTCCTTCGTGGAGGTTGATCTTCTCCGCACCAGCGTGGGCCAGGATGCGCAGGGCCAGGTTGTCGAAGATCTCCGATTCGGCCCCTTCCAGCAGCCGGTAGTTCCCGGCCATACTCCCCCACAACGCCCGACGCATCTTCGATCCGTCGGGATCGCCCTCGACGACGATGCCGATGTGGCTGGCCTTCCTCAGCAGTTGCCCGCGGGCCAGGTGAAAGAGGCTTTCGTCGGGTAGGCTGGGGACCGTGGTGATCATCAGGACCGTGCCTCGGGGTTTGGGCAACCGACCGTAGACCGTCGTGGGGCGGACCTCCTCCCGCAGCCGGAGGCCAAAGCCGATGGCCAGACGGACCCGGTCCCCCAAAGGGGTCTCCTCGTAGGGGATCCGCACGAACCGACACCCGTGGTCCTCCAACCGCCTGCGAAGTTGGTCCAGCACGTGCGCCTGCAATCGGTTGCACGGGTTGATCGCTACCCAAACGTTGATCGGCCGGGGATGCCAGACGTACCGTTGTTCCATGACTCCACCCCTCCCAGTCACCCAGTCACCGAATCAGCGAGCCGGCGAGTCAGCGAGTTGCGAATTGCGAAGTGCGCGCCACACCTTCTCCGGCGTGAGGGGAGTGGTAGGGATCAAGACCCCCACCGCGTCGTAGACGGCGTTGATGACCGCCGGGGCGACGCCGTCCAGCGGGATCTCCGCCACCGCCTTGACCCCGAAGGGGTGGGTGGGCTCCCACGTCTCGACGAACAGCACCTCCAGATCGGGCATCTCGTCGGCGCGGAAGATCCGGTAGGCGTCGAAGCGGGGGTTCACGACGCGGCCTCGCTCGTCGAAGACCAGTTCCTCGCTGACGGCGTACCCCAGCGCCTGGGTCATCCCGCCCTCGATCTGCCCGCTGGCGGTGAGAGGGTTGACGATCTTGCCACAGTCCAGCGCCATCAGGAGCCGCTCCACGGTCACCTGACCGGTGTCGATGTCCACCACCACCTCGGCGAACTGGACACCGAAGGGTGGGGGGCTGTACTCGCTCCAGAAGGAGGCAGCGCCCATAATCTGGGCCTGGTCGTGATGGTGCAGGCTCTCTAGCGCCACCTCCCGCAGCGTCACCGATTCCCCGTTGGGAGCCCAGGCGGCTCGATCCCGCAGTTCGATCTCCTCGGGGTCCGCATCGAGCATCCGGCCCGCCACGCGACGGATCTGCTCCGCCACCTGTCGGGCGGCCCGCACCACCGCCCCGCCGCTGATGTAGGTGGTGCTGGAGGCATAGGCCCCCTTGTCGAAGGGGGTGAAGTCGGTGTCGGAGGAGTAGACGACGATGTCCTCCACCGGGCAGCCCAACACCTCCGCCGCCATCTGGGCCAGCACCGTGTCGGCTCCGGTCCCCAGGTCGGTTGCGCCAATCAGCAGGTTGAAGGAGCCATCGTCGTTCATCTTGATGTAGGCGGCTCCCATGTCGAGGTACGGGATCGCCGTCCCTTGCATCACGAAGGCGACACCGTGGCCTCGACGCAATTGGGGCTTGCCGGGGACCTTCCGGTAGTCGCCCTGTCGCCAGCCGAAGGCCGCAGCGCCCTGGGCCGCTGCCTCCGGCAGCGCGCAGGTGTGGATGACCTCGCCGTGGGCCTCCCGGCCCTCGCTCCACACCTTGCTCATCGGGTGCTCTGCCCCGGCCTTGACCGCGTTCTTCAGCCGGAACTCCAGAGGGTCCCACCCCATCTCCCGGCAGATCCGCTCCATATGGGCCTCCACCGCCACAAACCCCTGAGGCACGCCGTACCCCCGGTACGCGCCGGAGGGGACCTTGTTGGTGTAGACGATGTCGGCCCAGAAACGGATGTTGGGCACGTCGTAGATGGAGAGCGCCTTGTGGCCGGTGTTGCCAGTGACGGTGAGGGCGTGGTTGCCGTAGGCCCCGGTGTCGGAAAGAATGATCATCTCCTGGGCGATGATGGTCCCGTCCTTCTTCACCCCGGTCCGCATCCGGAAGATCATCGGGTGGCGGGTAGTGGTGGCGGCGAATTGCTCCTCGCGGGTGTATTCCAGGAGCACCGGTCGACCGGTGGCGATAGTCAGATGGGCGCAGATGTCCTCGTAGATCTCCTGCTTGTTGCCGAACCCCCCGCCGATGCGGGGTTTGATCACTCGGATGCGCTTTTCGGGCAGGCCCAGGACCGGGGCCAGGATGCGACGGACGTGGAAGGGGACCTGGGTGGAGGATCGGATGACCAGCCGGTCGTCTTCATCCCAGTAGGTCAGGCAGGTCCAGGGCTCGATGGGGGCGGCCTGCACCCGCTGAACCTCGTACTCCCCCTCGAAGACGAGGTCGGCCTCCTTCATCGCCGCGTCCACGTCCCCCAGTTCGATGCGGATGCGGGCGGCCAGGTTGCGGGCGGGGTCGCACTCGCCGAAGGGGACGTAGTCCGGCTCGTCGTGGATGACCGGCGCGCCCGGCCCCATCGCCTCGCGGGGGTCGAGCACGGCGGGCAGTTCTTCGTACTCCACCTCGATGAGCCGGAGGGCCTGTTCGGCGATCTCCGGGCTCTCCGCCGCGACCGCTGCCACCCGGTCGCCCACGAATCGGACCTTACTATCCAGGCTCACGGAGTCCAGAGGGCCGGGGATGGGGTCGGATTGGCCCGCAGTGGAGAAGACGACGCGGGGGATGTCCTTGTAGGTGAGGACGGCGTGGACCCCCGGCACGGCTTCGGCACGGGAGGTGTCGATCCGTTTGATGCGGGCGTGGGGGACGGGGCTGCGGAGGATCTTGGCGTAGAGCATCCCCGGCATGTGGACATCGGCGGCGAAGGCCGGTTTGCCCTGCACCAACTTCAGCGCGTCCACCTTCGGCTCCGGCTTCCCGACGACCTGGAGGGGTTCCGGCTCCTCGGTGACCACCAGGCGGGGGAAGACGATCGTCTGGACGGCGGGACCGGATCCGGTGGGCTCCGGCGGAGGCTCCGTGGAGGGCTCCAGCAGCCCGGGCGGCATCGGGACGGCCTCCGGCGGGGTTTCGATGGGCGGGACCTCCTCGCCGCGGAGCATCGCTGCTGCCCGCAGCACCGCCTGGACCGGCTTAACGTAGCCGGTCTCGCGGGAGAGGACCCCGCTGAGGGCGTCGCGCACTTCCTCCTCGGTGGGGTTGGGGTTCCGGTCGAGGAGGGCTTTGGCGGCGAGGATCATCGCCGGGGCGTCGTACCCGCTCTGCATCGCCCCGGTCTCGATGAAGGCCTGCTGGATGGGGTGGAGCGGCGCGCTCCCTTTCCACCCGCGCATCTGTGGGCCGCTCAGCCCTTCGACGGTGGTGACCTCCGCCCCATCTACCTGCGCGGCCAGGGTGATGCAACTGCAGCGAGGCTCACCGTTCACCAGAACGGTGCAGGCTCCACAGGTCCCGTCCTCGCACCCGTGCTTGACGCTGAAAAGACCCTCCCGCCGCAGGAGGCGCAAGAGGGTCTCGTTGGGGGCACTCACCAGGACCTTTCGCTCGCCGTTGATCGTCAGGGTGACCTTCATTCCGCCTCCTCCTCGTCGCCTGCCCAGGCGACGGATTGGCCGTGGGTGTGGGAATGTAGTATAGCACTTTTGGGAGGGTGGGCAACTGTGGTATAATCAATCCCCGTGAAACGTCGATGGCAGTTCGCAATCGGGCTGGTGATCAGCCTTGTTGCCCTGGTGCTGGCCCTTGTAGGGATCGACCTCTCTGAAGTCGCCAGAGCGCTCGCCGAGGCGGATTATCTCTGGCTGATCCCCACCGCGCTGGGGATCCTGGCCTACCTGTTCGCCCGCGCCGTTCGCTGGCGGCTGCTCCTCGGCCCACAGGTCAGCCTCTCCCGTTGTTTCTGGGTGACCAACATCGGCTACCTGGTCAGCAACGTCCTCCCGTTCCGCCTGGGCGACCCCGCCCGGGCGGTGGTGATCGGCCGGTCGGGGGAGGTCTCCACGGCGGCGGCCCTCTCCACGGTGGTGGTGGAGCGGGTGCTGGATATGGTGATGGTGGTGTTGCTCCTGGCAGGGCTTGCCCCCTTCATTGCCGGGGCCGGGCGGGCGATGGGGGCTGGGTTGATCGCGGGAGGAGCGGCGCTGGC
>Ga0209426_1001321_pt1 | contig 15789 bp, 15 predicted proteins | sample Deesub1362B_J571_FD_187697 | JGI IMG/M metagenome (GOLD analysis project Ga0209426, IMG submission 187697) | Deep oceanic, basalt-hosted subsurface ecosystem from Juan de Fuca Ridge flank, Pacific Ocean, CORK Borehole 1362B_J2.571 (SPAdes)... ...
CCATTTTGCGCCAGCCTATCAAAAAAATTTTCGGAAATCTGTTCTGCCATTTTTTAATTTGACCGTTGACAATGAAAATTTTTGTGCTCGGGGCTTTCGTACAAAAAGGTACTCCGAATTTTTCCGGAGTCTTCCGAAAAGAAAATCAGTACGAAGAAGCAACTAGCAAATGGGCTTTACTTTCAGAAAACGGGACACATTTTAGGTAATCCAACCGCTTATCAGAAAAGGTGAATCATGCACTCAATGTTCTTGCACACCGCGTCCATTCTTTCTCTTTTGCTTTGGTGTTTTCCCGGACTCTGCCAGGAAAGAGAAACGGATCTACTTACCAATTTAGAAATCCTCCGGATCATCGAGCGGTCCGAAATTACGTACCAGTTTCACACCGTTTCTGAACTGGGACATATCCCTGCACCGAAGGACATCGTTTCGGAAATGTACCCACAGCTTGAAGCACCTTTAAGATACCCGCACGTAATAACCGATAAACAGGGAAAGCCAAAACTGGAAGAATACCGGTTCGATCCCATGGCACGCGAGCTGATCCGGAAAGGCGAGCAGTATTATGCCGATTTTGAATTTGATCTGGCCCAGACCTTTTACCGAAAAGCGCTGCGTGTTTCACCCAATTGTTACATTGCTTACCTGTTCCTTGGAGACTGCTACCTAATGGAAGATCAGCCAGATAGTGCCCTCCTTTTCTACACAAAAGCCCATGAGATAAATCCTATGGATTTTCGAACCTCCTTTTTTCAGGCCACAGCCTTTTTAAAAATGAACAATTTACCTCAGGCCCTGGAATATTACCGAAAGGCTTTATCTCTCCGCCCGCGGTATCACATCATCCTCAGGACCCTGCAAAAGCTCCGGACAAAACACGATTTTCAGCTGTTCGACAACGCCTTTTACCCAAAAGCCCTGGTCAGAAAGGAAGGCGAGGAAATTCATATCTACCTTCTGGAAAAAGCAGGACCGGGCTGGTTTTTTTACGGCGCCGCAAAAGCCATGTGGATGGGCGAACCGCGATTTGGAAAAGCAGGCAAAAAAACGTTTTCTTGGTCCTTTCGGGAAGAACTGCAGGCGATATTTTCACTGATCACAGGGTACGTTTCGGCGCGGGCCTCTTCGGAAGAACCCCCTGAAGATCCGTATCTGGAACGTTTGCAGAAGATTGCCGAACAGAACCTCCTGCGCGCCTTCATTTTGTACGAGATTGGATCCCGTATCAATCCCAACATCATGCTCATAGCGGGAGAAGACGCCCGGAAAGAAGTTCTAAACTATCTCAAAAAATTTGTGGTCGTGGACTGATAGGAAGCCGGTAGCGGTTGCGGACATACTCTTCTCGATTTTGCGGTTCTGACGCACTGCCGGAATCTCCGGACTGTCGCAAGTGGTCGTCACCAAACCACAAGCAGGCGGCCTTCCCAGCACGTTTGCAGATCGGACAAACCCACCCCGTTCGCCCAATGGGGTGTGTCTAGTGAAAGGAAAAAACTTCTTTTGCGGGATGGATTTTTCTTGTCTGCCCGGAGAATTAAGAGGCCGCTTCAATGCGTGCTGGAATTCCACTCCTGCAAGATCTGCTGCACCCGGGCAATGGCTTTAGGAACAGCCTGCAAAACTTCCGGAGCGAAACCGCGGCCGTAACCGAAATGCCTTCCCACAATTCCCACCAACCGGCAGCGTTCCGGTAATTTTCCGAGAACGCCCGCCAGTCGCACAGCCTCAGAAACGCCAAACTGGTGTGATGAAGAATAAACCTGTTCGCGGCTCAAAAACCCGTTCGTCAGGTCTATCTCCACGATTTCGCCGAGAGGCCGGTCTGCATACACACAATCCAGCAGGAGCACCGCGTTATACTGGGACAGGCGTTCCAGCAATGAGGTTCCCTCACCGGAATGTTCTTCCACCCGCACACCTGGAATGCTCAGGGCCTTCAGTTTGCGGGCCAGGTAGATGCCAATGCCATCTTCGCCGCGGAGTTCATTTCCAATTCCCAGGACAAGAATTTTTTCCGGAGCGTTCATGCGTGCCCTACCTCCCAGAAACAGCCTTCACCGGACCCGTTTGATATTTGGAAAAAAGCCCTTGCTGGAGGGCAAGGGCCGAAAGAACACGGTCGCCCTATTGGCCATCCTCGCGCTCTATGTGCACTCTCAGGAAATGGGTCGCACACGAAATGCATGGGTCGTAATTGCGGATGGCCTGCTCACACTTCCATGTGAGCTCCTTTTCGTCTAACTGGATGTATTCTGAGGCGAAGTGCCAGAGGTCTTTTTCAATCGTTTTCTGATTTTGCGCGGTCGGAGGAACGATTTTCGCACTCTGGATGATGCCTTTATCATCCACTCGATAACGGTGGTAGAGGATGCCGCGCGGCGCCTCGGTACATCCATACCCTACTCCCGCTTTTGGTTTGATCTCGATCGCAGGCCGCTCCGGCTCTTCATACTGATCGATAATCCGGATGGCCTCTTCCACAGCAAACACCGTTTCGATCCCGCGGGCAACGATGCTCATGAAGGGATTTCGGCAAACCGGCTTGAACTGAACCTCCCGGGCCACTTTCAGGGCCTGCGGCGTGAGCTTTTCAAAATTCAGATTAATCCTCGCCAGCGGTCCCACATGATACGAATCCTGCCCGCGAAGGACCGAATGGAGCGCATTGGAATGCTCCACGTGCTCTTCTTCAAAATATTCATCGTACTGCGAAATGTCAATATCCAATCCTTTGTTGGACACCAAACGGCCTTCATTGAGCGGATATTCTTCTGGATGGCTGAGGGCCACGAATTCATAGTCCTGTTCAAACTTGGGAATATCCAAGGTTGCCACCCATTTGGTCAGGTCACTGGCTGCCTGAAGGCCCCATTCCAGTGATTTGCGGAATTCCATCAGCTGGGCTTTGGATGGGGTTTTGTAGAACCCGCCTACCTTCACATTGATGGGATGGATTTCCCTGCCTCCGAGAAGCGTAACCAGTTCGTTCCCGATTTTTTTCAGGCGCAGGGCCATCTGCACCTGATCTGGATAATCTTGTGCCATGCGGATGGCGTCGTCATATCCGAGAAAATCGGGAGCGTGCAGCATGGCCACGTGGAGCACATGGCTTTCGATCCATTCGCCGCAATAGAGAAGTCGCCGGAGCGCCCGGAGCTGCCCGCCTACTTTCACACCAAAGGCATCCTCCATAGCATGAACGGAACTCATCTGGTAAGCAATGGGACAGATTCCACAAATGCGAGCGGTGATGTCCGGCGCTTCAGAATACCGCCTGCCGCGCAAAAAGGCCTCGAAAAAACGAGGCGGTTCGAAAATCTTCAATTTTGCATCCACAACCTGGCCGTTCTTGATCCGCAGGTACAGCGACCCCTCACCTTCGACGCGGGCCAGGTAATTCACCTTCAAAATCTTACTTCCTTTCATGGGCCTCACTTTCCTTTCGATACGGTTCAGCATAGGCATTGAACGTCCGGAACGCCCTCACAAGATCTTCCCGCATAACGCCCAGTTCCTCGTACCACCATTCGCTGAGGGAAATGGTGTTGGGCGCTTCTTTGGGACCAAAACAGCTGTAGCACCCCCGATTGTACGATGGGCAGATAGCTCCGCATCCCGCCTGCGTAATGGGCCCCATGCAGGGAGTCCCGTGGGCCACCATTACACAGGGCAGACCTTTGCGTTTGCATTCCATGCACAAACTGTAATTGGGAATGTTGGGCTTCCGACCAAAAAGGAAGGCGCTGATTACTTCAATCAGCTGATATTTGTTAATGGGACACCCGCGGAGCTCAAAGTCAACAAACACATGGTCGTCAATGGGAGTGGATTTGCTCAGCGTATGGATATATTCCGGATGGGCATAGACGATGGAAGTAAATTCGTGCACATTTTTATAATTCCTCAGCGCCTGAATGCCTCCGGCGGTGGCACAGGCTCCAATGGTAATGAGCACGGAAGATGCTCGCCGGATGTGATGAATGCGCTCCGCATCGTGAGGCGTGGTTATGGACCCTTCCACCAGGGAGATATCGTAGGGTCCTTTCACCTCCGCCTTGGTTGCTTCCGGAAAATAAGCGATGTCGATTGCGCCGGCAATGGCCAGCAGTTCATCCTCGCAGTCCAGCAAACTCAGCTGGCAACCGTCGCAAGACGCAAACTTCCAGACCGCCAATTTGGGTTTTTTCTTTGCCATGTCACAACTCTCTCACTTTAAACCAGTCACGGATTACGTCGTACCGGAACACAGGGCCGTCCTTGCAAATAAACTTTGGCCCGTACTGGCAGTGGCCGCACAGGCCAATGCCGCACTTCATATTCCGTTCCATGGAGATGTATACCTGGTCCTCCGGAACCCCGCGCTTCGTAAGTTCGATCACCGTGAAGCGCATCATAATTTCGGGTCCGCAAATGAAGGACACACAGTGGTAGGGATCAAAAGGCGCTTTAGGAATAAGTTTCGTTACCACGCCCACGTTTCCCCGCCAGTCCAGTGTGGCACGGTCCACGGTAACATGGACCTCCAGGTCGAACCGGGCACGCCACTTCTCCAGCTCTTTTCGGTAGAGGATGTCTTCCGGAGTTCTGGCACCGTAGAGCAGCACAATCCGGCCGAAACGATTACGGTTGGCTAGCACATGATAGATGGCCGGACGCAGCGGTGCCAGGCCAATTCCGCCGGCCACAAACACCACGTCGCGTCCTTCTGCCACATCCACCGGCCAGGCCGCACCAAACGGCCCGCGGATGCCTACCCGGTCGCCGCGCTTCAACTGCTGCATTGCGCGCGTTACCGTTCCCACGGCGCGGGTAGTGTGAACCAGCACCTCCGGTTTATGCGGATTTCCGCTAATGGAAATGGGTACTTCCCCCACACCGTAAATGTAAATCATGTTGAACTGCCCGGGCTGAAAAGTAAAGCGTTCTAGCCCGTTTACCGGATTAAGAAACAGGGTAAACGTATCGTGGGTTTCTCGAGAAACCCGGCCTACTTCAAATTCCAGCGGAACCATCGGATTCCGCGCATCGGCTGTTCGGGTAGCTGTCTGTGTTTTCATCTCACTGCCCATATACGTCCATTAACTGCAACCTGGTTGACTGCAACCGCGATTCCATCAGCATGGCGATGCGCTTGTAAATTTCATACCCCAGATCATGATCCTCTTCACACTTTTGGCGCAAGCATTGCCCATCAATGGCAATGGCACGGGTATTGTCAATGGCCCGTGCGTCAAAATGCCAGACAAAGGGCGACACCAGCCAGGACCACCCCAGGACTTCACCGCTGGAAATGGTTTCAATAATAATGGGTCCTTTCTCTGGCCGGTGCATCTCCAGGGCCACATGGCCATAGCGGATTACGTAAAACTTCTCCGCTGGTTCTCCCTCACGAAAAATATATTCGCCTGCCTCAAACCGCACGTTGCTGGCACATCCCGCTATGAAGGCCAGCATCTCCGGCTTCATCCCCGCAAAAAAGGGGTGCTCAGCCAAAATCCGATCCAAAGAATCCATAGCTTAACTCTCCTCCACTGGTGTCACGGTCTTCACTCTTTCTTGCTCTTTTGTCAGTTTCTTAATTTCCTGAGTTACATCGATTCCTACGGGACACCAGGTGATGCAGCGCCCGCAGCCCACACACCCCATGGTACCAAACTGATCCACCCAGGTGGCAAATTTATGGGTCAGCCACTGGCGGTAACGAGAAGCCGTGGATTCCCGGACGCTGCCACCATGAATGTAGGAATGTTCCAGATTAAAGCAGCTATCCCACTTGCGAATCCGCTGGGCCACGTTACCGGAAAGATCTGTGACATCTTCCACCGTGGTGCAGAAACAGGTGGGACACACCATGGTGCAGTTGCCGCAAGCAAGGCAGCGTTTGGCAACTTCTTCCCAGTGCGGGTGTTCGAACCGCTCGTAAATCTTCCGTTGCAGCCCTTCGGTATCCAGCACTTTCCTGAACTTCCGGACCGCATTTTCCAGGCATGCTATGGCGGCCTTCTGCTCACTTTCCGCTGCTTCTGGTAATTGCAGATCTTCCAGCATCTTTTGCCCTTTTCGGCTGCCCGCCTGTACAACAAAATAATGGCCGGCGTCTTCTACAATTTCCGTCAGACATACATCAAATCCGGATGTTGCCTGCGGACCGGTCCCCATAGAGGCACAAAAACAGTTTTTTCCCGGAGCCGAACAATTCACGGCAACCAGAAACAGTTTCTTTCTCTGGGCAGCATAAAAAGGATCGATATAATCGCCGCCCGTAAAAATGCGATCCTGTATGGCAATGGCATGGAGCTCACAGGACCGCACACCAATAAGCGCCAGATTGCGGGGCGTGGGAACATCGCCATTGGAAACAAAACCATGGCCGTTGCGTTCGGCCTGCCAGAGTTTCAGCTCCGGCGGAAAAAGATATTTTTTCCAAGCATGCAATCCGACTACAAATCCAAAAAGTGCATCGCTGTCTGTTTTTAAAAGGCGGTAGCGTCCCCGATCCTGTTCATCCACATAACCGGACGGGAGATCGCCCGTACCTGCAATGCGGTCGTACATGATGACTCCATCGCGGGCAACGGGACCGTGAGTTTCGTATCCCTTCTCCTGCAGCAATCGGATCAGACGGTCCAGCTGCTGGACATCCATCCGGAACGTTGTACCTGCCGGTTTCTTCTTTTCTGCCATGGGTCAACCTATCCCTTTCTCCAGTTCAACACAAAATGCATACCTATTCCATTATCGTTCCTGCCGCGGAAAACGTTTACAGTAGAAATATTCAACGAATGGCAGAGGAAAAAAGAGGAGTTTACCGGGAGATTGCCATAGAAAAGAACAATTGCTTCTTTCCTTTCCATTTCCGCCTCCGGTCCAGTTCCGATCGTTGCTGCTGCCGGCCCAACTCTGTTTCGGTATTCCGCATTTGCCGTTGTTAATATAAACGGTCCGATTTTTCGCTTCAACAAAATTTGCTCTTTTCATAGACTGCCAGAATTTTTCCACTTTTTCGAACCGAACTGTCTGAATCCAAAAAAACGTGCAGATCGGCACTGATGATCATTTCAACACTCCTTTCCAGTATTCCTCCCTTCTACACCCCGGAACTTCTCTGTTTTTCCCCTGCTGCCTTTCCTTCTCCAGGATCCATTCGAAAAAACATCCGGGAATTTGGCTCAAGCTTCCTCACCAAAAAAACAATTCCTGCCTCCAAACAGTTTTTCTCAGAAAAGAAGAGAAGGTCTTCCGGTATCGGTGTCTTCCTACGGTGCAGGAAATGAAAAAACCCGGGTTGCTCAGGCTCCAACCAGGCGTTCAAATTCTTTCATGGCAAAATGATCCGTCATCCCGGCGATATAATCGGCGATAAGGCGGACGAGCTGAGCCGAATCTGTACTTAAGCGCGGCGTTTCCTCCTTTCTGGGCGGAGGAGCCGAATAGCGGGAGAAGAACTCATGGGCTGGAAAGCTCCGCATCTCGTGCGGGTTCTTCAGGTAGGCACGGAAAAGTCCGCGAATCACGTAAACGGCCATTTCATCTGCCCAGTCCACGCCGGGGCGGCGGATGATGCGTTTCATGATGAAGGCATCCAGTTCCGCCTGCAGCGGGTCCATTTCCTCGCTGAACCAGACCACCCGCTCGGTAAAGGGATAAAAGCGCCCGTGCCGGTCCCAGTACTGCCGGATCAGTTTCAGGGAATGCTCAATAACATCGGTAACCAGCAGGTGGATCAGTTTCTTGATAAGCCGGATTGAATAGGTAAAGTCCAGTTCTCCAGGAATGCGCGTAAAAGCAAGGCGTTCTTCGGCCAGCTGTACAATAGGTAGTTTCCGCACGTCGTCCACACTGACGAACCCGGCCCGCAAGCCGTCTTCCAGATCGTGAGTCCGTTGGGCAATTTCGTCGCAAATGGCCACGATCTGCCCTTCCACGGTGGATGCGTGTGGAGAGTGCAGTGAAAGATCATCCGCATCCATTCCCGGATAGAGGATTTTTTGCGGCACCAGCCGGGTGTGTTTCAGGATCCCTTCCCGGACCACTCTTGTGAGGTTTAGTCCGTCAAATTCGTACTTCTTTTCCAGAAAATCTACGACCCGGACGCTCTGATAATTGTGCTTGAAGCCGCCGAAATTCCCCGCATCCAGATCACCTTCCAGCGGGTCGCTGCCGCTCAAAATTCTATGCAAAACCACTTCACCCACATGGCCAAAAGGAGTATGGCCCAGGTCGTGGCCGAGGGCGATGGCCTCGGTGAGGTCCTCATTGACCCCCAGTGTTCGGGCAATCGTCCGCGAAAGCTGCACCACCTCCAGCGTGTGGGTAAGACGCGTCCGGTAGTGGTCGCCGGTGGTCACAAGGAATACTTGGCGTTTATGTTTCAGGCGCCGGAAAGCACGGGAGTGAATGATCCGGTCTCGGTCCCGCTGAAAATTGGTGCGGTATGGATGCTCTTCTTCCGCGTGCAAACGGGTTTCGTTCTGCCCGGCGCTGGGCAGTCCGTACGGAGCCAGGATTTTCGCCTCTATTTCCTCCAGATCCTGCCGTGTTCTCCGGCGGATTTCCATCGCCGATTCCCTCTCTTCACCGGTTTGGGGTGCCTGCCATGTCCTCAGGAAAACACACCGGCAAAACGCCAGCCGTCTTTCCGTTACACCTTCTGTTCAAGATAGCGGGCGATACGCCGCAAGCCTTCCCGAATATTTTCCAGCGAATTGGCATAGGAAAAACGCAAAAATCCCTCTCCATTTTCGCCAAAGTCAATTCCCGGTGCCACCGCTACTCCCGCATTTTCGAGCAGTTCAAAAGCAAACTGAAGGGAATTGTCTGTAAATCGCCGGGCGTTGGCGAAAACGTAGAAGGCACCGGTAGGTTCCACCGCAATGCCAAATCCAATTTCCCGCAATAGTTGAACCATTTCTTTTCGCCTGCGGTCATACTCGGCAATCATACGCTCCAGCTCTGGATGATTTTTTGTAAGCGCCGCCACAGCAGCCCGCTGGGCAAATGAAGAGGGTGAAATGAAAAAGTTCTGCTGCAATTTTTGCATGGGCCGGATATATTCTTCCGGCGCAATCACATACCCCAAGCGCCAGCCGGTCATAGCAAACAGTTTGGAGAACCCGTTGAGCACAAACGCTTGTGTTGTAAATTCCAGAATAGAATGTGCTTTTTCTCCGTACACCAGGCCGTGGTAGATTTCATCGGAAAGAATGGGCACCCCCAACCCTGCCAGTTCCTTCATTACCTCCGGATGCAGCAGCGTACCGGTCGGGTTGGACGGCGAATTGATAAGAATTGCCTTTGTCCGGCGCGACAGTAACCGCTTCACTTCGTCCGGCCGGAACTGGAAACCATCTTCCTCATACACCTTTACAAACCTGGGCACTCCTCCCAGATAACGGATGTGATTGGGATAGCACGCATAGCCGGGATCGGCCAGAATGATCTCATCGCCCGGCTCCAGCAAAACAGACAGAACCAGCAAAAGGGCTGGTGACGTTCCCATGGTAACCAGTACTTGTTCCGGGGCAACCTTTACACCGTAATGTTTGCGGTACCACTCGGCCACTGCGGCCCGAAGTTCATAAATGCCCAGGCTGTGTGTGTAGTGGGTTTCACCCTGCTGAATAGCGCGGATACCTTCTTCGCACACGGCAAGTGGCGTGTCAAAATCTGGTTCCCCAATTTCTAGGTGAATGATCGACCGACCCTGACGTTCCAACTCGCTGGCACGGTCCAGAACATCCATCACCAGAAATGACTTCACATCGCGCAAGCGCTTTGTTTCCATCGGTATTCTCCGCTTCGGTTTCCATTTGAAACGCTAAACAGCAAATTCCCTATTCCGGATTCTCCGGTCAATGGCCCGGGCCGTCATCCGGATATTCAAAAGCGCAAAAAGCAGCAAAAGAATCAATCCTGGCAGCAAAAATTTTGGAAAGCGGAACAGAAAATACTCCAGCGCCCCAAAAAGGGCCATAACCGGTACCAGCAGAATCCATACAATGGTTTGAAAGGCGGCCTGCCCCCGTTCCCGCTTGCGGCTGAGCGGTAAGTCCCGCACGAACCACATCAGAAAGGAAAAGAGCGCGATAAAATTTACCATGGAAATGGTAGCAATACCCAGCGCGTGTGCGAACGGAATTTTCCAGCTTAATGCAAGCAACAGAACGGCCGCCAGCGGCACCGCGTAAGAAACGGAAAGTGCTTTTGCCGCTCCGAGGTAAATTTTGCCATAATTCTGCACCGGCACCGTATAAAAAATCCAAGCCGCCTGCCAGTGGTCTGAAAAGATAATCAGCTGGACGATCAGAAAAGCAGCAAAGGAAACCATTTGCAGCATGGTAATACTGGACGGGTTGATTTGCACAAAAGGGTCAGAAAAATCTTTCTCTGTCAGGGCGATCAGGACCATGACGGCCGGAAACCCCAGCAGGGCAAAGTAGCCGGCCCGCAAATTTCGGTTGCGGCTAAGATAGCGGCGGAACAGAAAATATCCAGCTTCTTCTTCGGGATCGCGGAGAAAAAACCGTTCCAAAACAGCCAGCCGGCTGGGTCCCGTCCCCTTTCTTATATGACCTTCGCCACTTTGCGAAATCCGCAGCAACAGATCGGAATATTCCAGCGAAAGCCGGGCAATACCATGACGGTATCCCAGAAAAGTCAGAAACACTGCAAGAAAAGCCAACACTTGAAAGTGAAACACCCAGGGTTGGATCAGTAGATGCAAAACTCCGGCAAACCAGAAGGTAGGGACCAGCATATTCCATGGATCCAGCAGCGACCGCTGGCTGGCACCTTCGGGCAAAAAGCGGATCAATACCTGATAGCCCCCAAACACCAGGAAGGTCAGAACAATCTGGACATATGCAAAGACGTCCTTCACTTTCTCATAATTCACCCGCTGAATAATAAAGCCGTACAGCGACACGAGCGCCATAGTCAGAGCTGAATGGGTCATCCATGCTACAGCCAGATACACAGCCCCGTAATAGGGAGGCGATTCTGTGTACAGCACTGTTCCAACAACCGCAGCTGGAAAATTTAGAGCCAGTCCGAGCAATGTCACGTAAGTCAGCAGGTTGGCAAACTTCACCCAGAAATAAGTGCGGTCCGACACCGGCCGGAAGCCAAAGATTTCGATATCGCTGGGGCTCAGAATAATCTCATTAAATTCAACGATAACAGCCAGGATTAAAATAATTGACGAAACGCTAAGCGTAAGCGCTGTAAACCCGAAGAGGTCAAACAGCCGGTGAAAAGACAGAGCAGCAAAGGAAGCAAACAGCGCATAAAAAATCATGGAAAACCAGAGTCCCCGGCCGGATGCGGAACGCCTCGCCGGAGCACGGAAATCGATCTTCAGGTGGATTTTGTACAGGGTTGAAAACTGAATCCAATCCACACCGAGCCATTCAAAAAACAGGCGGATGGGTCTCATGGGCCGGTCATCGCTTTCGACAGGGCTTCTGCAATTTCCGCCATATCTTCCGAACCGGTCACCTGCTGGAAGATATCTACCAGAGAGGAGCGCTGGGTAAGATCGCGCAGTTCGTCGATCGAACCATCGGCCACAATTTTGCCTTCATTTATAATTAGAACGCGGTCGCAGATTTTTTCCACCACTTCCAGAATGTGTGAACAGTAAAAAATCGTTTTCCCTTGTTCAGCCAGGCGGCGGATCAGCTCTTTGACGAGCAGGGCCGAATTGGCATCCAGGCCATTCAGCGGCTCATCAAAAAAGATGACCTCGGGGTTGTGAATGAGCGCGGCACTGATCACCACCTTCTGCTTCATCCCTTTTGAAAAGGTGGCCATGCGGTCATCCCGCACTTCCTCCAGTCCAAAAATGCGAAGAAATTCATCCACCTTTTCCTGCAGCACAGCGGGCTCCATGTGATAAAGCCGCCCCACCATGTACAGGTATTCCGCAGGCGTCAGGTCCTCATAAAGGGCCCCCGATTCCGGAACATAGCCGATTATGCGTTTAATTTGCAGAGAATCGCCGACCACATCCAACCCGGCAATAGAAGCGCTTCCTTCTGTGGGTTTCAGGATGCCGGTGAGCATTTTCACCGTAGTGGTTTTGCCTGCCCCGTTGGGTCCCAGATATCCGCAGACCTGGCCGCGCGGCACCTGGAATGAAATGTGATCCACGGCTAGCTTGCCGTCAAACGCGCGGGTAAGATTTTGAACCGCAATGACCGGTTCCATGTATTCCCCCTACGAACGGTTTTTGATGGCCTCCAGTTCCTGGCGGAGCAACTGGTTGACCAGTTTGGGATTGGCCTTCCCGCGGGTGGCACGCATCACCTGCCCCACAAAAAATCCCACAATCTGCTCCTTGCCGTTCAGGTACTTCTCCACCTCTTTGGGATTTTCTTCCAGCACCTTCAGAACCACTTCACGGATCGCCGATTCGTCACTCACCTGGGCCAGACCCCGCTCCTCCACAATCTTCTTTGGTGAAGTTCCGGTGGAAGCCACTTCCGGGAAAATCTTCTTGGCCACATTCAGGTTGATGGTATTTTTTTCCACCAGTTCCAGCAGTTCGGCCAGCAGTGCCGGCCGCAGCTGCGTTTCCTGAATTTCTTTCTTCTGATCCCGCAGGTAACGCAGGACCTCACCCATGATGAAGTTGCTGACCGCCTTGTAATTGCTGTACCGTTCGCAGGTAGCCTCGTAGAAATCGGCCAGCGCCCGCGAGGAGGTAATCACCTCTGCGTCGTAAGCCGGAATATTGTACTGCTTCACCAGGCGTTCTTTGCGTTCCAGCGGCAGTTCCGGAATTTTTTCCCGCAACGATTCAATCCATTCCTCATCCAGCGTAACGGGTACCAGATCCGGTTCTGGAAAGTAGCGGTAATCGTGCGCTTCCTCTTTGGAACGCATGGGTACCACTCTATTCTCCTTTTCGTTCCACAGCAGCGTCTGCTGAACGATCCGCTCGCCACGGGAAAGCAGGCGCTTCTGCCGCTCCACTTCGTATTCCAGGGCCTTCTCCACCCCGTGAAAGGAGTTCATATTCTTGACTTCCGTTTTGGTGCCGAATTCTGTACTTCCCACCGGACGGATGGAAACATTGGCATCGCAGCGCAGGCTTCCCTCCTCCATATTGCAGTCCGAAATGTCCAGATACTCCAGAATCCGCTTGAGCTCCATGAGATACAGATACGCCTCTTTCGGAGAGCGAATATCCGGCTTACTGACAATTTCAATCAGCGGAACACCGCAGCGGTTCAGGTCTACCAGCGTTTCCCCCTTGGGCACCCATTCCTCCGCATGAATCGATTTTCCTGCATCCTCTTCCAAGTGAATACGAACCAGGCCGATGCGCTTTTTCTTGCCATCCAGCTCAATTTCGATGTAGCCATCCTCACACAGCGGCTCTTCATATTGAGAAATCTGGTACCCTTTTGGGAGATCCGGATAAAAATAGTTTTTCCGGGCAAAAATGGAATGACGGGATATGCGGCAATGTGTGGCCAGCCCCATCATTACCGCATACTCCAGCGCTTTCTGGTTCAGTACCGGAAGCACCCCCGGCATGCCCAGACAGATGGGACACACCTGGGTGTTCGGCTCGGCCCCAAAACGGGTGCTGCACGAACAAAAAATTTTCGACTCGGTTTTCAACTGAGCGTGAACTTCCAGCCCGATGATGGTTTCGAATTCCATGACACTCCCCATTTTCCTGGTTGTTTCCGCCCATAATAGATCGAAATAAACCTACAAAAAATTGGCTGGAGATTCAACAGGAAAAACATGGCAGGCAAGATCCGCAGCCCTATCCTCATTTTCCGCACTTCCGCAGTTCACGGAAATATTTCCTCAAAAGTACCATCCCTTTTGGGCTGATCGGAAGACGGGAAAAGGCATATTTGAATGACCTTGAACCGGCCACAACGGGGAAGCTTCAGACACCTCAGGATACCAGCAACCCCAGCTGCCTGCCGCATTGCGGCAGCGTACCTTTCCAGAACATCCATGGCGCGGAAGAACGCTCCCATGGCGGCATGCCCCTTTTACGCTGGCGTGGCGGTATGACAACCGCGATTCAATTTTGGCCGGATTTTTGCCAAATTCTTCCGTACATTGAAGATGGGATGAGCATGCATGAGCTTCAAAACAGCCTGGGTGAAGGGACAACTGTAAGGCTGCCGTCCGGGCGGACGCTTTTCAAACTGGACCCGTACTCCGGAAATCCGATTCTGCAGCCTCAAGATCTGGATCTCACCTGGCAGGAAAACGGCATTCAGAAAATCGGCGCCGTCTTCAATGGGGGCGCCGTTCCTTTTCATGGCCGCATCATCCTTCTTCCCAGATGCCACCGACAATACCGGAAAAGCCGGTGCACCGATCCTTCCACAGGCCGTGAAAGGGACTGTTTTGACAACTACATCTCCGAAATCTGGCCTCTGGTAAGCAAGGACGGTATCCGGTTCAGCCGAATTAACCGGTTTGTTCTTCGTGGCGATGGCAGTGAGCATCAGGATTTCTGCTACGGAATCGAAGACGTCCGCATTATTCCCTGTGATGGAACTTACTTGCTGATCGGATGCGGAAAAACGGGACCGGCTTTCAGAGCGGCTCGGGCGGACCGTATTGCCATTTACTCTACCCGGGATTTCACACGGGTAACTTACCACGGAATTATCCGCGCCTTCGATTCACGGAATGCCGTGCTCCTGCCTGCTTCCGACGGCCAAAAGCCGCACCTGCTGCTGCGGTTCCACCCACACATTTACATTGCCCCGCTGGAATACGGCATCGAACAGCTGCTGAATCCGGAACTCTATGCCGATGTCTGGCACCACCTGTATCAGCGGCGCAGGAATTACCTCCTTCTTGAGGCCGGGTCCCTTCCCCATGAACGGGAAAAAATCGGTCCGGGCGCCCCACCCATTCGAACGGAAAGAGGCTGGCTGCTTATCTACCACGCCGTCGGCACCATTGATGCCGAAGTCTGCGGCGTGTACGGCCTGAAAGCCCCCATTCCCCGCGGATATTCCATTTGTGCGGCTCTGCTAGATCTCGGCAATCCCCGCAGGATACTTCGGCGTACACAGCTTCCCATCTACATTCCATCGGCCCCATTTGAACTGTACGGCAACAGCCGCTACCCTGTGGATATTCCGGCTGTTGTCTTTCCTGCAGGGGCCTTTGTTTGCGGTGAAAAGCTGGTCATTTACGCCGGAGCGGGCGATAAATACACGGTTCTGCTGGGTTGCAATGTGACCTACCTGATCGAATACTTGTGGCAGTATGGCCAAGAAGCAAAATAGCCTTCATCATTCTCAGATTTTTCCCGATTTGATGCATCACTTCCCGGCAAAACACTTCAAAAAGGGCCGCTCCGAAAACATAAATGGGAACTTTTTCCCCACAAACGCAAAAAATCTGAACAGGCATTTCAACACTCGTCCGGAATGCTGCCTTTTGGAAAAATTGTTTGCCGCGGTGATGATCATTTGCAACTTTTCTGGAGAAAATTACCGTTCTCCTCCAAATTCACTTCAGGAACGGGCGACACCCGAGACGCGAAGCAAAAAACCGGGAACGATTACAAAAAAAGGAAACGCCGATGAAAATCGTTGAAGAATTTATCCAGAAAGAATCTTCCGGCGGCCTCCTTCTGATGGCCACAACGGCGCTGGCCCTACTGTTGAACAACTCATTTCTGGCCCCGCTATACCAGTCTTTTCTGCATATTCCTATTGAGATCCGGGCCGGAAATCTGCAACTCGAAAAATCGCTCTACCACTGGGTTAACGATGGGCTGATGACCAT
>Ga0209426_1001324_pt1 | contig 15769 bp, 19 predicted proteins | sample Deesub1362B_J571_FD_187697 | JGI IMG/M metagenome (GOLD analysis project Ga0209426, IMG submission 187697) | Deep oceanic, basalt-hosted subsurface ecosystem from Juan de Fuca Ridge flank, Pacific Ocean, CORK Borehole 1362B_J2.571 (SPAdes)... ...
TTGGGGAGCTTTCCCGAGAGGAGGCCATGGGGCGGAAACGGGCCTGGCTGCGGCGGGTCCTCTCCGAATGGGGGAACTGTGGCAAGATCCTGTTTTCGCACGGCGAACCCGTGGGATACGCCCAATACGCCCCGGCGCGTACAACCGAGTACCCCGCTGGGCCGGTGAGCGGGGACGCGGTCTTCCTCGCTTGCCTGTTCATCTCAGCGGAGGAACAGCGGAGACGAGGGTCGGGGAGTGCCCTCCTGTGCGCAATCCTGAAGGAGTTGCGGGTGCGAGGGCTGGGGGCGGTGGAGACCTTCGCCCGCAGGGGGAACCCGGAGAATCCATTCGGTCCCGTCTAGTTCTATCTGAAGCACGGTTTTCGGGCAATCCGTGAGGATCCTGAATTCCCCCTTCTGCGGCTGGAGCTCCGATGAGCCCCAGACGCAGGGGTGCCCGGTTTTGATGTAGGGAGGCAAGAGGAACAAGCTGATCCTTATCGTTTCCCGGCTGGCCAAACAAGAGGAACGGTTGCTTCCAAATGTCAAAACTCAAAACGCGACCCCCGCTGCACTGAGCATGCGGTCAAGGGCGAACTCCCGCAGGGCTTTTTCGCGCCCTGCCTCGCCCATCCTTTTACGGAGCTCGGGATCCCCTATGAGTTTCCGAGAGCCTCGGCCAAGACTTTCGGATCTTAGGAGAAACGAAAAAGCCAGTTCCAATGGGCCCGGGCACCCAGTCTAACTTGGCTGCCATCACAAAAAACTATGTTCCATTCAGCTGTGGATCCATAAACCGTTCCTCTACTCTGGCTGGAGCTGTTCCAGGAAGTTATCGATATCTTGCTGATAAAGCTTCTTGAGCTTGAGGGCATCTTCTACTACTAAGGCCACCTTTCTGGGGTCGAGCTCGTAGGAGTAAGCATGCCTGAAGAAGTGACGAAAGGCCCTCAGGGAATCGAGCAGCCTGTAGCTCTCCTCCGAAAGCAGTGCTGGCCGCACCCCCTCTATGGAGATTTTCATCCGCCGGAGGAGCTCGCTGTGGTACTTGGCCCGCTCCTCGATCCGGTTCTCGAAGAAGCCGGCGACGATCTTAAAGAGGTCCTCAAAGGCGCAATATAGGTTGTGGAGCTGATAGGCGAGGCTCTCCAGCTCGGCAACGCTTTTCCCCTGTCGCCGCTCCTCTATTTTAGCGAAGATTCGCTCGATTTCCTTCAGCTGGGCCTCGATGGAGGCCTTGAGGAGGCTCAGCCGCTCCTTTTCCATCTGATCCCCTCCTTTAGGATCTTCTCCCGTAGGCGGTGGCCTTCGAGCTGGAGCACATCTACCTCGCACCCGAGCTCTCGGGAGAGGAAAGCCATGGCCTGGAAGAAATCCTCGTCCCTTAAGCCCACGAAAGCCACGTCAATGTCGGACTCATTGAAATATCGATACGGCTTCGCCAAAGACCCGAAGATATAGGCCTCCTGGAAGGGAACCCGGCGGGATAGCTCTTCCAGGGCCCGAAAGACAGCCCCGAGCCGCGCTTGCCGCTGCTGTTCCCGCCTTTCCCTTTCTTTAGCGATGGCTTGGTCGAGGATCCGGGTAGGAAAGCGCACCATCATTACCTCCTGCGTCCTACACAACGTACCACGGTGGCCGACCCTTTGCAAAACCCGCTCGTCGCCACACCTTTCAGGCCTGCAGACGGGAGGCTCGAGGTTCAGGCTCGCTGGCCTTCCAGCACCTCATCATACACCTTTTCGGTTTCACGGAGCATGTGATGAAGGGCGAATTACCGAAGGGCGTTATCGCAAATACCTAGGTAGCTGAAACGCCAGTCACCCAAAAGTCAAAACTCAAAACGCGTCCGCAGCTTACCGCGCAGGTATCCTGGTCCCTTTAATGACTGGTTTCCCCAGCATCACTTTGGGATTTATCTTGATCCGATCGAGGAGCTTCCCTCTCCCCTCACCTCCAATTTCGTGGCAATTACAGAATAGCTCTCTTTATCCTTGACCACAAACGCCCTCCATGGTTCTCATAATCTTCGCGCACTTAGTGCTCCCTCATAAGATCGCTCCGCCTCCCGGAGCCTGCGATCGAAGATAAATTTCAGAAGGGCGTTGTAGCGAGTAGTCAGGTAACTCATAAAGGCGACCACCTAAAATGTCAAAACTCAAGATGCGACCCCTCTATTCGCCGATCCAAATGATTGGGACCTCCTTCACTTCTTTGAGCTCGGGATCACCGGTGACGAGCATTCCGCCTTTGGCAATGGCGGAAGCCAAAGCAAATCCATCGGCATAGGCGATTGGATATTTGATCTTAAGTGAAGCGGCTTCGAAGACGAGTTCCTCTGAAACGGGGACGATCTCAATCACACCGGCCTTAATTTCCTCGATGGTCTCCCGAGCCTTCCGTTCCCCGACCCTCCGACCCAAGATATAAAACACTTCGCCGAGATTGATTACGCTAACATAGATTTTCGGTCGCTTTAGCTCCTCGCCTAAACGCTTTCTCACCCTCCCTCCTGCAGCCGTATCACCTTCTGCCCAACCGAGGAGATCTCGGACAAGTGCACCCCCAGGCTCCCCTTGTAACCAAGAGAGAATCGCCCAGGAGTCGAGTACAACTTGCATGATCACAAACTCCTCTGCCGCGATTCTCCCTGGATTTCTTGCAGATGCTCCTCTTTAAGATCTGAGAGCAGATCCACACCCTTGTATCTTCCATAGAGTGTGGCGGCCATTTTTCCCCTTAAAGGCTTGAGAACGATCGTGTCTCCTTCTCTCACCACGAGGAGCTTATCCCCGGGCTTCAGCCCCAGCGCCTCTCGTAGGGCCTTGGGGATCACAACCTGTCCTTTGACCGATAATGATGTCACGGCCATCTTACCCTCTTTTCTTACCCAAGAGTAAGACCAAGGGAGGGAGCTGTCAAGCGGGCGGGAGGCTACCGATTCCGGAAGTGGGCACTTCCTCGACCACGTACTGGATGGCGGGATTGTCCACCACGGGGAGTATTTCCTTTGGCTGGGGCCATGGGTGTAGGGAGGAAACGCGTCCCCAGACGGGCCGCTGGTATCGCTGCTTTGCGGATCCTCATCGTGATCGTATGCCCTACTTCGGACTTCTTTTTTAAGCATCTACTCGTAGACCCTCTCGGTCTTGTTGGCATGCGGGCGGAAGTGAATCCTCGCGGGAATTTGCCGTGGTTGGCCAAACAAGCGGAACGGTGGACAACCTGAACGTCAAAATTCCAGATGCGAGCCCGTAGTTGTTTTCTCCAACGAGATCAGGCTACCAGACAGTCTCGATCTCGTATCGGGAGATCTGCGGATCGGCGGTCAAGATGGGTAACTTTTCTAGTTGGGCTTGGGCGATGAGCAGGCGATCAAAAGGGTCCCGGTGATGATCCGGGAGTGCGTAAACATGAAGGGCATTGCTCATCTGCACGGGAAGAACCTCTATGGCGTTTGACTCCAGTTGCTTGAGAATGAACCGTTCAGGTTCATCTGGTAAACGGAGCCCCCTCAGTTTGGCCTTGATCGCTATCTCCCAACCACTTGGGGCGCTGAGAAATAGTACGTTAGCACCATCGGCGATGATCTCCCGAGCCCGAGGCGATAAACGTGGATCATCGGTGATCCACCAAAGGAACGCGTGAGTATCTAAGAGGACCTTCATTTCTCAAAGGCCTCAAGGACCGATTCGGGGAGCGGGGCGTCGAAATCAGGCGAGATAAACACTTTCCCTTTGGCGCTCCCGGGGACTCGCTTTTGGGGACGCTCTGTTATAGGCACAAGTCGGGCGATGGGTTTCCCCGCTCTGGCGATGATTACCTCCTCACCCGCACTTACCCGGGCAAGGAGCTTGGAGAGATGGGTCTTCGCCTCGTGGACATTCACTTGCAGGGCCATCCTCCACCTCCCTTTGTCCTAACATAGACCAAGCCATGTTTGGAGGAGTCGTTTGGATGGCTTTTCCCAAGCACTTTCCGATACACCTTCCGGTCTCGCCGGACATGCGATCGAGGGTGAACTGGCGCAGGGCTTTTTCGCGACCTGCCTCGCCCATCCTTTTACGGAGCTCGAGATCCCTATGAGTTTCCGGAGGCCCTCGGCCAAGGCCTCCGGATCCTTGGGTGGAACGATGAAGTCGGTGAATAACATGGTACCAAAGGTTCATAAAGCTCGGTACACGTCCCGGCGATGGCGAACGTGATAGATAGTCACCACCTTTGTGTGCTCGTCTACCTGATAGATCACCCGGTAATCGCCGACACGTATACGGTAAGTTTGTTCCGCACCCCTAAGCTTGCGGCATCCTCGTGGAAAAGGATCAGTCGCTAAACTTTCCACCTTCTGAACAATGCTGACGATTTGTTTGGAATTTAAGTTGCGCAGTTCTCGTTCAGCAGAGCGCTTCCATCGGATTTCATAAGAGGCCATCAGCCTTTAATTTCTTCTTGATTTCTTCAAACGACACGGTGGGCTCATCCCGCCGTTCCGCGACGATAGCCAGATCGTGGAGATCCTCTAAAAGTTCCTCATACTCCTTCAAAGGAAGCACAACGGCAGTTCGCTTCCCCTTTTCGTCAACGATATAACGTTCTTTTCTATCACTCATATTGCCCTCCCAATCAACGTAACACAGAAATGTCACCGTCGCAAGGACTGTGCGCAAATCCATAATTTCAGCGATTCATCGTACACCTTTTCAGTTTCACGAAGCATGCGGTCGCGGGCGAATTACCGGAAGGGCGTTGTTGCGAGTGGCCAGGCAACCGGAACGATGACCGCCCAAAATGTCAAAACCCAAGTTGTGACCCCATGGCTTACCCCAAACGCGCTTACGAAACCCTGACCCCAGCGGATAGAGGACCTGGAAAGGTCAGTAAATGCCATCGCTAAGTGGCTGGGACATTCGCCGGAAGAGGCGCGCTTAGATCCGCCGCCCTGGGAGAACGATCGCGGGATCTGCGGATAGCATAATGTGGCACGCCATGAAACCCGGTCATATCCATTACCCTCCAAAAACCAGATGCGTCCATCAGAGGAGGAGGTAGAGGAGCACAGCGGCGAGGCCACACAGGGCCTCGAACCCGATGAGGACCAGCACCAGCGTGCGCTCGTGGAGCCCGCCAGTGACCTTGAGCACCCATTGCGCCAGCCCTACCGGGCCGCTATCCGGGCAGTGTAGCTTCCCGTCCCCGCGAAGCTCGCCCCACCAGCCCCGCGAGGGGAAGCCGTGGGCAGCTTTGATCAAGAAGTCCAAAGCGTAAGGGAAGATCACCATGACGCCCGCCCACTCGAAGTTCCCCACGATCACGGCCCCGGCGATGATCGCCCCGATGGAGAACGTCCCCACGTCCCCCACGAATATCCGGGCCGGATACCAGTTGAAGTAGAGGATCCCCAGCAGGGCCCCGATCCCAGCGAGGAGGAGGGCGAGGGCGGTGAGGGCGTGGGCGCTCGCCGCGATTCCCGCCAACGCTCCCATGGCGACAAGCCCCATCCCCACCTCCAGGCCGTTGAACCCGGCAAGCATGTTCACCGCGTTTGCCGCCCCGGTAATCCCCAAGGGGACTAGCACCAACGCGTAGAAGGGCCCGAAATCCACCTGACCGATGAAGGGGATGCGGAGGGTGGAAACGCCCACTCGCACCACCACCAGCGGCAACGCGGCGACGACCGGGAGCAGGGCTTTGATCCACTGCCGTATCCCGATCAGGTCGTCGGTGACGCCCAGTAAGGTGGTGAGGAGCACGGTACACAGGACGGCGAGCAGCGCGACCACGTCCAGAGAGGGGAACCGGGACCAAAACGTCGCGAGCGAGATGGCCAGGAGCACCCCGGCCCCGAACCCGGCCACGAGGGCGAGCCCCCCCATCTCGGGGATCTCCGGCTTTTCGAGCTTGTGCACATCGGGGCCCACGATCCCCGCCCGCCGGAGCCGGGGGATGAGGATCCACGTCCCGAGCAACGCCGTCCCGAACGCGACCATGGCCACGAAACTGAGCATCTTGTTGTGACTCTATAGGGTTTTGCCGTCGGAGACAAATGCAACATGTCCGTATCAAGGGGAACCTGAGGGCTACGGACTAAGGGAAAAGAGGTTGGAAGGAACCTTAATCCCCATCCTGCCGTTGGAATTATCGCTTCACCTATTTCCACTCGGCTTTTTCCCAACAGTACGTCTGACCTCTTTGGCCTTTATTTCTTCCAATACCTCTCGGTAAACTCTCTCTGTCTCGTGAAGCATACGATCCAGAGTAAACTCCCGCAGGGCCTTCTCGCGGCCGGCTCGGCCCATTCTTTTGCGGAGCTCAGGGTCTTCGATGAGCTTCTGGAGCGCTTGGGCCAAGGTCTCCGGATCTTTGGGCGGCACGAGGAACCCTGTGACCCCATTCTCAACGAGCTCGGGCACGCCACCCACCTTGGTTGCCACCACCGGGAGCCCGGCCATCATCGCCTCGATGATCGTGTAAGGAAGCCCCTCCCAGCGGGAGGAGAGAACAAAGACATCCGAGGCCTCTAAAATTTGCGGAATATCACTTCGCTGCCCTAGGAGTTTTACTCTCTTTTCGAGGTGGTTTTCCGTGATGTGACTTTCCACTTGGGAGCGTAACTCCCCACCCCCTACCACAAGCAAAATACCTTTGGACAGGCGCTTCACTGCATCGATTAATGTGAGCGGGTCTTTTGGGGGAGCAAGTCGCCCTACGAAAGTGAGCACGGGTTCGTCGTGCAACTCTAGCTCTTTGCGAAGCGAAGCGCCGTCTGCCTCTAAAAAAGGCTCGGGATCGATTCCGTTGTGGATCACCACCAATTGCTCGGGTCGGGCGACTTTCCACTGCAGGGCCAATTCTCGGTCATGTCTTGAGACGCAGATGATCTTGAGTGTAATCTTGGCCGCCAGGCGTTCGGCCAGCGCCAAGAGCTTTCTCGCCATTAATCCCCGGCCTTCGGTAAATGCCCAGCCATGGGCGGTGAAGATGACGCGCTTTCGCAAAATCGCGCAGGCAAATCGGGCGGCATAACCGGCCTTGGTGCTGTGAGCGTGGACAATATCCGGGTCAAAGGCTCTTATCGCTTGAAAGACCGGCCACAAAGCCCGAAAATCCTTCCAGGGTCGGATAGGTCTCACGAAATGTGGATTGGAGAATATCTTCACCCCGAGGGCTTTTGCTTTTTCCATCAACCTTGACTCCGGTGCCGCCACCAGGCCCACCTCATGGCCTTGCTTTGCCATATGTTCCATTAGCTGAAGTACGTGCAGCGACGCCCCGCCAAATTCGGCTGCTGTGATAACATATAAAATTTTCACAACAGCTCCTTCTTCTGAAGAAGTTCACGATATAATTCTTCCCAACGATCAACGATTCGTTCTAGGGAAAAGTTGTCTTTTATATATTGACGTGCTTTTTCCCCCATTCGTCTCCTTGCCTCTTGAGGCAATGCCATTAACCGAAGCATAGCCTGAGCCAGAGCTTCAGAATCTTTTGGGGGTACCAGGAATCCGGTAATACCCTCCAGCACGACTTCACGGTTCCCACCGACATCGGTGGCTACAATGGGAAGGCCAGTGGCTGAGGCCTCAAGAAGGACCATGGGCATCCCTTCCCAGGCTGAGGACAGTACATAAGCGTCAGCGGCGCTCATAAGCTCAGGCACATCGTGCCGAATACCAAGAAAGGAGACCTGGTTTTTCACCCCTAGCTTCTGCACAAACTCTTCCATTGCCGGCCGTAACGGCCCCTCACCTGCGGCCCAAAGCCGAGTTTCAGGGTGCTCCTGAACCACCCGCGCAAAGGCCCGAAACAGATTAGGGTAGTCCTTTGGAGGACTGAACCGGCCTACAGCCAGCCAGACGAAAGCATCTTCCACTCCTAACTCCGTGCGCAGCACATGTCGAGCCTCTGGATCTGGCTTAAAGCGCTCAGTATCCACACCGTTGGGGATGTATCGAATCTTCTCGCTCTGCTGTACTACCCTCACCCGCACATAACGCTCTAGGCCAGCCTGGCTTACATGTGTGGTGAGATCGCAAAGGGGATCGGTCAAGCGGTAGAGGAATTCCCGCAGTCGGCCTCCTTCGTCAAGGCTGTGAGCGGTGCAAATCAGCACTTGGATTGGCGCCAAAGGCCGTACAATTCGCGCCAAGAGATTGGCATGCACCATGTGACTATGGACAATATGGGGACGCCAGGACCAGATTACATGGGCTAGCCGAAGGAGAGGTAGTGGATTGGGGCTTTTCCGCCGAATTCCAAGAGAAATCACAGGAATTCCTGTCACTTCAAGCTCCTCGGCATAAGCCGTCGGTGGCGTCAACGAAACTACTCGCACCTGCCAGCCTCGTGCCTTCAGCCGTGTGGCTAGACATGCCAGCAGTGTCTCCGCTCCGCCACGGGCAAGGCTGGTGGTAAGAAAAAGAATTTTAAATAGTGACATTTTGATGTCCCTTTATGTTTGCTGAGCGCATTTTCCATAACAACTTTGAAACAAATGATACTAGTAAGACCATTATAAGCAGAACAATAAATTGTTTCCAAACGAAAAAGTTATACCAAAAACTAAAACTTATCATTGTGAATAAAAAACTATTAATTATTATTACTAGGACAGTCGCTCTCTTCTGATATCTGAAGAATGCAACGCCAGAAATCCATCCAAGCATTACTGGAGCGACCAATATTCCTATCCATGAAAAGTCCCTGTAAAAATCCCTTAAATACGTGCCAACATTGTAGCGCCTGTCAACAAGATAGGTATTCCATACATGGCGATCCAAATTTTTACCCTCTACGAGGGTCAAATACCAGTCGACAAATGGGTCAAAGGTATCCATCCCCCAGAGAAACTTGCGGCGTTCCAGTATTTCCAGTTGTAGATTGGCGTAGTTTGGAGCGATATACCGTAAAAGCTGTAATGGTTTGTAGGTTAAAAGATCAATGAAACTAAAAGTATGTTTTATATGAATATCTCGACCAATACTTACAAGTTGAAAAACTAGTATGGTAATAAATAAAACCACTATTGCTAGTCGGAAGTTGAACCTTTTTTTTGATAAAACATAACTCCAAAACATTAATACTAAAGTTACTACTGTTGTTGTTCTAATACCTTGGAATAAAGTAAAAATAATAGCAAGAACACTTGAAATTAAATAAATTTTACGCTCTGTAAGCTGATAGTACAATACGCCCAAAGCAGGTACAAGAATATTAAAATAATAAAGGTAATTACTCCACCCATAAGCAAAATAAAACTCCGCTGTCCTGAAACCTTCCTCCAAATACACTCTGAGCCCTCCAGAGTTTACCAAACGTGAAAAGTTGATCGCAAACCCTATCAAACCTATGAAAAAAACAACTCGGAACAGAAAACCTAGAAAATTCTTGTCTTTACTGTTTCCGTTTCTACTTTGCGAAACTGCCTTCTGTTGGAATAGGCGCGAAAGAGCCAGCCCAGTCAGAAAAGAGAAAAAACTGCCGAGAACTGCTGCCCAACCTACGAAACTGAGTCTCCACTGGGGCTCGCCATAGGTTGTGATAGCGGGGAGAAGCCAGAAAACCGCCATTAAGCTAGCTGGGTTAATAATGGCACCAAAAAGAACTTTGCCTACAATCAGGCCAACCACCACAGCAACCAAAACGAAAGGTATGGCCGGCGGAATATAGACACTAACCACCCCTCCCATTGCACCAACGAAAAAGATCATCAATAGTTGTCTTAACATAACATAATTAATTATTTTTATTTTCTTTTTGTACATAAATACATGATAGCATAATCTACCGCTCCCTTCAAAACAGCAATTCCTTGCACAAATCTAGCTTTTCGGTGTTCGAAAGTCTTAGCATAAAACGTTGAAGCTAGCATATGCCGTAATGCAGATCCTAAAAGAGCCCAAAAAAACAGTACCACATTCTTAGCATCTTTTTTATTGACATTATAAGCAAAGATCTGCATCCTCGCATATCCTTCCTTATATCCAGCCTTCCAAGCAGACTCCCGCCCTATCGAAGATTGATAATGATAAAGACGCAGCCTATTGCTGACAATGAACTTATAGCCATCTTGCACTAACCGCCAACACAGATCAATATCATCAAGTGCAGTGCGTCCTCCTTTCACCTCCCGGAAGCGATATTTCTTTAATATTTTTACCCGAAAACTAGCATTGTACCCGGGAATCCAATCTGCTTCATCGTACTCGCCCACCTCTGCTGTTTCAGTTTGAAACCCCCAAGGTAATAGTTTCCATCCTTTAGCATACAATGCAAAAACTTTGTGGAAAACCGTTTTCCAGAGATCTTTCTTTGGAGTGTTAAGGGCGACTCCCGCGATGCCAGCAATATTCTCGCGAGACTGTAAATACAATTTGCACAACTCCTCAAGATAAGTTGGTTCCAAAACTACATCATCATCCAAGAAGACAAGAATATCTGTTTCCGCTTTTTCAATACTGAGATTTCTGGACGCCACAAGCGAGGGGCGAGTCTTACGGATATACTCTGTAGGGATTTTTGCATTGACAGTGTGGCGCAGCCATTTTCTAAACGAATCTGACAGCTCTCCGTCGTCGATGACGAGCAACTTATCTGGCAACCTAGTTTGTTGCAAAAGAGATTCAAGGCACCGTCTTAGATCAATTTCTCGATCTTTCGTTGGAATAGCCACAGTTATGGATAAGCCCTTACACACTTTTACCCCCTCCTTACCCTGAAGTAACCATATCGAAGCAAAAATGGCCAAGTGAAAGCAGTCACAGCGATGCGCTTATGAGCCGGCATTCTCTGTTGCCATTCTTCATCCAGTCTGATCTCGATTGTTCCTTGCTTAAAGCGTAAAGGATTGCCCGAAACCGTATGATTAACTCCCAAATCGATAATTCGGTTCTTCAAGAGGGTGCCAACACCCGAAGCTTCTAGACCAAGGTCCTTGAGAAGGCCAATCACCGTCCTTTCGGGGTAGGTGACCAAATCTTCATAGCGGACTATTGTGTAATGTGGAGCAACTAAGCCCAGTATTTGAGTAAGTACATTGGACAGCACCCACTCACGAGTGCTTCGACGAATGCTATACCGTGGCATGTAAGCTTCCTCCCAATGGATCTCGGGTCTCCTCTTCTTCCGCTGCCAGGAGTATGCCACTGCTCGGCCGTCCCGAACGAGGTGGATCACGTAAAGATCGACTTCGGGTATTGTGCTCAAGAAGAAACCATGTGTCGGTTCTTTCGATGAATCGATGAGGATATCGCTTCTTGAGGCATCGCGAATAGCCTCGTAAAGGCGGCTCCAGATTTCAGTATACTCGGCGAGCTTCTCTTTATATTGGTGAGAGCGTAATGCCGGAAAAGCAAGCCAAGGGATGTACCTTATTCTTTGCACGGAACGTCGCAGTTGAAGAACACTATTGGGATCTATCTTGTCAAATCCACCGAATGCCTTTTCAACCACCTCTTGCCAAAACTCACACTCTTTAAAAGGCTTTCCGCATCCACAGAGCTGGTTTTCGATGAAGCTCCTTTCCCAAATGTGATACATCTCCCCCAGAGAAAAGAACCCATCTATTTGGCCAAGTATGCGGTCTAGTAATGTGCTCCCGCTGCGACTTGAGCCTCCGATGAAAATCACGGAAATTTTGTGTTTTGTCTTCATGTGCTTAAGCCAAGCTTCCCTAATATTTCCCTTCGTATTTGCATAGCAGCCTCTAAGAACACATAATCATCAGCATACCATTCTTGCAAATTTTTCTGAGCCAAGGGGCTCAAATATGTATCATACCCTTCAGGAGCTTTGTGGGCTTTTACAGGGTCGTTGGGAAGATGGACTTTAGAGTTTATTCCTATCCAAGCTTTGAGAATTTCGAAGTCCGTATTAAGGTCTTCGGTACGACCAATAAATATTCGATTTTTGCGTGATAACAATTCTTCAATGGATATTAGCCAGTCACGATAAAACGTTCTTACATGCCCAATTGATCTCATGGCGGTGACTGCAGCCTTCCTTTCTCGCGGGTCAGAAGAAGAAAGTGCTTCCGCTAAAGAATTCGGTGTTGGAAATATTGTAAAAGCTTTTTTTTCTTCTGAAGTATGTGGGAAACGATAACGAGGTCGACCCTCTCTTTTTCTGCTATTGAATCCTGAAACAAATCTGCCCAACGGATCTCGAAGGAAAATAACAACTTCATCAGCATGGGGTATATCTGTTAGCTTTACATTATGATCGTGTAAAAAAACTCGATATTGAGGTCCCTCTAAGACCCCTCTTAAAGCTTCTTTCAAGACAGTCCCCCCTGTTTTACCTATATGTAAAACATGAATGCGCCGTTTGCCACGCATTCTAGTCAACAATGAAATAGTATAAATTTTAGCGCGAGTTTTGAAGCGACATGCCAAAATCTTTAATATATATAACATCCCGTTGCTCCCTTGCTGTTTGATTATTTTATACCCCATGACACCTTTCTCATGGTACCCAAAGCAGTGGGGCAAAGCCCAAGTCTTTTATACGCCCAAGCTATAAGCAACGCATACCAACAGGTTACACTCACAGCGTTTGCTATAGCAGCTCCTTTTAGACCCCAAATTGGTACGAATATTGAGTTGAGAATTACGTTGATCAGTGCAGCGACTCCGACTCCTTTGACGGTATCACGTTCATGTCCTGTCATATTGAGAAGAATACCAACTGGCCCTGATCCCACATTTACAAGCTGCCCTGCACTCAGGATTGCAAGAACCATTGCTCCACTGGTGAATCCCTTGCCAAAGATCGAGAGCACCCAGCTCCCAGCCAGCATCATCACCAATGCAATGGGCAATGAACCCAAAAGCGCCACCCGGGCGCTCTTTGTGATGAGGCACTGCAAGCGTTCTTTCTCTCCCCGAGCATAGAGCTCGGCGACCGCAGGTGCCAACGGCATGTTGACAGCCATGAGAACAAAACTGACAAGCGCTGCCCCCTTCATTGCAATATCGAAAATACCGGCCGCCTCAGACCCCAACATGCTTCCTACCATAACGATTGATATCCGCTGGTTAATTATCCCTGCTGCCCCGACAAAGAGTAAAGGGAGGACACTCTTGAGCCACTCCCTCTGGTGATAAAGGGGCGAGACATCGGTTACAGGTTCGGGCAAATGCCTCCTTAAGAAAAAAAGCGCGGTAAGAGCCGCTATAAGTCCGGAGACAACCCGAAGCCCTACCGCCGAAGTTCCATCCACACCAATGGGGAAATAGACCGCGCAGACCAAAATAAGGAAAACCCCTGGAAGGATAAGGAATTGCGGCACCTGAGCTTCCACCACATACCCTAAACCTTGAAGCCCTCCCTGACGCAGAAGCAGAAACGAAAGCAACGGAACCAAGGCCATAACAATCCAAAGGGCCATCCTCACCTCAGGGTCAAATCTCCCACGCAGGGCCCAGACAATTAGGGCGAAGAGGGCAGCGAGACCGGTGGAAGTAACCAACACAACCCGGTCGGACCACCGGAGGATGCCCCGAAGGGAGCCCCAATCCTCCAAAGTTTTGTAACGGGCCACTTCCCGTACAAGGAGCGTGTTGAGCCCCATCACTGCGGGAACGGAAAGGAGCGATGCCCAGGAGATAGCGTAGGCATAGACACCGTATTCTTTGGCCCCCAATAGTCGGGCAAGGAGGACGCTCGTCCCAAAGGCTAAAGCGGTGTTCAGGATCTTGAGGGAAAAGGTCCCAACCGTCCCCCACACCATGTGAGCCCTGAGGGTTCCTTGACCTTTCTTCCCTAGGAGTATCCCTCCAACCTCTTTCACCTGATCAACGAGGAGGAAGCGAACTAACCTCCGAAGCCGTGGGGCTTTCATTTTCGCCACAGGATTACCGGGCATGACCGTTCACTGTTGGGGGGAGTGAGGAGTAGGTGGTAGGTAGTGAGTGGTGAATGGTGGAGTCGCACCTCCGAGGATAGCGGTCTAAAGAGCCCCTTTCCCAAGCCCTGCACAATAACCGGGATAATGGCCACCCCGACAAGCAGGGGCACTACTTGGGCGAGGAAGTGCAAAGCATATTTCAAGCCAGACGGCCTCCCTTTCAACTGAGGTCACCCCTCACGAGCTAACCTCGCCCTTTCCCTCCTCATCGAGCAGTTCATCCAGCCCCCGGGTATGCTCATGAAAGTGGAGGATGGCCGCACTCAGCTCCCCGAGCAAGCTGTCTATCTGCTCCTCTTGGAGACCGGGGAGTTCCAGTTGGGCAAGCAGCTTTAACACCGTCTGACACTCCTCTCCCAGCTCCTCAAGGAGGGTTGCCGTCCGGGGATCAAGATACCTTACCGTCGGCTTTGACTCTGTGGTCCTCATGTTTCCCCTCCTAATCTCTTCTTGGCCCTGCGTATCGCCTCCTGAAAGGCCCTGATCTCCTCCCAATGGGCGATCAAGCTCTCATCAGGTTTATCCTTCTCCCTTTCCCTCCGGATCTTCTCCTGATGCTCCCTGATCCTCTCCTCCAAGCTCTCGATCTTCCGTCGGTATCGTCTCTTACTCAACCGATCCCCTTGGCCAACCTTGACCTACAGGCCCTTTTGCTTCAAATGTTTGCTTCAAATGCCGGGCCCTCAGCCGGGCCGAGGCCAAGCAAGCTATCCGGATCTGCCCCTGCCACCGCCGTGCTCATCGCTGGAATACTTCCTCTCGAACTTCTCCATCCTGTCCGTCTTAAAAGTTGGGTTGAGGGTGAGGTGACCTCGACTCGCTCGCCGACCCGGTCGGCATGCCCCTCGGCGGTGAAAGATGTCCGGCTCGCGGATCTTCCCCAGCCAGCAGAGACGCACCGGCGGTGGGGCGGGCTATCATATCAACTCAACACCTCTCCAAGCTCGTTCTCCTCGATGAAGGTCCGCAGGCGTGCATATAGTGCTAACAACGCCCTCTGATGCTTATAGATAGGATGCGGCGGCATGATCAGCCTCCCTCTGTTTTACCCCTGCTCCAGCCCCTTCTAAAAGACCTCCCCGAGGGGCACCTCCAGGCCCTCGAGGAGAGGGGATTTCAGGATCTCATCCGCTTTATAGGTCCTCACCAGCTCGAATCCCCTCTCCCCCAGTGTGTAGACATCAATGGTCTTTGCCTCGGGATCCACGATCCAGTACTCCTTGACCCCGTGACGGGCATACAGGGTCTTCTTGTAGGTCCTGTCCCTTTGTGCCGTTGCCGGGGAGGTGATTTCCACCACGAGATCCGGCGCCCCTCGGATCTCCTCCTCGGCGATGATCCCGAAGCGCTCCCTGGAGATGAAGAAGATATCGGGCTGCACCACCTCCCGCTCCTCCCCCTCCCCCAGGACGACGTCCAAGGGGGCATAAAATACCTCCCCCAGTCCCCTCTCCTGCACGAAGACGCGCAGAATGAACTCCAGGTTCCCCGAGATCCGCTGATGATAGGTCGATGGTGATGGGACCATAACTAGCTCTCCTCCCAAAAGCTCATACCGCTTGGTCTCGGACTCCGGCAGGCTCTTGTAGTCCTCGTAGGTGAATTTGACCTTGGCCTTCGCCATCCTTTGCACCCCCGAATTCCATTATAACCTGGGTTCAGGTGTCGAACCTTCAAAAACTCAGGTGATGGCGATCCCTTTGGCCCATTCCCTGTTCTCGAGGTACCAATTTACGGCCCGTCTTAGGCTGTACTGTTTCACGAAGGTGTTGACAGGTCAACCCGGGTGGAAGGATTGAGGGTCACCGGGACAAACTTCCCGAATGAACATCCACCAGTACAGGAGGTGTCCCGATGACCCTCGAAGATAGGGCACTGCATTTCA
>Ga0209426_1001325_pt1 | contig 15756 bp, 19 predicted proteins | sample Deesub1362B_J571_FD_187697 | JGI IMG/M metagenome (GOLD analysis project Ga0209426, IMG submission 187697) | Deep oceanic, basalt-hosted subsurface ecosystem from Juan de Fuca Ridge flank, Pacific Ocean, CORK Borehole 1362B_J2.571 (SPAdes)... ...
TCATTAGAAGAACTGAAGAGAATTATTTCCAGTAGTTTTTACCAGCTAGCTCAGAGAATCAGTTTTGCGGAGAAGTGGGTTAAGGAATTTTTGAATTTTGGTTAAGTAAGTTATGTCAAATACTATACTTTTTATATTCTAATGATGAATTCCGGCAGATATCCTGTTAAAATTGTAATTTCAAGATTGTATCAAAGAAAATCAGAAAACTGAACACTGTTGAATTATCTTTAAACAAAGAAAGCTGGAAGGAGAAAAAATATGAATATAAAGTGGAGAAGGAAAATAGAGAAGATAAATTCGTTCAGTACTGAAAGACATAAAAAGAGAAATTTTAGCTTAATCTTACCTTTCACTTTTGAAAATATCAGTAAAAATTTTATTAAAAGCGGTGATGGGGTTTAAGGATGTTCTCAGAAATACCTTCTGAACCAGTAATTCATACCTCGATTGGTCTCTTCACAATATTTCTGATGGTTTTGATTCTTCCGTTTAAATTCAGGAAAGTTGAGGAGAACTTAGAACCTTTCTTTTTTATAATGGGTGTTATTGCCGTCACAGTTTCAGGATTGTGGAATATTGAACTTATAAAAGAGGCGCTGATAGCCCCTGTGAGCATAGGTGGACTTCCGGTCGGAATTTTTCAGGTTGTACTCGTTGCCGGAATTCTCATTTACAGATTTAATAGAAGTATCTATTCCGGAATTTCGAAGATAATGGAGAAAATCAGCATCTCCATTTTTGTTTTTCTTATGATAACTTTTCTGGGCTTGATTTCAAGCCTGATTTCTGTTATCGTCACTGCAGTGATACTTGTTGAAATAATAGCCGCACTTCCTCTCGACAGAAGGAAGAAAGTGGATTTGACAGTAATAATGTGCTTTGCAGTGGGGCTGGGTGCTGCTTTAACACCTGTGGGTGAACCGCTTTCCACAATTGCAGTATCTAAACTAAAAGCCCCCCCATATAACGCAGATTTCCTTTTTCTTTTCCATCTGCTCGGAATTTATGTTATTCCAGGTGTTTTAGCACTGGCAGTGTTCGGAGCATTGCATGTGAGGAAACATTCAGGCGAGGCAGAGATACCTCAGTACACCGAGAGCCTCAGAACAGTCATTCACAGGGCAATAAGGGTTTACATTTTCGTTTCAGCACTCATTCTTCTCGGAGGTGGTTTAACACCCCTGGTTATATGGTACTTTACAAAAATCCCCCCTCAGATACTATACTGGGTTAACATGGTTTCTGCCGTCCTCGACAACGCAACGCTTGCTGCTGCTGAAATTGCTCCACAGTTGAATATCGCTCAGATAAAAAGTGCGCTAATTGCCTTACTGATTTCCGGAGGAATGCTCATTCCGGGCAACATTCCAAATATTGTGGCTGCGGGAAGGCTGAGAATCGGGAGCAGAGAGTGGGCAAAGGTTGGGATTCCCCTTGGTCTTGTTCTAATGATCATTTATTATATCATTCTTCTCATTGAGGGCGTCCACTGAGTTTTCAGTAAGAGTTATAACTTCTTCACAGAATTCCTTAGCATGCTTGAATTGAATGGGGTTGAAGTTGAGGACACTTATTGCGAGGCTTTTGAAGGAATTTATTCCCGGTTTATTATTACCGCAAAACACAGATGGTTGCTTGAGAAAGCTGCAGTTGCATCCACTTCTCTCCCCTCTACAGTTTTTGGCGAATCTGAGGGTGGAATTGAGAGCTGGATATCTCCTGAAGAGACACCTGATGGAAGGACAGGTGTAATCGCTCAGGTATGGGTTGCGAAGTCAAAGAAGTTTATGGATGTTCTGATGAGAGAGATGGGGAAAAGAATCAGGCAGGGGATTCTTGTTGTCCCGACCACCCGTGTCTTCAACGCAACTGAGAGTGACAATTATATTGATACTGAACTGAATGTGGGGAGGTGTGGAGATGCTTACGAGTGGGAGGAGGAGAGATGGGATAGAAAAGTTATAGTTGTACCTATTATGTTCGGCGAATTTGTAATTGAAAGGTATATTGGTTATGCTGATGGTATTGCAGGAGGGAATGTCTGGTATTTCTGTGAAAGAGAGGATTCTGCACTTGAGGCTGGTGAGGCCGCAGTCGAAGCATTGAAAAGCATCACCGGTGTTATAACATCCTTTGATATATGTTCTGCCGGTTCCAAGATAGAGACGAAGTATCCAGAGATCGGTCCAACGACAAATCACTACTTCTGCCCGTTGTTAAAGAACAAAATAAAAGACTCAAAAGTCCCTGAAGGCGTAAAGTCTATTCCTGAAGTAGTCATCAATGGCGTGAATCTCGATGTGCTGAAAAAAGCCATGTATGTTGCGATGAAAGTTGGGAGTAAGATTGATGGTGTCGTTAAAATCTCAGCTGGTAATTACGGAGGAAAGCTTGGCAGACACAGACTATATCTCAAAGATATTATCGAGGAATTTGACTGATTATGAACACTGTAAAGGATTTCATACGGAATACTATGGGATGCAAATGCCCTGAAGAAGTATTTGAACATATTGAAGTTGATTCTACTGTTAAATTATCTGAAGGCATCACAATTAACCATAAAATTAACGTTGGAAACCGACTGCTGGTTTATATTGTCGATGGAGATAACCCGGAGGTAAAGGAGAATTTCGGTCTTCTTATTGAAGCAGGATTGCGGGAAAGGGACAGTAAAGGATTCAATCGATTACGGTTTGCAGTCATTGCAGACAATTTGCATCAAGCGGAGATGGAAGAACTTGAAATGATGGTTGCAAACATAGAAAAAGTCCACATTCATTTTATAAGAAAGAATGAGCTGAGCGACCTCAGCTTTTAGTAAATCCACCAGATATTATAACTTTAAGAGCCTGTTCAACGGAGACGTCGAGATATATAAGTTCTTCTTCAGGGATGAGAACAACATATCCTGAAGTTGGGTTTGGAGATGTAGGGATGAAGACGTTGACTGTTTTGATGCCTGTTTTCCTGTTTGCCTCCTCGATATGTGCACCCGTGGTAAATCCAAGGGTATAAATTCCTTTTCTTGGATATTCAACAAGGACAACTCCCTTGATTCTTTCAGTCTCTGACACAAGAATTGCCTTACTTGCCTCCTTTGTTGCCGTATATATTGTCCTGACGACCGGAATTTTACGCATCATTTCCTCGACACTGTTCACAATCCTGTTACCAATTGCGAATCTCCCGACCACTCCGAGGAAAAATATGATTGCAAAAAGGAATACCCAGCTCAATCCGGGAAAGTAAAAACCCGTTGCTTTGATTACAATCGGTTTTATCAGATTATCTATATAGTTGAATGTCCAGATTGTTATTAACAAAGTTGCTGATATCGGAATGAATATCAGGAGCCCTGTGAGAAGAATATTCCTTATTGTTGACATAATAACATGGACATACTCAGTGTTATAAAAAACCTGTTATAGTTTACTTTCCATTATTAATCATGACAAAATTTATAAACATGTAAGTAGATTACTGTTAAAGGTCACCCTCTTGATAACCTCACCTGCCTCCTCCCATGTTATTTTGGGGGGTGACCCATCCTTTTTTTGAATGTTATACAATTTATCAGCATTGCATCATTATCATATTAATTATTAATATATTAGGACTTTTAGATTATCGTTATTGTATAATGATTATGGAAATAACACTTACTATAATCGTTATAACAAGAATATTATTAAAAAAAAGGAATATTTATATACTCTCTACCCTCTACAATATTGGAGGTGATTAAGGTGGAGAGAAAAGACAAGAAGAAGGAAGCCGAGGAAGTTTTTAAGAAAGTAAGGATATTCAGCTTTTAATTCCAAGATAGCCTGAGCAACTAAACATTTCCCTCAATTTTTATGCTTAAGTTGTTTGTAAACCTGATAAAATTATCGGCGAAACCAGCTACTATAATATATCCGTACCCAATTGCAGCTTTACTTGCTTTTTCCCTCTCAGGGACACTTAATGTTATCTACCTAATCAAAGCGATTGCATTTTCCTTCATATTCTATGCTGGTGTTAACTTATGGAATCACGTTAATGACGTTGAAGAAGATATCAAAGGGGGCAAGAAGACTATAATAACAGAGAATCCCAAAATAAGAAAACTAACTGCTTTAATTTCAGCTGTGCTTTACGTTACATCTTTTGTTCTTGCTTTTATCTGGATTGTTGATTGGAGAGGAATTGCAGCATTTGTTCCGGCAGCACTTGCAACGTGGATTTATTCTGATAAGATTTTTTTTGGGAAAAAAATCAGAAGATGGAAAGATCACTATATAACGGAAATTCTTGCTTTTATTATCTTCTTTCCAGCCTTTTTTTCGATGTTATGGACTATTTTTGCTCCGCTTTCTTTAAGAGGACTTGCTTTCTCAATGACAATGACTCTTTTTATGTTTTCAGGAGCTTTTTTGAAAGACCTCAAGGATATTACAGGTGACAGACTTGCTGGTCTTAAGACACTTGGTGTAGTTTTTTCTCCAGAGACTCTTTTGAAGGCTTCTTCTACAATGCTAATATTTTACTACTTTTCTATTGTTATTTTTTCATATCTTGAATTATTACCCTTCGCATCTTTTTTTTCGGTTGTATTCTTCTTTGGATTTGGATACACACTGAGCCACTTTTACACCGAGAATTGGAAGGTGTCAGGCAAATCAATAAAGCCTCTTGAGGTAATGTATTATTCCAATCTAGGTTCGCTTTTAATGCTTATTTTTTCGGGTTTTACTTGAATTCCATTACTGCTGAGGTTCCAGTTAGGTTAAAACAGATTCTATTTTCAGTTTCACTTATGTATTTTCTATCAATTACTGGAATATATGCAGAAGGAGGAGCTGAGAAAATTCCGAAGAATGACTTACTTTTTTCTTTAACTATATCAATTAGCTTGTGAACGTCACCACCAAAGCTCATAATTACACTAGAATCAAGTACACATAAATCGAATCCATATAATTTCTTTTTCTCTAAAATTTTCCCAAAGGTCTTAACTCCCCCTCTATAAACTTCGCCAACAAATGCTACCACATCATAGTAGTCATTCAAATTAAATAGGCATGGGTATATTGATAAGGGAGAATTAATTAATCCAAGAGTTGTCCCTCCATGAGTTTTTCTACTTATAAACATCAAACTGTAAGGAGAGACCATAAGCTGTTTGCCATCTTCAACATTCCTAAGAAACTCATCCTGATTGACGTCCTGCAGTCCAGCCTTTTTCATTCGAAGAAAATCAACTGGTTTAAAACCATTTACTTCACCAATAGCCGTTAATGCCTTTGTTACTCTTACTTTTTCGGTTCCCGGAAAATAATTTTTTATTATTTCAAATGTCTCTTCATATGTACTCCCTCTCTCAGGAAACACATCGTGAAAAATCGCATTTATTCTCCCTTTGAAGCACATTGCCGCCGCCCCATTATTCACATTCTTATAATTTGCCAAGATAAGAGGGGTATAAGATGCAGCCTCAAGAGGTATAAGGTTCATTCCGATAACAGGCGTATTTTTACCTGTTTTCTCTGATATGATTTTCAACGTTTTGTTGATAGGATACAGCATCTTTTTATTATCCAAATACTTTGAATAAGATTCGAGTGCTTTGATTCCTTTTGAATTATCTTTATTTTTCACGAAAGAGCGATAGTATTTCTTATCATTAAAGAAAAATCTTAGGAATTCAAACTTGCCCGGAAAATAAAAAGCTGGAAACATTAAAAGAATTGAATTCCACCCCTTACCTATCATATCACCAAGTTTCTCGATAGTTTTCGTGGCACTCTTTTCTTTTGCCCAGAAAACTTCCACCTTACCCTCGAAATCGGCAAGCAGAACCGCTACACCCCTCATCCATATATTGTCTTCAGCAATATAACCTTCAACGATGCAGCCAAGCATTTTAGCATCTGGAAACTTCTTTTTAAGCAGTTCATTAAAGGTTTTGTGAGCTTTCCACGTACCTGCCGTAAGGAAAAGAAGGAGGAAATTGGGGGTGAAATTCAGACCCTCGATTTTTCTTTTCAGCTCTTCATAAGCCTCTTTTGTATTATTTGATGAGGAATAAACTACTTCAGCCCTCATATTTTATTATATCCCTAATCTGTTTACATACAGTTTTGATGTCGATCTCGAGTTTATAGGAAGATGCTTCCTCGTTAGCCATCACGCCAAGCACAAGAGTTCTTGAGACTGGATACATCCGTATCTGCTTATCACCAAGTTTAAAACTTGCCTCATCCAGATTTCTGTAGAATATCTGGTGAAGCATCTCCCGTATCTGCTTTTCCAGCCAGTAAAGGAATGACGCAAGCTCACTTACAGGGGAATTAACTTTGAGAGAAATTGGGACACCATCGATTCGGTAGAGTACAATCATGTTTATCCCGGGGTCTGTAGAGAGGTTCGAAAGAGCCTTTGATATTTCGCCAATCAAAAAAACCACCTATTTGAATTATTTCTTTATCTTTATCACCACTTCATTTAACACCCCTTCCACTCCAGCCACCTGACTCTCTGCAAGTCTCTGCATCCTCTTGAGTAAAGACTCACTCACGTCCTTTTTACTGATTTTATGCTCTTTCAGGATTTTCTCGATGTTAATTTCCTTTGAAGGTTCTTCCACACCTTCTGTGCCCTCTATAAATATTCCAAAACCACTGAGAATCCTGTATGGGAAGACTCCTTCAGCATGCCATGAACCTCTGTGCTTGATTATTCGAATTGTCCTGTTAAACGCCTCACCATAACCGAGACTCTTGAGGTTTATCACACTGTTGGCAAGAAACATCGGAATCATCACTGAAGGGTCGCCTTGATTGCCGTCCGGCGGCTCTTCGAGTGTTATTACTGTAGTTCCAATCTTCCTTAAATTTGAGAAGAACCAGTTAACGTCATTTCTATCCTTGTATGAGATGGAGGATACGAGGGGAGTGAATGAATCTATCACAATTCGTGTATTGTTATCCGCAGCGGAATTTATGAAATTAAATAAATCATCATTAAGATATGATATATCTTCTACGTAAAATTTGTTTATTATTAATTGGCCTTTTGTTATATAATCTCGAATTTCGCCCCAGCCAAGCCCAGACACAGCATCCACGATATCAATTTCTTCCATATCAAAGGATATGAATATGCCTTTTTCTCCCTTTTTAAGACCTTTTAACAGGTACTGAATTGCGAAAATCGTTTTACCTGTTCCAGTTGAGCCTAAAACGACATTTATTGAATTTTGTCTGTATCCGCCGCCAAGAAGCTCATCAAGGCCAAACACACCCGTTTCGACTCTCACGATTATCACCAGTATCAATTTACAATTGATAAATAGAATAACTATTATAAATTTTTTCTGCTAAGAATTCAGCAGTAACATGCCCCAGACAAAATTTTTAGATAATAAAATTTATTTAAATTATTAAAATACGATCAAAAGTTAGAAGCTGCTTCCCTTCTTCTTCAACCCTTTCGAGAGTTTTTCAAAAATAGGATGTTCCAGTTTTTTCGGGAGGTATTTGCCAAGATATATGCAGTCACACATGTTGAGTCACTCCTTCATCTGCGAAGTAGTTGAACTATCAACCTGATATTGATAAAGTAATTGAATAACAACAAATGATGAGGATTATAGTAGAAAAATATGGCAGAGAAATCATCCTCCAGATAACTGAATCGTAACAAATATATTACCCCCTGATTAATACTAACTATTGCTCCTGATAAGGGGTCGTGGCGTAGTTTGGGAGCGCAACGGGCTCCAGCGGTAGATGATGATAAACGGGTCTGCTGAACAGTGATGACCCGTTGGAGCGCTGACCCGAAGAGACCCGTAGGTCGTGGGTTCAAATCCCACCGACCCCATTCTTTATCCTTTAGTTATTAAATCCGGATTTATCTCGGCTTTAACGATTTCGGGTATTTTCCCAGCAAAACCTATCATTCCATCTTTGACTGCGAAAATTCCATCATTATACTTTTCCGCATTTTTCCAGAATTTTTCAAGTACTTCAGCAAACTCTTCTTTTCTGCAGTTCTCTTTAATTTCATTCCCCAGAGCAGTTGCAAAAGCATCAGCGATGCAGGCATCGTATCCAAAAACGGTTGCAGCATCTGCAAATCCAAAACTTATTGAATGGCCTATTTTACCGCTTGATGTGCAGATTGCCTTGATTTCCTTAGAAGGTTTTATTTTAAAACCAATTTTTATATTATCGCCTGTATATACTCCAATTACAAGCTCTCTGTCTGTAAGAATTGCTATATCTCCACCATTGTCCACCACTGCGAATTCAGCACCTTTTTCTATCATCTTTTCCACTGAATGCTGTGCTATAACTCCTGCTACGCTTGCCATGGGTCCAACCTTGGCTATTACTGAGGCTTCGCACATTCTACGGGTTATTTCACCCATGTGGAAATAAAATGGTTCAAGAGAGGAGAGAAAAAATGCTTCCCTTTTAATCGTGGATTCGATCTCTTTCCTTGCTTCTTGAATTGCTTTGACTGCAATCTCAAAGTATTTCTCCTCCTCGAGGAGTACTGTTACAATTGTTTGTTTTATTCTGTACCTGAAGCGCTTCATTATTTAATCATCTACGGTAGAGTCAGTGCCTGAACTGGACAGACATTCACGCAGACACCACAGTGAATGCATTTGATTGAATCTGCCTCCACCTTCTCCTCTTTACCTATTGAAAAAACTTCTACTGGACAGATACTCACACACGCACCACAGTGCACACACTCATCGCTTTTGATAATTTTCCTGTCAAATTTTGAGACCTCAACCCCATAACTCTGAAAAACCTCAATTACAGTGTCTACTCTGCTCTTCTCAACTTCAATAACCATCTCTCCATGTCTTGCTCCAACATTTGCCCTCATGATGTTTATCAGGGTGTTTGCCTCCAGAGTGGCTTTTGATATTATCGGTTCTTTTACTATACGCGAGTCAAATTTTAATTCGAGCATCATTTTAACCACCTGAAAGTAACTTGCTCAAGTCCTCAGTTGTAATCAATCCAATCAGGTGCTTTTTTGTATCAGTTACAGGAAGAGCGGAGATGTCATATTTCTCCATCTTTCTTGCCGCGACAACAACCGGGTCATCTGACAGTACAGTTATAACTTTCCTGGTCATAATGTCCTTTACTTTGCCTATCTTTCCGGTTGCGACTGCCTTTGCAATGTCCCAAGAAGTGACTATTCCGATTAGAACTTTCTCTTCATCAATAACGGGTAGATGATTCACTCCTTTTTTGATTATCAGCCTTGAGGCTTCGTCAACATCCGTATCAGGAGTTATTGGAATTGCAGGAGACATAACATTTTTCACAACTCGAATTGTAGTCTGTTTCATTGGTTTAAAGGTTTCCTTAGCGGGAATTCTTTCAACAGGCAACGTCAGGAAGAAGCTCTCATTCAATATTCTGTCTCTTAACTCTGCTGCGATTTTACCTGAGACGTAATAGGATGATAGAGGAGATACTCTCACCTCATCTCCATTGATTTCGACTTTTCCACTTCTGAGTTCAGCGTATGTCACTTTCTTCACAACAGGCTTATCCCTTCTCGGGACTCCGAAGTCAATTATCTTCGTCTCAATCTCTTCATCTCTTACTGCAGCAAATTTTGCCATTTTATCATCAAGAATCGGTATTGGAATGCCAATTCCAACAAATAGTGTGACACCGTATCCGGGCATGACGGCAGCCCTCATGAACTCAGGATTCATTTCCTTCAGATTTCCTTTGACCATCAGGGTGCCATATGGTGGTGAATGCTGCGTCCCCTCTCCAATCACATAGCCCGTTGCGCCGCATAGGAGGATTCTCGTTCCTATACCTATTGTTCTGAATTCAGGGTCGTTGTTGAGTGGAGAAATCTCTCCTGTTCCTGCAAAGGTTATATTTCCGAATTCGGGCAGGAGTGTTCCCATGTATGTCTTCAATGTCTGCTCTGAAGAGTTTGTTGCAGCGTTGTACCTCTGATACGCATTTCGTGGATTCAACATTACTGCCTGATTCAAGTCCTCCAGTGAAATTTCTGTAACAATTTCTGTTCTTGGATAGCAATCAGTTCCATATGCTGTGGACTTCAAGGTTACTTCCCGACCTCTTACAAGGTCTTCTATGACATGAGCGCCCCCATATTCCATTCCTCTTGTATCTGAGAGCTGAGTCACACCAATGTAAGCATCAACTGCTGCAATACCGGTATATGCCTCAACGTCATTCAACCATACTTTTTCCATTTTAATCTGAGGGTCAGAATGCCCAAAGTTCAGAAAGACACCGGAAGAACACATTGCTCCGAAAGTTCCGGTTGTAACCACGTCCACCTCTTTGGCTGCTTTCTCAGGTCCAAGTTCTTCAACAATATCCTTCATCTCATCTGCGGTGATGACAGAGACGTTCCCTTCTCTGATTTTTTCATTGATATCGTGTATCGATTTCACGGTTATTACCTGCACCCTCTCAGTATATAAATATTCCTAATTTTTTTGTATCTGAATATTACTGATAATAATTTTTTGAACCATGTAATCAAATGAAAGAACTATAAAAAACAAAAAAAAAGATAAAGTTATTTGAACAAAAACTTTTGAATCCAGTTTTATATCAGATTACTTTCTCTTCTTCTTGATAACTTCTTCAAGTCTTCTCTCAAGAGGTTCTTCGTGAGTATACGGACACATAAGATAATGCTCAACTGCCCTTGCAATTGCATCTTTTGTTGCACTCTCTCCAGTTTTCTTCTTCAGTTCATTGAGCACATGTTCCGGTAATACAGTTTGTGCATGAACTATTTTTACCATTTTTATCACCTACATGAGTATGATGAACTTAAATACTTAAAACTTTTATCATTATTACAATGATGAAGATACGATAACTTTATCTCAGCACAGAATTTATCCAGCTCAACACCACCTCAATTTTTTGTTCTGAAGTGCCAATGTAATTTTCTGGTGTGAGGAGTTTTTGAATCTCATCATCATCCAGATAATTCTTAACAACCTCATCATTAATAAGTTCTTCGGAGAATGAAGATGTTGTCCTCATCGCTGCTTCTCTCACGATTTCGTGTGCTTCCTGTCTGCTCAATCCTTTTCGGGTTAGAGCTATCATCACTGCCTCACTTAAATTCAGTCCCTTCTGCGCATCCAGATTCTTTCTTACATTACTCAGGTTAAGAGAGATTGTCCTGACAATCTTTATCATTTTGGTGATTATGTGGTCAACAAGTATTGTCGGTTCAACAAGAGTTATCCTTTCAGCTGAAGAGTTAGATAAATCTCTCTCCTCCCAGAGTATAGAGCTCTGATGCTGTGGCTCAACGAAACCCCTTACGACTCTTGCAAGACCACATATATTCTCTGCATCAATGGGATTCCTCTTATGAGGCATTGTGGAACTACCTACCTGTTTTTTACCAAATTTCTCAGAGAGTTCTGCCACTTCCGCCCTCTGGAGAATTCTAAAATTTGTGGCAATTTTCTCAAGCGTTGTTGAAAGATTAGCAAGAAATTCCACATATTCGCAGTAGATATCCCTTGGAATAATCTGACTGGAGATTATAGCTGGCTTTAACCCGAGAATCCTCATAGCTTCTTCTTCAATCTCAATTCCTTCTCTCCCAAGTGCTGCCTGAGTTCCCACTGCACCGCTGAACTGACCCACGAGCAATCTTTTCTCCATTTCCTTCATTCTGACATAATGTCTTCCAATTTCCGATGCCCATATTGCGAATCTAAACCCATAGGTGACAGGTAGGGCTGCCTGACCATGAGTTCTTCCCAGACATACAACATTTCTGTATTCATCCGCTTTTTGTGCAAGTAATTTAATGAGTTCTCTAATCCTCACATCAAGAACTTTCAGAGAATCTCTCAATTGCAATGCAGTTGCTGTGTCTGTTATGTCATTCGAGGTTGCGCCGAAGTGCACCCATCTTGAAGCCTCACCTGCAACCTCTGAAATTGCCTTTACAAGTGCCATGATGTCATGTTTAATCTCCGCTTCAATCTGCTTTACCTTTTCGGGTTCAATCTTTACAGCCTCTTTCTTAACCCTCTCAACCTGCGATGGGTCGAGATAACCTTTTTTAGCCAATGCTTTTAAAATGGCAATCTCAACTCGAATCATTCTCTTGATTTTGCTATCCTCACTCCATATTCTCTTCATCTGAGGAGTACCGTAGCGATAATCAATTGGATGGACTATCATCATTAGTTCCTGTACAAGTCAACTTAAAAAATTTGGCTTTTAGATTTTTGATGATTTGAAAATGTGAACCGAAGAATTACATCTTCTACTTAAGGATTTTATATCTTTGTTGAAACGGTAGAGATATGGTATATGACGTGAGAACTATATTCTGGGATGGTTGCATTAAACTCATAGATCAGACACTTTTACCAGATAGATTTGAAATAATTTCGTGCGAAAGTATTGAAGAGCTTGCGGCTGCAATAAAAAGACTCGCTATAAGAGGAGCACCAGCTCTTGAGGCTGCGGGAGGATATGGAATAGCACTCTCTGCACATGAAAAAGATTTCTCATCTGCTGAGGGGTTAAAAGAGCACATTAAAAAAGCAGCCAAATTTCTTTCATTCACACGCCCAACTGCTATCAACCTCTTTTACGGAATCCAGAGAGTTCTTGATAAAGCGCTGGAAGGTGAGAGTGTAGTTGAAATTAAAGAACTTGCTCTGAATGAAGCAGAAAAGATTGCTGATGAAGACATTGAAAGGAACAAAATTATTGGAAGTGATGGTGCAAGATTACTCAATGATGGTGATACAGTTCTTACATACTGCAACACGGGAAGCCTCGCAACAGTTTACTGGGGAACAGCCTTAGGAGTAATCAGAAGTGCTGTAGAAGAAGGAAAGGAAATAAGTGTTTATGCATGCGAGACGAGACCCCTGAATCAGGGTTCCCGATTAACAGCATGGGAACTCATGCAATATGGAATCGATGTTACTCTGATAACGGACAGCATGGCAGGAATTGTTATGCAAAAAGGACTCATCGATTCTGTAATTGTGGGGGCAGATAGAATCGTAAGAGATGCAGTTTTCAACAAGATTGGGACCTACACAGTCTCTGTATTGGCTAAAGAACATGGAATTCCATTCTATGTGGCAGCACCTTCGACCACATTTGACTGGGAAAAGACAATGGAAGATGTTGTTATTGAGGAGAGAGGCAGTGAGGAGCTTATTTACTGCCATATCAAGTGTAAGGATTGCAAAATTGCTCCAGAGGGTGTGAAGACCTACAATCCTGCGTTCGACTCAACACCTCTTGAAAATGTTACTGCGCTGATAACTGAGATGGGTATAATTAAACCGCCATATGACAAAAGCGTACCGGAGGTATTGAAATAAGATAAAAGTTTTATATTTAGATAATTGCCAGAGTTCAATGGGGGAAGAAGATGCGGTAAAAATCCGCAAAAATGGAAGTAATCTATTGTTCAGGAATCAAATAGAAATAATCAACTTCCTTGCAGAGAACAGAGCATACCCTGTCTTTAGAAAGGGAAATGTATATTTCATAAAAAGAAAGAAAAATCCTTTTTTTGACAGATATAAGGGTGAAATAATCGAGAAACTCGGTTTGAAGACGGAAGAGGATTGTAGGAAACTCAGAAATAAGATTAAGGAGCTCACAAGGAGTAGAAGAACCAATAGACCGATAAAAAAGTGGGTTGAGGGAGAACGGCCAAGAGAGATGCTCATTAAACATGGGGCAGACAGGCTCAATTCTGCAAAATTGCTTGCGATAATCCTGAGGACAGGTAATGAAGGAGAAAGCGCAGAGGATCTTGCAAGAAGATTGCTTAACATTTATGGTAGCCTGAGAGCAATAGACTCTGCGTCGATTAAGGATTTATGTAAGATAAACGGGATAGGAATGGCTAAAGCAGCTCAAATTAAAGCAGCACTGGAAATCGGGAAGAGATTGGTAAGGGAAGATGCTGAAAAAAGAAGTAAAATCAAGAGTGTGAGTGATGTGGTGGACTACGTCTTTGATTACTACTCCCCCTATCTCAGAGACGCTAAAAAAGAATTCTTCAACGTTATATTACTCGACAGTGGAAATAAACCCATTAAAAATCTTGAAATAAGTAAAGGCGGTCTTGAGACGAGTGTTGTTGACATCAGGGAGATTGTAAGGGAATCATCAAAAGAGGGCGCAGCCTCACTGATCCTTGTACACAACCACCCGAGCGGAGAGGTTGAGCCGTCAGGAGAAGATATCAGAGTTACAAAAAGGATTGTAGAAGCTTGCAGCCTGATTGGCGTTAGAGTGCTCGACCACGTTATTCTTGGTAAGAATAAAGGAGATTATGTAAGTTTTCTTGAGCGGGGGTTATTGGGCTAAAAATCGCTCAGATCAGCAGAAATATACTTACAGCCCTCCCTGTGATAATTTCTGACATAAATTACCTTATTTCTCGCTAAAGGCGAATCAATTATGTATTTTATGGCGTTCTGCCACCTGTCAGCAAATGTTATCTCATCGAGAAAGATAAACTTTCTCCCTTCAATTAAAGAATCTGAGAATCTCACTATTTCTATTATATCCTCAGCCCCTCTCACAGCCTCACAGGAGAAATAAAGAATTTTTTCGAATCCACTCCCTTTTCAATCAAATGCTTGATAAAAAGTTTTGATGATAGAATGTCAAAATATTAAATTTTTTTGATGCCCACTACCGGAAATTATTGTATTTTTGATAATCAAATGTCAAATTTTCTCTGAAATCAATTCTGCAACACTTATCTCACTTATACTCTTCTCAACCGTATCTGTGGCAAATGCCTTTGAAACACCTGCTGAATAAATTTTATTCAATGCAAAATTGGCAAGCACAGCATGAACGCATCCTACCTGTACAGTATTAGCCCCCTGCTTAAGAAGGAATTTTGCTGCCTCCACAATAGTTCCGCCGGTCGAAATTATGTCATCGATTATAACCACATTCTTGCCATCAATACTGATACTCTTGGTTTCAATAGACACATTTTCTGAATCGAGTCTTGTCTTCTCCAGATAGTCGAACTCACATCCAGCACTTTTTGCAGCAATCTTTACTCTCTCGAAAGAACCCAGATCAGGAGAAATCATCACAATGTCTTCTTTCTTAAAATATTCTCCCAGAGTGGGCATTGCATCAACCTCAATCAGGTTTTTGAAGTACTTTTTTGCCTCATTACTGTGAATATTAACGGATATCACCCTTTCAGCGTAATACTCAATTAGTTTTGCAACTGCCCTTATACTCAGCGCCTCTCCTTCCCTGAACTTTCTATCCTGCCTTGCATAGCCCATGTAAGGTACTACTGCCGTGATATTTCTGTCATTCAGTGCATCAAATAAAAGCAATAGGAAAATAAGGTCATCGTTTGAGTTCAGGCTCTGAACAACAGCAACATCTTTATCCTTACATTCTACACTGACATAGAGTTCGCCATCCGGAAATCTCTTATATCTCGTTTTAACAGGATTCAGATTTAATTTACTGGCAATTCTGCCCGCAAGCAGAGGTGAAGAAGGACCCGCAACAACTTCCATAATTTGCCCATGGCAGAGAATAATTAAAAGTTTTAGGGTGCTTACAAAATCATTACTAAAATCTCCATTCTAACATCTCAACTCTCCAAACAACTAACCCATATAACTTCCCACAAAGATAGACATAACCAAACGCATTTCTACATGAAATAAACCTG
>Ga0209426_1001326_pt1 | contig 15710 bp, 18 predicted proteins | sample Deesub1362B_J571_FD_187697 | JGI IMG/M metagenome (GOLD analysis project Ga0209426, IMG submission 187697) | Deep oceanic, basalt-hosted subsurface ecosystem from Juan de Fuca Ridge flank, Pacific Ocean, CORK Borehole 1362B_J2.571 (SPAdes)... ...
CGGGTATCCTCAAGGGTGAGCTCGGGCTTGAACAGGAACTTCTCGTCGTCGGTGAGCTGAAACAGGAGCTTGGCGTTGAACTTATCCTGCAACCACTTGGTGAATATCCAGGGCATGAGGTGCCCCAAGTGAGTGTGACCGCTGGGCCCTCGCCCCGTGTAAAGCACAAAGGGGTTGCCCTTCTCGTATTCGCTGAGAACCCAGTTGAGGGAGCGGTGTGAGTAGAAAATCTTCCTGCGCAGCATGAGGTGGAGCTCGCCGGTGAGCCTACGGAACCTCTCCAGCAGAGCATCGTCTATGGGCGAGGTGCCGAACTTCTCTATGAGCTTATCGTAGTCCACCTCACCTACAACTTCCCACGGCGTAACCACGAAGTCCTCTGGCATAGCTTGGGGTTAAGCGCTTCGGAAATATAAAGGCTGTGGTTGGGTGGGGTGTGGGTAGAGGAGTGAATTTCTGAAGCCCGCCTTAGCGACGTTACACCCCTCTCTTACTTAAATGCAGACTCTTATAAAGGAACGCAACACCGTAATCAAAAGCATCCACGGAAAGCTGCGCGTAGCCCTGGTATTTCCCAATCTGTACAGGGCGGGAATCGCTAACCTTGGAATGCAGATACTCTACGACCTGCTCAACTCCCGCGAGGATATATACGCGGAGCGCTTTTATTTAGACGTGGAGAGGAGCGTTGAAACGCGCTCCCCCCTTCGCGACTTTGATGTAATCGCCTTCTCCTGGCAGTTTGAGCTCGACGCGGTGAACATCCTTGAGATTCTCAGGCGCAGCGGGATAGCGATAAGGCGAGAGGAACGCGAGCAGGTGGTAATTGCCGGCGGTCCGTGCTGTGTCAACCCCTCGCCCCTGGAGCACTTCGTCGATGCCTTCTTCATCGGTGAGGCGGAGGCGGGCATTCTGGAGGTAATCGAAGCTGTGAGGGGGAGGAAGAAGGAGGAAGCGCTGGAAGAGCTTGCTAAGCTTGGCTATATGTACGTTCCCGGAGTTAATAGAGGAGCGACGCGTGTGTATGCCCGCGACCTCGACGCTTACTTTCCCACAGCGCAGGTGCTCAGCGAGGCAGGAGCCTTCGGCGAAAGCCTACTCGTGGAGGTCTCCCGGGGCTGCGGTCGCGGGTGCAGGTTCTGCATGGGTGGCTACATCTTCCGCCCTCGCAGAGAGCGCAGCTTGGCGAGGCTGGAGGAGTTTATAACACAGGGCATTGAGGAGAGCAAACCTGAGAAAATCTCCCTCTTGGGCGCGAGCGTCACCGACTACTCTCGCATAGACGAGCTGGCTGAGCTTTTAAAGCAGCTTGGTTTAGAGGTCGCTGCACCATCGCTGCGCGCAGACACCCTAACGAGAAGCTTTGTGGAGGCTCTGGTAAAAAGCGGTCAGCGCAGCATCACCCTGGCGCCAGAGGCGTGTGAGCAGCTTCGCTATGCGGTTAATAAGGACATGAGCAACTCTCAGATTCACGCTGCCGCGAAGCTTGCGGCAGACGCAGGTATAAGAAACTTAAAGCTCTACTACATCCTTGGTTTTCCCGGCGAAGGTGAGGAGCACATTACAGCGCTCGCAGAGGAGGTAAAAGCGCTCAAGAGGGAGACCGGGCTAAGCATAAAACTATCAGTAAACCCCCTGGTACCAAAGCCCCACACACCCATGCAGTGGTTCCCCTTCCCAGAGCCTAGCGCGCTGAAGCGCAGGCTGCGCCTACTTCACAAAGCTCTCGCCGGCGTCGCAAGCATTGAGAGTGAGAGCGTTAAAAGTGCGGCGCTTCAGGCGGCGATAGCGAGGGGTGACTCTCGCCTTGGATATGTGCTCGAGAAGGTGCTGAGCTACGGCAGCAGTTTCAGTGCATGGAAGCGAGCCTTCAGAGATGCTGGGCTGAGCATGGAGGGCTACCTGGAGGAAATTAGTGTAGACGCTGAGTTGCCTTGGGAGAAAATAGATGTACTGGTGAACAAGAGGTACCTGCTCGAAGAGCACAGCAGGTTTTTTGAAGGCGAAACCTCGCCAAGGTGCTTCCCCCGCTGTAGGAGATGTGGCGTGTGTTAGGCTTGGATTTAACCCTGAAAAAGGAAAGATTTTATAGGTGGTTTGTTAAAAATAAATTAACATCTAATACAAAACTGCTGAGAGAAAAAAGATGACAAGGATACTAATCGCAGAGGATGAACTTATAACCTTGCGCGGGCTGGAGAGGGTGTTGAGTAGGGAGGGGCACGAGGTAGTTACCGCTGAGAATGGGGAAGAGGCTCTGAGAATACTGAAAGAGCGCAGGGTGGATGTTCTCGTAACAGATATAAAGCTGCCGGGAATCGATGGTTTGAAGCTGCTTGAGTGGGTTAAGCAGCACCTTCCAGAGACTAAAGTTATAATGATCACAGGTTACTCCAGCATAAAAGGCGCTGTTGAGGCTATGAAGCAGGGAGCAAGCGACTACATAGCCAAGCCCTTCAGCATAGAGGAGATAAAGGCATCTATAAAGGCTGTGCTTGAGGAGCAGAGGGTAACGCGGAATATCCCCTCCGGGGGGCTCTCCAAGCAGGAGTTTGAGCTTGTTATACGCGCCCTCAACCACCCCATCAGAAGGGGGATACTGAGCATCCTGCGCGCTTCGCCAAAGAGCTTCACCGAAATTTGGCGGGAGACGGGCGTTGAGGACCCTACCACCGTGAGCTTTCACCTGCGCAACCTTAAGGCAACTGGAATTCTGAAACAAAGTGAGGATAAGGTATATTCCCTCACCACCCTCGGGAGAAAAGCCGCCTCACTTATGGACATGGTGAGGGTGGAAGAGGAGCACATTGGCAACTTTTGAAGGCGTGTTCAATAACAAAAAGTTACTAAAATATAAATCGCCCTCTTTTTTTGAGGAAAATTTCTAAAAAAAGTATATAAAATCCAAAGGTAAATAATATAGGAGGGGGTTGGGAGGGGGGCCCTATTACCCCTGCGAAAGTTTTTATTTCACTTTTTTGTTATTAACAATTATGGAGATATTGGTTATATCTGATATCCACGGGAGATTGGAAAGGCTGAGCCTGATAAGGGACGAGATAGCTGATGCCGACGTGGTGGTGCTTACAGGGGATATAACAAACTTCGGCGGCAGGGAGGCGGCGAGGGAGATTCTTAAGCCACTGCTCAACCTCTCCAAGCAGCTTTTCGCAGTGCCTGGCAACTGCGACCTGCAAGAGGTGAATGAGCTTATAAAGGAGCTCAAGGTAAGCCTTCACAGCAGGAGCAGCGTTGTTGAGGGAGTTGGATTCTTCGGCGCTGGGGGCTCAAACCCAACACCCTTCGCCACGCCCCAGGAGTATAGGGAAGAGCACCTTATTGAGATGCTTGAGAGCGGTTATTCTGGAATAAAAGACCTGAGCACAAAGGTGATGGTTACCCATGCGCCCCCCTTCGGGACAAAGCTCGACCTAACCAGCGCAGGGGTGCATGCAGGCTCGCGAGCTGTGAAGGAGTTCATTAAAAAGATGAAGCCAGAAGTTGCGCTCTGCGGGCACATTCACGAGGCAAGAGGCGTTGCAAAGGTTGCCTCCACCACTGTTGTGAATCCAGGAGCCTTTCACATGGGGTATGCGATTATAGAGCTAAATGAGGGCGAACCTGAGGTTAGGCTGATGGAGTATTAAAAACAAAAGAGAGAGGAGGAGGTTACTGTTCTGAGGCTATCCTCTTGAGCACATTCTCTATCTTTGACACCAACACCGACTTGGGCACCGCGCCCACGAGACCGTCTATCGGCTCGCCCTTGTAGAAGAAGCCGAGGGTGGGGATGCTCATTACTCCGTAGCGCATTGAGATTTCGCGGTTCTCGTCGGTGTTCAGCTTCACAAACTTCATCCTGCCTTTGTACTCTGCGGCTACCTCTTCGAATATGGGACCGAGCATCCTGCAGGGACCGCACCATTCTGCCCAGAAGTCAACCACCACGGGGAGGTCTGACTTCAGCACAAGCTCTTCCCAGTTCTGTGTCGTGGCTTTGTAGAGGTTCTCTCCAATTTCTTCTACCATTGCACTCATAACTATTATCACCTCCTTATTTTATTTCATGAGTCAGTGCCTGTGAATATGGACATGGCTATGCTCATGCCCGCTGTGGGTGTGAATTCTGGTTGAGTCATGCTCAAGCTTGCCCTTGGCGAGCTTTTCAACAGCCTCCTTCGCTGGTATCGCACTGGTTATTATCACCCTTTTATCCTCTGCAATCAGGTGGGAATAGGCACCTCTCCCCATACCCGCTGATATAACCACGTCCACATCTTTTAATACCGGCAAAATCGCCTCATGGAAGTGCCCGCCCTCCCGAGCCTTGGGGTTTTCCCTCGCCTCGATAAAACTAAAGCCCTCGTCAGCTACCTCGTATATCAGGAAATATCCTGCCCTTCCAAAGTGCTCACTTATCTTCGCCTTTTCATCTGCTGCATCCGCAGCAACCGCAACCTTCATTATCTATCACCTTACCTGACGCATCACATATAACCTTATAAAAAATATATGTTATATCATGTGTAACATATTTGAACATAAATTTTTTCTGTGCCTGTAGCCACACAGGATTATGCACAACAACATAGAGGCTATTGCAAGGGAGATAAGACTCTGTACTCGGTGCAGGCTGAGCAGGAGCAGAAGGCAGGCGGTGCCCGGCGAAGGAAGCACGAGAGCAAGGATAATTCTGATTGGCGAAGCTCCCGGCAGAGAGGAGGATGCAACAGGTAAGCCTTTTGTGGGGCGAGCAGGAAAGTTGCTCACCCAGGTGTTGAACAATGCCTCTCTAACGCGGGAGGAGGTGTTCATAACCTCAGTGATTAAGTGCAGACCTCCAGAGAACAGGAGACCCAGGAAGAGGGAGATACGAGCCTGTCTTCCCTACCTGAGGAGACAGTTAGCGGCGATTAACCCGCGGGTTGTTGTGCTCTTAGGCGGAGTTGCGGGTGAAGCCATGCTCGGGATCAAGAAGGTGGGTGATGTCAGGGGGAAGCCCATCGAAAGGGAGAGGATATACATGGTAACTTACCACCCAGCGGCGGTGCTGAGAAACATAAACCTTCTTCCCTACCTCAGCGAGGATATTCGCCTGGCAAAAGAACTCGCTTACAACGAGACCTGACGCAGCAGACGAGCCATTCTGCACAGAATATCGCGGCGCGTTATTATGCCTATGGCATCACCGCGGTCGTCTATAACAATAAGCCTGCTTACATTGTTCTGCTCCATCACAGCTATCGCCGTGGAGAGGGCTGCGTCCTTGTGAATGGTTATCAGAGTTTTGCTCATGACCTCCTCGACCTTGCTGTCCTCCTTGCCCTCTGCCAACGCGCGGGCTATGTCCGTATTGGTTATAATCCCCACCGCTTTGGTGCCCTCCATTACCGGCGCCCCGCGGATACCTATCTGAGTGAAAAGCCTCGCTGCATCGCGAATGCTCGCCTCTGGAGAAATCGTCTTTATGGTGTGCGTCGCTACGTCGTAAACCCTCTCTTTAGGAACAGACACCATCTCAAGAATATCGATGAGCAGCACATTATCTATGTCGTCTCGCCCAACCACCCTGCCGCGAATCGCCAGCCTGTTAACAGGCGTTGGCCCTATGAGAACCACTTTGCCCACTGGTATCTGCTTCAGGTCGCCCAGGGCGTGCACTGTCGCGCGGCACTTCTCAGGGTCGTGAATTGTTATCAGGTCTATTCCGGTTACTGTCACATCCTCCACGGGTTTGCCGTCTATGCGAATGGGCACAGCTACCTCACGTTCAAGCTTCTCGTAGTTAAGAATCGAATAACACTCAGCGGTGGGACGATAACCACCCTTTGGCCCAGGGACGCCCTCGACTAAGCCAAGGCTGCGAAGCGATTGCATCTGATTCCGTATTGTACCTGGATTCTTGTGTATGAGCTCCGCTATGTCCTCACCCTTAACCGCTTCGCCACCTGACTTGTGGTAAAGCTCTACCAGCGCCATCAAAACTTCTCTCTGAACGGGCGTGAGTTTCATGATCTTCCCCTTATAACCTAAACTTAATACCAAGACATTATTAATGATTAACTATGATAGATATTTATATATAAACCTTTAGGGAGTTGTGAAATTTTAGGGAGTTGTGAAATGAATTTCAAACGCGTGCCCAGGATACTGGATTCTAAAGAATTGATGGACTACGCCTTTTCGAGAGCCTCAAGAGAGGCAAGAAGAGTTTCTGCTCCCGGAGCAAGACTGCAGAGGGTTAAGAAGCGAGAAGAACGCCGAATAATTATAGCAGGTTCTTCGGTAAGGCGCTACCTGAACAGAATACTTATGAGAATCCCCCGCATTGAAGAGCTTACCCCATTCTATCACGAGCTTATAGAGACTATAGTGGGGATGGAGAAATTCACCCATAGCTTGCGCTCGCTCAGGTGGATGGTGAATAAGATTGAGAGGCTTGAGAGGGAGTACACCCGCAAGGTGCGCTCAGCGAGAGATGAGGACGAAGTCCACCGCCACAGGAAGGAGTTCTACGGCAGGCTCGCTTCGCTGCTTCGCAAGATTGAGCCCGAGCTTCTATTTCTGAGAGAAGCTAGAGAGAGGCTTAAAAACCTGCCAAATGTGGAGGACACCTTTACCGTGGTAATCGCAGGCGCGCCGAATGTGGGCAAGTCTTCGCTTTTGCGCCGCCTTACTGGAGCGGAGCCTAGGGTGGAGAGTTACCCCTTCACCACAAAGCAGCTTCTGCTGGGCTACTTTGAACACCACCACAAACGAGTGCAGGTGATAGACACCCCGGGCTTGCTCGACCGCAGCTTCGAGGAGATGCGCCGGGAGGAGAGGCAGTGCATACTGGCGTTAAAACACCTGGCGAACCTCGTGATCTTCCTGTTCGACATAACAGAAACCTGTGGCTATCCCATGGAGGAGCAACTTCGCATTTACGAGAGCATTGCACAGAGCTTCGATGTGGACATCATCCCTGTGATCAACAAGGTCGACCTTCTGACAGAGGAGAAGCTCAGGGAGGCGAGGAAGATTGAGCCCCTGGATAGAGCGCTGGTATGCTCCGCAAAGGAAGGCAGAGGTGTAGCCGAAATAATAAAGAAGATAAACAAAGCTATGGGCAACAAATAGTTTTAAATACAAATTCTATATAATATTAAAATAGTTAATCGCCCATGATTATGGAGGAGTGAATATGGCCAAGATTATGGTTGTTGATGATGAACCAGAGATGGTCTTCCTTATTAAAAAGATTCTGGAAGAGGGGGGGCATGAGGTAGAAACTGCAAACTCCGGCCAAGAGGCACTTGATAAACTTGAGTCTGGGAGTAAGCCGGACCTTATTCTCCTTGATGTCATGATGCCCGGTTTGAATGGGTGGGAAGTGAGCAGAAAAATTAAAGAGAGGGAGGATACAAAGGACATCATCGTGGCTATGCTTACAATTAAAAGTGAGGATGAGGATAAAGTAACCAGCCTTGACGAGGGTCTTGCGGACTGGCACATCAGCAAGCCTTTTAGGAATGAGGAATTGCTCCGCACAGTTAACTGGCTTTTGGAAAGGCCTATAAAAAGGGAGCAATAGCGGGCGATTACCATGGGTGTCTCCATTACAATATGTTCTGGGAAGGGTGGAACAGGTAAGACCACCATCTCAGCGAACCTCGGTGTTGCGCTTGCGCAGCTTGGCAAGGAAGTTTTAATTCTCGACGCGGACATAGAAATGGCAAACCTGGAGCTCATTCTCGGCTTAGAGGATGTGAAAACCACCCTTCACCACGTCTTAGCTGGCGAGGCAGACATAAGCGAGGCGATATACGAGGGGCCCGCCGGGGTAAAAGTTGTGCCTGCGGGCATATCCCTGGAAACGCTGAAGAAGGCAGACCCCGACAGGCTTGATTCGGTACTGGAAGCGCTAAAACAGGTTGAGATTCTGCTCATAGACGCGCCCGCTGGGCTGGGGAGGAGTGTGCTGACAGCGCTCTCGACAGCTCAGGAAGCGCTGCTGGTGGTGAATCCTGAGATTTCCTCTATGAGCGATGCTTTGAAAACAAAAATTATAGCCAAAAAGCTGGGCACCCACGTGCTCGGCGCGGTGCTGAACCGCACAACTTTTGACAGCAGCGACCTCACTGTAAAAGAGGTGGAGATGATTCTGGAGACGCGCATCTTAGCTGTTGTGCCTGAAGACCCGGAGGTGCGAAGAAGCGCAGCCTTTGGTCAGCCATTTGTGATCCGCGCTCCGAACTCTCAAGCTGCGCAGGCGATTAAGAAGCTTGCTGCAGACCTAGTAGGGGAGGAGTACATACCGCCTCAGCCAAAGGAATCCTTTATGAAGCGCCTCATTAAAGGACTATTCGGCAGGTAGATTAACCAGCGCGGGTCCCCCTGTTAGGATGACGGTGACGAATTATGGATTATGAGACATTTGACCATGAGGCAGATATAGGTATAAGGGGATATGGCAAAACCCTAGAAGAAGCCTTTGAAAACGCAGCCAGAGCGATGTTCTCTGTTATGGTGGACTTGAGCAAGGTTAAGCCGGTGAAAAAATTTCACATAAAGGCTGAGGCGCCCGATGTAGAGACACTGCTTGTAGAGTGGCTCAACCAACTTCTCGCTATTGCAGACCTGGAGGGTTACCTCTTTTCAGACTTCAAGGTTAAAATTTCGCAGGACGGCACTCGCCTGGAGGGCTACGCCATAGGCGAGCCCATAGACAAAGAGAGGCACGAGATAAGCGTCGAGGTCAAAGGTGCAACTTACTCAATGCTTGAGGTTGATAAAGAGGATGAAAGATATAAGGCGCAGTGTGTGGTGGACGTTTAGAGGTGGTGGAGATGGATTTGAAATTACTTGAGAGGAAGGGTGAATATGAATGGGAGATTCCCAAAACCAGTGACATGAATGTCCCTGGTAAAATATTTGCATCACGCAGGCTCATTGAGGACATGGATGACAAGGTGCGGGAGCAGATAACCAACGTAGCTTGCTTACCTGGGATTCAGAAGGCTTCGCTTGCTATGCCAGACGCGCATTGGGGGTACGGCTTTCCCATAGGCGGAGTAGGTGCCTTTGACCCCGAGGAGGACGGCGTTATCTGCATGGGCGGCATTGGCTTCGACATCTCCTGCGGAGTTCGCACGCTGAGAACAGGACTGAGCCTGGAGGAGGTTAAGCCCAAGATTGAGCAGCTTGCGGAAGCGCTGTACCGCAAGGTGCCGGCAGGGCTTGGAAGCAAGGGAAAGCTCTCGCTGAGCATAAGCGAAATCGACGATGTTCTTCGTGGCGGTGCTGTCTGGGCGGTGGAGCAGGGCTATGGCTACGAGGAAGACCTGGAGTACATAGAGGAACAGGGCAGAATGGAGGGCGCAAAGCCAGAGAATGTTTCCCACATGGCGAAGAAGAGGCAGCTCCGCGAGGTTGGCACCCTGGGCTCAGGAAATCACTACCTCGAGGTGCAGTACGTGAGTGAGGTCTACGATGAAGCCGCCGCCAAAGCTTACGGGCTGGAAAGGAACAGTGTGGTTATATCTGTGCACTGTGGCTCCCGCGCTCTCGGGCACCAGATAGGTATGGACTACATAAAGGAGCTTTATAAAGCTGCCAAAAAGTACGGGATACCCATTAAAGACAGAGAGCTTGCGTGCGCCCCGATTAACTCTCCAGAGGGGCAGAAGTACTTCTCAGCTGTAGCCGCTGGAATAAACTGTGCCCTCGCAAATCGCCAGGTGATCGCTCACCTGGTCAGGCAAGTCTTTGAGGAGGTCATACCAGAAGCCAAGGTGGAGATGCTCTACGACATAAGCCACAACACCTGCAAGGTTGAAGAACACGTCGTAGATGGGGAGCGTAAAACGCTATATGTGCACCGCAAGGGCTCCACCCGTGCATTAGGTCCTGGAAGGAAGGAAATTCCAAAGGCCTACCGCGATATTGGGCAGCCAGTGTTAATAGGTGGCACCATGGGTACGTTCTCCTTTATACTCAGGGGCACCTCAGAGGGCCTTGAGAAAGCCTTCGGGAGTGCATGCCATGGCGCTGGCAGGGCAACAAGCAGAAAGCAGGCGAAGCGAGTCTTTCGAGGCGAGCGCATTATTCAGGAGCTGAGAAGCAGGGGCATAATAATAAAAGCCCACTCATATGCGGGCGTAGCCGAGGAGGCACCGGGAGCCTATAAGGACGTGGAGGAAGTTGTTAACGCCGTGCACAACGCTGGTTTGGCAAAGAAGGTGGTGAAGCTGAGACCACTTGCATGCATAAAAGGATAGTGTTTTTATACCAGACGTTAATAAACTACAATTACTAAAAAAGTGGTAGTGAAATGGCAAAAATTCTTTTTGTAGATGATGAGCCTGACATAGGGTTGCTCGTTACCAAGATATTAAAGGATTTTGGGCACGATATAAGGTGGGTATCCAGCGCAAAGGAATGCTTCGAAGTTTTAGATGTGGACAAACCTGATCTAGTGATAATGGACATATTTATGCCAAGTACCAATGGTGTGAAGGCAGCGAAGGAGATAAAAACGCAACATCCAGAGATGCCTGTGCTAATGTTCTCCATAATGTACATACCCGAAGATATAGACGAAGCGATGCAGGTCTCGGGCGCCGACGACTTCCTTGGTAAGCCCTTTGAGAGAAAGGAGCTTCTTGAGAGGGTGGAGAGACTCCTAGAAAGCTGAAGAAGGGAGGAGAGTGTGCCAGGCATAGGTGAGACCGAGATTTTAGAGACCATTTTAACGCTGTGTCTCTTGATATTCGCAGCCAAAGGAGGCGGAGAAGTTGCGCAGCGCTTCGGTGTAGCCGCAGTTGTAGGTGAGCTCCTTGCAGGTGTGCTTCTCGCTCCCACGTTGCTCGGCGGTACAGAGCTTTTTGGTCACAGGCTGGTGATTATCAACGACACTGTAAAGGTGTTCGCTGAAATTGGAGCGATCCTCCTCCTCTTTCTCATAGGCCTTGAGATGCGGTTCGCCGAGTTCAGAAAAACTGGCGTAACGGCTGTGGGCGTGGCACTGGGAGGGATATTTCTTCCCTTTACCCTTGGGTACTACTTTGTGCTGCTCGCCGGTGGCACAAACCATGAGGCAATGCTTATAGGCGCCGCCCTCACCGCAACGAGCATCGCAATAACCGCTAAAACGCTCTACGACATGGGTAAAGACAGAACCCTCGAGAGCAGGATAATAATCAGCGCGGCTGTATTTGACGATGTGCTTGGGCTGGTGGTTTTGGCGGTGGTGCTAGCGGTGATTCAGAGCGGGGGCATTACTCTTGGAGATACTCTTATAATCGCTGCCAAGGCTATCGGCATATGGATACTTCTAACCCTTACTGGAATTTTCATCTTCTCGCGAATCGTAACCACAACTGCGCCCTTTATAAGGACAAAGGGCAGTCTTGAGGCTCTCGCAGTAGCGTCCTGCTTTGGATTCGCTTACTTAAGCGGCATCGCTGGCTTAGCGCCCATTCTTGGAGCCTTCGCCGCTGGCATGGCTATAGCTGAGACCAAGCTCATCAAGAGTATTCACGAGTTTATAGAGAAGGTGAATTTTATGATGGCACCCCTCTTCTTTACGGTTATAGGTACGCAGGTTGACCTCACTTCTCTCAGCGTGACTTCCCTAGGCTTTGTCACTATGCTTTTTATAATAGCGGTGTTCAGCAAGGTCGTCGGCTGTGGCTTGCCGGTGTATTTCTCCACCAAAAGAGTTAAGAGTTCTGCCATCGTTGGCGTTGGCATGGTCTCACGAGGCGAGGTGGGGCTCATAATTACAGGAATAGGTGCCACTTCAGGGATTCTATCCCAGGAAGTTTTCTCGGCTGCGGTGCTTGTTATACTCGCAACCACTGTGCTTACCCCGATAGTCCTGAAAAGACTTTTCGCAGCCCCTGAGTCGGTCTCCTGAGCTTCCTTTTTGCAAAATTCCTGAGTACCATCCTCTTTTGCAGCATTATAAAAAGTGGTACTTTTAGAAAAATTTAAGTTCCATACCGAAGAAATTAGTAATACCATGCAAATCAGGGAGATGAGTCTCGAAGAGCTTGAGGAGAGAGCCTTAGAATATATTGGTGAGTATCCCTGCAGCCCCATTGCCTGGTATCTGTATTCCTACTGCCTCTTAGAGCTGAAGAAGTTTGATGAGGCTCTCATAGCCATCGACATTCTTGACACTCTAGCAAAAAGCAGCCGCAGGATTGAAGAGATGAGGAAGAGGGCTTTAGAAGGGGCAGCAGTCTAAGCCAAGCCAGAAATCTGTAGCGGGGCAGCCTTCGCACTTCTTTTCGTAGAGGTAGCACTCTATGCAGGGCTTTGTTCCGCAGGGGGGTTTGTCAAACCTCTCAGGTATGTCCACGTCAATAAACTCAGGCACAATGGGAGCTTCGCCAATGGATATCTCCATCCTCTTTATACCTGGCATAGGGCGAATATCGTTCTCTATTGTGTTCTCAAGCAGAGTTGTGGTTCTGCCAGCTATTATCAGGAGAAGATTGTAGCTCCCCGTCATTGTCATGGCGAAAACCACTCTGGGGCACTTCTTAAACGCGTCGGCAAGCTTCATAGCCTCCTCCATATTTTTTGCCTCTATATTGCAAACCGCAAATTTCCAGCCCCTCTTCCTCACATTCAGCAGAGCTCTGACCTTAACATCACCCCTCCCAAGGAGCTTCTCAAGCCTCTCCTTTGTTGAAGATGGAGATAGGTCGAGCTTTTTTGCCAGCTCTGTGAGCTTGACTCTGCCATCCTCTCTGAGCATTTTATAGATCATACAATCCTTCTTGTCCATGACCACCACCGAAAATTTTTCTACAAATGCCTCAATTAACATGGATAAAATTTATATTATTTAAATTTTACTGTTAAAATTATGAGGGAGATGTGAGAAATATGAAAATTTTAATTGTGTCGGCCATTATAGGAGTTCTGTTGCTTTCAGTAGTTCTTGTGATAGATGCCAAACTTCGCTGAAAACTCCTCGCCCATCACAATCTACGGAGAGTGGAGGGGCTTAGGCAAGGCAAGAGGAAATTGCTATAGAGGTTTTCACTACATGAACCATAAACTTTAGCCTTTTTACCGAAAATTTTTCGGTAAGTACTACATATAATACGGGAAAAGTTTATATATTCTTATTTTATTCTAAAATATTATTAAAAACCATGGAGGTATACGAAGTGGATGCGGTGTGGTTCATAGGTGCTTTCCTTCCCTATGTGGCTTTCGGTGTGTTTTGCTTTGGAATACTCTTAAGAATTTACAGGTGGCTCTCATCGCCTCAGCCCACGCCCTGGCCCCTGTTTCCCCTGAGAAATAAGCTTGCAACTGTGGGCGAAGTTCTGACAATGAAGCCCCACCTCAAAAGCGACAAATCGCTCTGGACCATAGCTATAGTGTTTCACTCCGCGTTCCTAGTGAGCGCTCTACTCCACATTAAAGACTTTATTGCTGGCGAGGTGGCAGTTTTTGAAGGCCCGGCTTTTTACTTTGGAGCCTTTGCTGGCACCGCTGCTGTCGTCACGACGATTCTATTCTGGCTCAGGAGGTTCACCATACCCAGGGTGAAGGTTTTAACCATGTTTGAGGACCACTTAGCCCTTGCCCTGCTCCTTGTAACCCTTATTCTGGGCACCTACCTGAGGATTTTCCATGTAGTGGAGCCCCAGGAGGTGCAGAGCTACATCTACAGCCTTGCTGCACTTAAACCGGCGAATATACCTTCAAACCCTGTTTTCCTGGCGCACCTGCTTTTTGGTGAAATATACCTCATGTACTTCCCCTTCTCCAAGCCAATGCACGCGTTTTCTTCCATGATAAATGCGTTCATTACCAATGAGGTGAGATAATATGGATGCCTACACTGCTGTAAGAGCTGAAGTTGACTACGCCTCCCTTGCAAGAAAAGTTGACAAGGCTGTTGAAGGAATCAAAGCACCAAGGCTTCTCCTCACGAGCTTGGAGACCTGCTCCAAGTGCGGAGCATGTGCGGAGCAGTGTCATGTTTACCTGGGCTCTGGAAAGAACGAGATCTACAACCCGGCTTACAGGGCTAATCTCCTGAGGAAGCTGTACAAGCGCCACCACAGTCTCAGCGGAAGGCTTTTAAAAGCTATGAATCTCAGCAACGGTATCAACGCCGAGTACATTAAGAATCTTGTGGAGAGCAGCTACAGGTGCACTCTCTGCAGGCGCTGCAGCATGTTCTGCACATTCAAAATTGACAACACGCTCATAACAAGAACAACAAGGGCGCTGGTTTCAAAGCACGGAGTTGCTCCCAGTAATTTAAAGAAGAGCGTTGAGGCGCACCTCAGCACAGGCAATGTGTCAAAGATGCCAAAGGCTGCCTTTCTCAACATCATTGAATTCCTAGAGGATGAGCTGAAGGAAGAGACAGGCGAGGATATAAAGATACCTGTGGACAAGAAGGGAGCAGAGATCTTCTTCTTAGCCCCGGTGGTGGACTTTATCTCCCATGCAGAGAATATTATGAACATAGCCAAGCTCTTTCACTACGCAGGTGTAGATTGGACAGTAAGCAGCGAGTACTACGATGCAGTTAACTTCGGCGCCTTTTTCAACGACGAGGCTCTGAAGCTGATAATCAAGATGATGGTCTCCAGGGTTAAGGCACTTCAGCCAAAGACGCTTGTGATCGGTGAGTGTGGCCATGCACTGAGGGTAGCGAAGTTCTTTGCCCAGCCCCTCTCAGGCGAAACTCTACCCTTCAGGGTGAAGAGCATACTGGAGGTACTGGATGAGCTGATTAAGCAGGAGAAGCTCGCCCTTGATCCCAACAAGAACAAGGAAAGGATAACCTACCATGACCCATGCAACGTGGCAAGGATGAGCGGCATCATAGAGGAGCCCAGGAATATCCTTAAAGCGAGCGTCAAGCACTTCGTGGAGATGTCTCCCAGTGGAGCTGAGAACTTCTGCTGCGGTGGCGGTGGTGGCGTCGTTGTGATAGACGAGCTTGAGGATTTCAGAAATGAAATCTCCGGCAAGGTCAAAGCTGAGCAGATTCGCGAGACAAAGGCGAGCGTTGTTGCCACAGCGTGCGCCAACTGCAAGAAGCAGCTTCATGAAATAAGTGAGCACTACAAGCTTGGAGTTGAAGTAGTTGGAGTAAGCGACTTGGCAGCGCAGGCTCTCATAAGGTAGCCTGCTTTACTTTTTCTTCCTGCCCTAAGGTTTCTAATCCTTCAAGCCAATCTTCTTTTTTACCCTCACCAGCCGGTAATCCAAAATTATTTATACTCGAAGCTCTTTGGGTTTATTGTAATTGTGTCCAAACTGTGCACAGTTGCAGGCAGGTGGTATTGATGGAGGAGTACGACATCATTGTCATTGGTGGTGGACCCGCAGGCTTAAGCGCAGGCTTGTACGCTGCTCGGGCTAACAAGCGCACGCTGATTCTTGACAAGCCCGGAGAAGGAGCCCTCAAGAAGGTGGAGGTCCTGGATAATTATCTTGGCTTTCCTGATGGGATAACCGGCAAAGAGCTTCTTGAGCTGGGCAGGAGGCAGGTTGAGCGCTTCGGCGCAAAGATTGTGGAGGAAGAGGCGATAGCGATTAAGCCGGGTGAAGATGGACGCTACATCGTCGAAACTGCTGAGGCTGAGTATTCCTGCGAAGGGGTTATCATCGCCACCGGCGTAAAGCACGAGAAGCCCAGGGTTAAAAACCTGGATAAATTTGAGGGGCGAGGCGTAAGTTAC
>Ga0209426_1001327_pt1 | contig 15692 bp, 17 predicted proteins | sample Deesub1362B_J571_FD_187697 | JGI IMG/M metagenome (GOLD analysis project Ga0209426, IMG submission 187697) | Deep oceanic, basalt-hosted subsurface ecosystem from Juan de Fuca Ridge flank, Pacific Ocean, CORK Borehole 1362B_J2.571 (SPAdes)... ...
ACCCGCCCCGGACGACGACGATCCGATCGCCGCATTCGCGAACCGGTAAACGAACAAGCCAGGCACGAAGCCTGGCTTGTCATTGGGATTCCGCTCGCGCTTGCCAGCGTTACAGAATCTGCTTACCGATCCACCAGGCAATGGCGGACATAAATGCCGAGGCCGGAATCGTCAGGACCCAGGCCCACACGATGTTGCCCGCCACGCCCCAGCGCACGGCCGACATCTTCTGAGCCGAGCCAACGCCGACGATCGCACCGGTGATCGTATGCGTGGTCGATACCGGCACACCCAGCGCGGAAGCAATGAACAGCGTGATCGCACCGCCCGTCTCCGCACAGAAGCCACCCACGGGCTTCAGCTTGGTGATCTTCTGACCCATCGTGCGCACAATCCGCCAACCGCCGAACAGCGTGCCCATGCCGATGGCCAGGTAGCAGCTCACAATCACCCACATCGGCGGTGCGGCGCCACCCACTGCGACATGACCGCTGGCAATCAACAGCATCCAGATAATGCCGATGGTCTTCTGCGCGTCATTACCGCCATGACCCAGGCTGTAGAGCGACGCCGACACCAGTTGCAGGCGACGGAACCAGCGATCCACGCGCGACGGTGGCGTGCGGAAGAACGTCCAGCCGACGATCACCATCATGATCGAACCCAGGATGAAGCCGAGCAGCGGCGAGATCAGGATAAACGCGACGGTTTTGAGCAGGCCGTTGCCGACCAGCGCGCCCGTGCCTGCCTTGGCCACCGCGGCACCCACCAGCCCGCCGATCAGCGCATGCGAGGACGACGAAGGGATGCCATACAGCCAGGTAATCACGTTCCAGGCAATTGCCCCAACCAGGGCACCGAAAATCACGTAATGATCGACGATATTGACGTCGATGGTTCCCGTACCGACTGTGGCTGCCACCTTGAGGTGGAAAATAAAGATGGCGATCACGTTGCACATGGCCGCCATGGCCACGGCATGGTGCGGCTTGAGCACGCCCGTGGAAACCACCGTGGCAATCGAGTTGGCCGCGTCGTGGAAGCCGTTCATAAAGTCGAACAGCAGCGCAAGCGCGACCAACAGGCCGATCACCCACAAGCTCATTTGAACAGTTTGCATGCGAGTACGCGCCTCAGGCGTTTTCCAGGACGATACCTTCGATGATGTTGGCCACGTCCTCGCACTTGTCGGTAATGGACTCGAGCTGTTCGTAGATCGCCTTCAGCTTGATCAGACGCTTGACGTCGGTTTCCTCGCGGAACAGCTTCGACATCGCCGAGCGCATCACACGATCGGCCTCGGATTCGAGCTGGTCGATCTGCTGCGTGGTCTTCAGGATCGCACTGGCGTTGCCCATGTCTTCGAGCAGCGCAACGGCAATCTTCACCTGATCGCAGCACTGCACGCAGATCGCCGCCAGACGACGGGCCTCGTCGGTCAGGCTCGTCACGTCGTACAGCGAAATCGTCTCGGCAACATCCTCCATCAGGTCCAGGATGTCATCCATGGTCGTGATGAGCTTGTGAATCTCGTCGCGGTCCAGCGGGGTGATGAACGTCTTGTGCAGCAGGTCGATCGTGTCATGCGTGACGCGGTCCGCCTTCTTTTCGGTGGCCTGCACGCGCCGGGCATGGGCTTCGGCGTTGGGCAGGTCGTTGACCAGCGCCTCCAGCTCATGGGCTGCAGTCACCGCGCAATCGGCGTGCTGGTTGAAATATTCGAAGAACTTGCCCTCGGTGGGCATGAATCGACCGAACATGAAATGTCCTTGTGGCGCGCCTCAGGGCCGCGCTTGGTTGTTTTGCAAATGGGATGCAGGGCAAATTGCATGACAGCCGCGCGAGGGCGGCTGTCATCAAAGCGCAATATTTTACAGGTATGCGTCGCCCTGCGGGGTAATCACGGCGAATCAGGTGTCGTTGTCGAAGAACGCCGGACCACCGCTAAAATTGTCAAATTTCGTGAATTGACCTAGGAACGTGAGCCTAACGGTACCGATTGGACCGTTACGCTGCTTGCCGATGATGATCTCGGCCGTGCCCTTGTCTTGCGAATCCGGGTTGTAAACTTCGTCGCGATAGATGAACAGAATCACGTCGGCATCCTGTTCGATAGCGCCCGACTCTCGCAAGTCGGACATCACGGGGCGCTTGTTCGGGCGCTGTTCCAGACTGCGGTTCAGCTGCGACAAGGCAATGACCGGGCAGTTGAGCTCCTTGGCCAACCCCTTCAGCGAACGCGAGATTTCCGAGATCTCGGTGGCACGGTTCTCGCCGCTACCCGAACCCGACATCAGTTGGAGGTAATCGATGATGATCAGGCCAAGCTGTCCACATTGCCGCGCCAGACGGCGGGAACGGGCACGCAACTCCATGGGATTCAACGCCGGCGTCTCATCGATGAACAACTGCGCGTCGTTCATGCGCTGAATCGAGTGCGTCAAGCGCGGCCAGTCCTCGTCGAGCAGTCGACCGGTACGCAGGCGATGCTGATCGAGGCGCCCCACCGAACCCAGCATACGCATGGCCAGCTGGACGCCCGCCATTTCCATCGAGAAGACCGCTACAGGCAACCCCTGCTCGACGGCCACGTGCTCGCCAATGTTCAGCGAGAATGCCGTCTTACCCATCGAGGGGCGCCCTGCCACGATGATCAGATCCCCCGCCTGCATACCACTGGTCATGCGATCGAGGTCGATGAAGCCAGTGGGAACGCCGGTCACATCACTGGTGGAGTCACGGTGGTAGAGCTCGTCGATCCGCTCGACCACCTGCGTCAGCAGCGGCTGGATCTCCTGGAAGCCCTTCTGGCCACGCGCGCCCTCTTCGGCAATGGCGAATACTTTCGACTCGGCTTCGTCGAGCAGCTCGCGCACCTCTCGCCCCTTGGGTGCGAAGGCCGCCGACGCGATGTCATCGGCGACGGTCACAAGCTTGCGCAGCACCGCACGTTCACGCACGATTTCCGCGTAACGACGGATATTGGCCGCACTCGGCGTGTTTTGGGCCAGCGAGTTCAGGTAGGCCAGCCCTCCGACCTCCTCGGCCTTGCCGGCCCCCTGGAGCATCTCGAAGACAGTGATCACGTCGGCCGGCTTGGTCGCCGAAATCAGACGGGCAATGCTCTGAAAGATCAGCCGATGGTCGAAACGATAGAAATCTGCCTCAGAAATGAAGTCGGCAATCCGGTCCCAGGCGGCGTTATCCAGCAGCAACCCGCCAAGTACCGATTGCTCGGCCTCGATGGAATGCGGTGGAACCTTGAGACTGTCTAGTTGGGGATCTGCGGCGGGCGCGTTCATGGGGGGCAATTATAGCGGCGCTGAAGGCCGCGCAAACAAAAAAGGCAGGAGCGCGGCTCCTGCCTTTCTGTGCATCGCGCACGCCAAACCGAACTGGCGCACTGCTTCGCGGGGTACGGCTTAGACGTGCTCGCCCAGAACGGCCACGGTCACATCTACCACCACGTCGGTGTGCAGAGCAACGCTGACCGGGTGGTCGCCAACAACCTTCAGCGGGCCGGACGGCATGCGAACCTGAGCCTTCTCCAGCTTGAAGCCTTGGCCAGCCAGGGCTTCAGCGATGTCAGCGTTGGTCACCGAACCGAACAGACGGCCGTCCACACCCGACTTCTGGGTGATCTGGACGGTCAGGCCATTCAGCTTCTCGCCTTCGGCTTGAGCGGCAGCCAGCTTTTCGGCGGCAACCTTTTCCAGCTCGGCGCGCTTCACTTCGAATTCGGCGATGGCGCTTTGCGTCGCGCGGCGTGCGCGCTTGGTCGGGATCAGGAAGTTACGAGCGTAACCGTCCTTCACGCGAACGATGTCACCCAGGCTACCCAGGTTGATGACTTTTTCCAGCAGAATGACTTGCATCGTGTATTTCTCCTTGCGGTCCTGGGACTATCAGTTCTTGTGCAGGTCGGTGTACGGCATCAGCGCCAGGAAGCGAGCGCGCTTGATGGCCGTATCCAGCTGACGCTGATAGTGAGCCTTGGTACCGGTCAGGCGAGCCGGCGTGATCTTGCCGTTGTCGCCGATGAAGTCCTTCAGCGTGTCCAGATCCTTGTAGTCGATCTGTTCGACGCCTGCCACGGTGAAGCGGCAGAAGCGCTTGCGCTTGAACAGCGGGTTCTGTTGCTGAAAGCGCTTCTTGTTCTTGTTGTCACGTTTGACGAATGCCATGATTCAATCCTTTTCGAATGCTTTACATCGAGTGATGTGAAAGACCAGTGTCCTGCTGTTGCGGTGCTTGCGGGCCAGAAAGCCTTCGCAATCGAGCAGCGTATCGAGCGGAAACCGCTCAAGCTGCTGGCCAACGGCGCCAATGCCCATGGCCACGATTGCGAACTCCACCTGCCGGGGCGTTTCCGCCTCCAGTGTCTCGCCGGCATGCTGCAGAATGCAGTTGACGACGGGCACTCCAGCCGGCGTATAGCGCAGCGCCTCTCGCTCGACGAGCGTGGCGGTCAGCCGAAGCTGGTTCACCGCAACAATGCAGTCCGCTCTCAGGCGGGCTGGCCTTCCGTGGTCGTTTGCGCGGCCTTGCGGGCTTCTTCGCGCTGCACTTCCTTCATCATCGGCGAAGGAGCAGTCTCGGCCTTCTTGGTCTGAACGATCAGGTGACGCAGCACAGCGTCGTTGAACTTGAACGCGTGTTCGAGTTCAGCCAGCGTGTCCTTGCCGCATTCGATGTTCAGGCAAACGTAGTGAGCCTTGGCCAGCTTCTGGATCATGTAGGCCATTTGACGACGGCCCCAGTCTTCCACGCGGTGAATCTGGCCGTTTTGCGACGTGACGAGCTGCTTGTAACGCTCGATCATCGCCGGCACTTGTTCGCTCTGGTCCGGATGGACGATAAATACGATTTCGTAATGACGCATTGACGCTCCTTTTGGGATGAGCCACCCGGGCGTCACGTCCGGTGCGGCAAGGTTGAGTAGCCCGCGAGTATAGCCCGGAAAGGGGCCTTCCCGCAAGGATTCGGCACCCGGCCTGTCTCAGTACCGCTCGAAGAGCGCCTGAAGCCGGGCCGCATCGCGCCCCAGCGAAGGGTCGCCGGCCAACGCCAGCAGCAGCAGCACGCGCGCTTTGTAGGGATTGAGGTCGCCCGCCGAGACAAATACGCCACCTGCCGGTCGCGGCGGTGCGGGGATTGCCACATGACCAGCACCGGTACGCGAGCTTCGAGCCACCGCAACGCCACATGCCGCAGCATCGACCAGCGCGGCCGTCAGCGTTTCGTGCACGGAACCGTTGCCGGCCGCGGCCACGACAAACCCGAGCACGCCGGCGGCCACCATCGCATCGATACCGACCCTCCCCGGCTGCGCGTAGCTGGCGACGATCTCCACCAACGGCCATGCAGCGGGCACCGGCAAGCGCGGCGCCTGATCAGGACCCGGGGTGCGCGAGAAATGGACATAGGTGTCCTGCACAAAACCCAGCGGACCGGCAACTGGCGAATGGAAAGCATCGACAGCCGACGTATGCGCCTTGACGACATCACGCGCGGCATGAATCTGCTGATTCAGCACCACGAGCGCACCTTTGCCAACTGCCACCGGGCTTGCCGCCACGCGCACCGCATCGAGCAGGTTCAGCGGCCCGTCAGCGGAAAGCGACGTCGATGGGCGCATGGCCGCCGTCATCACGACAGGCAACGGGCAAGCCTGTGTCAGATGCAGGAACATCGCCGTCTCTTCCAGCGTGTCAGTGCCATGTGTGATCACGATCCCGGCGACATCGTCCTGCGCGGACCAATACCCGATTCGCGCGGCAAGCATCCGCCAGAGATCGAACATCATGTCCTTGCTGTCCACCTGCGCCACCTGCTCCGCCTCGACTCGCGCCACATCGGCCAGCGCGGGCACTGCCTGTACAAGTTGCGATACGGGCACTGTCGCAGCCTGATAGTGCGCGCTACTGGCAGGATTTGCGGACGAACCGGCGATGGTGCCACCAGTCGCGAGCACAACGATACGAGGCAGGAGTACGGACATGGACGGGGTTGACGGAGCTTGTAGGCGGGCCGATTGTAACTGCGCGAACGCCTGGCCGAACCCGTGACAAACCCGTGGGCCTCACCCCACAGAACTACTCGTGTTGAGCCGGCTGCGCAAAATGTGCTTGCACTTCACCCGATACTGTATAAAATCACAGCATACTGTTTAAACATACAGTGCTTCGGCACAAGACCTGCGACCCATGGCGACCCTGACACCCCGGCAGCAGCAGATTTTCGACCTGATCCGCGACACGATCCGCAACACGGGCTTTCCGCCCACTCGTGCCGAGATCGCCGCCGAATTCGGCTTCTCCTCCCCCAATTCGGCCGAGGAACACCTGCGGGCTCTGGCGCGCAAGGGTGTGATCGAGCTGACACCGGGCGCGTCGCGAGGCATTCGTCTGAAGGTGACGCGTAGCGACTCTGAACGACCCGATCAGTTTTCGTTACCGATGGCGGGCGTGCTGCAACTGACATTGCCACTAGTCGGTCGCGTCGCAGCTGGCAGCCCGATTCTGGCTGCCGAGCATATCGACCGGCAGTATCAAGTCGATGCCTCTGTCTTTGACGAGCGCCCCGACTATCTACTCCGCGTTCGCGGCCTGAGCATGCGCGACGCCGGCATTCTGGATGGCGACCTGCTTGCCGTGAAGAAAGCCAGCGAAGCCGCGAACGGCAAGGTTGTCGTCGCCCGTCTGGGCGATGACGTCACCGTCAAACGTTTGAAGAAACGCGGCGACACGATCGAGTTGATCGCCGAGAACCCCGACTTCCAGAACATCGTCCTGCATGCAGGACGTGACGAGTTCTCCCTGGAGGGTATCGCAGTTGGCCTGATCAGATCTTCAGGCTTCTGACTCTCCGGACCCAGGCAGCTGGCCACCTGCCCCGGTCACCCGCTTTTGCTTTGCCAACGCCGCCCCGTCCTTTACGGACGACGGGTGCGGACTTCTGCTGAACGCAAATTACGAGGTGTTGCCATGCTGCAATCCGAATCCGTCGCATCCCGCCGTCCGGTCAAGCCGGTCCCCTTCCGCCAGATCAAGGGCGTTCGCGTCTACCAGGGCACCCATCGCCGCACCATGGTCGGCAATATGGCCGCCATCTGCCGAATGCTCGAGCTTGCGGAACCGTCCTCGAAAACTCTTGACTGAGGCAGCCAGTTCTCTGCTGTCACCATGCACTGCAGCGTATTGCATGTACCGGCGATGATGGACCCGGGACCCGACGCTAATCGGGACCCGACCATCATCAATCTGACTCGACATCAATCGGCCAACGGCGCACCGAACCAATCGGAGGCGAGGTCTGCCTCAAAGGCAGCCAGCCAGGTCGCAGCCCCACCGGCGCCTCCTTTGTATTTCTGTAACTGGCCGCCGACCACGCGTTCGACAGTCACCATATCCGCAGCGCTCTCCCCCGGATTGAGCACGTTCGCAACCGCGAATTCGAAATCGTCTGGGACGAATCCGTGCCTGGCGCAAATGGACTCCAAAGCCTCCCGCACATCGGGAGAGAGTTCGTGAAATCTGAGCGTCATGCTCTCCTCCGTAGCATCTGCAATTCCTGATCTTTACAGATTACTTGCCCGATTTCGCGACGTCGCGCATTTTCCTGGCCATTCGTAGTTCTTTGGGCCAATGAAAATTTCTCGCTCTCCGGCTAGGGTAACAACCGAGAACGTCGATCGTGGCGGAAAGCGCCAACCCGGCATGGTTTTGCCCCATTCGATCCGACGATGACGAAAGGTTGAAGCCTTTCGTCCCTCCCACACCCCTATACCGCTCAGCACCTTCAGGAGATGCACGATGGCCAAGCACGATACGTCAAGGCTCGCCAGCCTGTCGCCTTTCGAACTCAAGGACGAACTCATCAAGTTGGCAGGAAGCGTATCGAATCGCCTGATGCTAAATGCCGGGCGAGGTAATCCGAATTTTCTGGCAACCATCCCGCGACATGGCTTCTGGCAGCTCGGCCAGTTCGCCATGATCGAATCGGAAAGGTCATTTTCGTATTTGCCAGAAGGTGTCGGCGGTTTTCCGCGACGCGCAGGTATCGAGGAGCGGTTCGACCTTTATGCCCGCGTGCACAAGGACGTTCCTGGCGTCAAATTCCTGACCGGCGCCGTATCGTATGTGCGCGACCAGCTTGGTCTGGATGGCGGTGATTTCCTGTACGAAATGTGCGAAGGGATCCTGGCCTGTAACTATCCTGTTCCCGACCGGATGCTCCGACTGAGCGAGAAGATCGTCAAGCAGTACATCCGCAAGGAAATGATTGGCGCGCATCCGTTCCTGGGCGATTTCGACCTGTACGCCGTAGAAGGCGGAACCGCCGCGATGACGTACCTCTTCAATTCGCTGAAGGTCAATCATCTGCTCAATCCCGGTGACACGATCGCACTGGGAATGCCGATCTTCACGCCGTATATCGAAATTCCGGAACTGGCCGAATACCACCTGACAGAAGTTTCGATCGATGCCGATCCCGCAGGTGGATGGCAGTACCCGAAGAAGGAACTCGACAAGCTGCGAGATCCCAAGGTTAAGGCGTTTTTCCTGGTGAACCCCAGCAATCCGCCTTCCGTAAAAATGAGCGATGAAAGCCTGAAATACATCGCCAGCATCGTTGAAGAACGCCCAGATCTGATTCTCCTGACGGACGATGTGTACGGTACCTTCGCCGACAATTTCGTCTCGCTGTTTGCGATGTGCCCCAAGAACACGCTCCTGGTGTACTCGTACTCCAAGTACTTCGGCGCCACCGGCTGGCGCCTCGGCGTTATTGCCACGCACAAGTCGAATCTTTTCGACGAGCAACTGGCGAACCTCCCCAAGAATATTCAGAAGGATCTGAACAAGCGCTATTCCTCCATTACCACCGAACCAGAGAAGCTGCCCTTTATCGACCGAGTGGTTGCCGACAGCCGCACGGTGGCACTGAACCATACCGCCGGTCTTTCTACGCCGCAGCAGGTGCAGATGGTGCTGTTCTCCCTGTTCTCGCTGATGGATTCCGCCGACCACTACAAGCAGACCATGAAGCGGCTGATTAGAAGCCGCAAGGCCGCGCTCTATCGCGGCATGGGCGTTGCGCCGGAAGCCGTCGATGAGAACGTGGTCGACTACTACACGCTGCTCGACGTCGAACAAATGAGCCGCGAAGTCGGCGCCGATTTCGTCAAATGGTTGCTCGAATCGATTCAGCCGCATGAGCTCCTATTCAGACTCGCCGAGGAAGCCGGCGTGGTCCTGTTGCCTGGCGGTGGCTTCGGCACCCGTCACCCCTCTGGTCGCGTTTCGCTCGCCAACCTGAATGAAGAGGACTACGTGAAGATCGGGCGCTCGGTGCGCAAGCTGCGCGACGAGTATCTGGCGCGATACCAGGAGTCCGGCGGCAAGACACAGAAGCCGAAAAAGAAGTAACCCGGTCGCGGCAAGGCAGTTCTGACTAATCAGTCTACAAATACAGGAGTAGGCTATGACCTGGTTTGTCTCCACCCTCAAGGCGTACCCCGAGATCGCGATTTTTCTCGCACTGGGAATCGGCTACTGGGTAGGCGGGAAGAGCTACAAGGGGTTCAGCCTGGGCGCCGTAACGTCGACACTGCTGGTGGCGATCGTCATCGGCATCCTCGGCGTGAAGATCTCCGCGAACGTGAAATCCGTCTTTTTCCTGATGTTTCTGTTTGCGGTGGGCTATGGCGTCGGCCCGCAGTTCGTTCGCGGCATTGCGAAGGATGGCATCCCTCAAGCCATATTTGCTGCGATAGTCTCGGTGCTGTGTCTCGCCGCACCCATCGTTGCGGCGATGGTCGCCGGCTACGATCTCGGGTCGGCTGCCGGATTATTTGCGGGTTCGCAGACAATCTCGGCGTCCATGGGCCTCGCCACTGATGCCATCAATCGCCTGGGCCGATCTCCGGAAGAAACCAAACAGCTTCTGGACGGCATGCCGATCGCCTATGCGGTCACGTATATCTTCGGTACGGTCGGCTCGGCAATTATCCTGGCGCAAATTGGCCCCAAACTGCTTGGCATCGACCTTGTAGCTGCCTGCAAGGATTATGAGCAGCAACTTGGAGCCGGAGCAGACGGAGAAGGCACAGAATGGCATGAGTTTGAACTGCGAGCCTACGCGCTGGCCCCCCACAGCCCATACATCGGCAAGTCCGTAGCCGAACTGGAGGCCAGCACGGCCGAAGGCGTACGTGCCTTTATCGAACGCATTCGCCGAGGTGGCAAGATTATCGAGGCACAACTCGATACCGTTCTGGAGCCTGGCGATATCGTCGCAATAGGCGGAAAGCGCGATCAACTGATTGCCAGACTGGGACCAAGCGGCCGTGAAGTGGAAGACTCAGAGCTGCTCAATGTGCAGACGGAGGGTGTGGACATCTATATCACCAACAAGGAGGTTGATGGCCACACGCTGCAGGAGATGGCTCGGTGGCCCGGTGCGCGTGGGATTTTCCTGAAGAAGATCAAGCGCGGACCGACGGAAACGGTCATCCCCGTACTGCCGAAAACCAAGCTCTACCGCGGTGACGTCATCACGGTGGTCGGCCGCACGCAGGACATCAATGCGACAGCGAAACATGTCGGGTATATCGACCGCCCGACAACGGTGACCGACGTGGCATTCGTGTCGCTGGCGATTACCGTCGGCGCATTGATCGGTGCCGTCGTGATCAACGTCAGCGGCATTCCCCTGACGATTTCCACGGCAGGCGGCGCGCTAATCGCAGGTATTATCTTCGGTTGGTACCGGGCCATTCACCCGACTTTCGGACGCATACCTGAGCCAACTCTTTGGTTCATGAATTCGGTTGGCCTCAATGTGTTCATTGCGGTCGTCGGTATTTCCGCGGGCCCTGGCTTTATTGCCGGCCTGCAGAAACTCGGCGTCAGCCTCTTCCTCTGGGGTATTTTCGCCACATCGATACCGCTAATCATCGGCATGTACCTGGCCAAGTACGTATTTCGCTTTCATCCGGCGCTCGTACTTGGAGTCTGTGCCGGCGCGCGCACAACCACTGCTGCGCTCGGCATGATCTGCGAGACCGCGAAAAGCCAAGTGCCAGGCCTTGGCTATACCGTGACCTACGCTGTGGGTAACACCCTGCTGACAATCTGGGGGATGGTCGTCATCATGATTCTTTCATGAGCGTTTGCGCCGCTCAGCTGCACTTGGGTGGCGCAATCCGGCTTCAAGGGATTGAAGCGATCAAATCGACCGACTGGTTATCCAAGCCCGGTCTTGGCTGGGGCATCGAGTTGAGGCTCGATGCCCCAATCGCCATGTAGATACCAATCTTCGCCGAGCAATTCGGCGGGATGCTGTGTGCGGCTTGAGCCATTGCCACAGCCCATTGCATCGGTCGAACAGAATTTGTCGCACCCCCAGCACACGCGCTCAGGGTGTGCGGGATGCAGGGGAAACTTCTTAGCCATGACAAGCGAGAGACGCTGTTGTCTGATGGCTTGATAGTAGCCCTGGCGAATCTGGGCGAACGACTGATTCCGGGAATGCTTGATCCAACGCAAGCGCGCCTATCCCTCGCCCACAAGAAGCTTTGCCGAAATGCAAAACAGCGCCCGGAGGCGCTGTTTTGACGACAATTCTTTGGGGTGGCTGATGGGACTCGAACCCATTTGGCAGGGGTATCGAAGGGAACAAGGGGGAGTTAAACGCTTGATTTTAAAGGTTTCACCTCCCCCTGATACCCTGCTTCGCCCCTAATTCTTCCCTGAATTTTTCCCTCGCGTACGTGCTCACTGATACGTAGACGGTACAAAGGTGTGGTCGGTGCGGATTGAAGATCATGACGCTTCCGGCACCGGAGACCAGTGTATCGAATGACAAGCTGTGACCAGGCACCAAGTCCACGCCTTATTAAGCGCGGCGGACAGGTTGATCGTGCGGTCTGCAAGGTCCAGCTCGCTGGACCGGCCGACCAGCACCTACACCCCATGCAGGTACGCAATAGCTGGAAAGTCAATGCTGGCGTGGGTTTCCGGGGAGTCCTTCTAATAATATGCGCAAGTTTTGAGCACCAAGCGACGCGGTTTGCGGGGATACGCCCTAGCATTTATTAGAAGCTTTTGCCTCCGCCGGCGTCATGAACCATTCTTTCAATAGTCGCACCAATTTATGGCGCATGAGTCACTATTCGCTCCGGCCGTCAAACCCACGCAGAATTGAACCCGGGCGAGGCCGTCGCACTGGCTAGTGGCCCGCCGTCAGCGCCGAGACCCATGAGTGGACGGGCCGCAAGGCGGTGATGGCGGCAGGCAGCGCGTTGTTGAGCGTCTCTTCGTCGACCGTATTCGGGTTGATATCGATGAGTCGTTTCGCGTGGAAATGGGGCGACACTGTCATCGGCTTCACCAGCCCGGTGGATTGCATGGTCACCTCCTGCGTAGCCCTGCCACGATAAACCTTGTCCGCATCAAGACAATCGCGTGCCTCAAGAAGCAGGGCGCGCCACTGCGCATCATCGAGTTCCGACAAGCTGAATTCCCTTTCGCCGATCAGCCTCTCGTGTACCAGTGGCCGGGCGGCCATTTGCCAGGCGTCACGCAAGAATCGGAAGATGATCCGGTCAGGTTCGCTTACCGTCGCGCGCAGCGCCTCCAGGGTGGGGTGCGCAAGCTTGGACTGGATGAACGTTGTAATCGGCCAATCGTGATACTTCATCCCTTCGAGATTGACGCCCACGCAGGTCATACCGGTATCACGGTGGATCTCGATGTTCCATTGCACGCCGGCTTCGGCGTCGCTGACGCCAAAATGGGTGCCGCTAAACTGGCCAAACGGCCGGGCGGTAATTTGGAGTTGCGCGACAAAGGCCTGCAGAAGCCCCGAATAGGCGCTATCGCTGCTGCGCGTCACAAGTGAGCCGCTCGGCGCTTTGGCTCTGCGGCGATTTTTTCCCTCCGCCTGCACGACGGGGGCTTCGATCTCGTAGTAAGTCACGTCTTCGTCCAGAATGGCGCGCAGCCGTGCATACGCCTTGTCGGCAGGAAGCTGGAAGATCTCGCGGCGACGCTGCCGGTGCAGATCCAGGTCCCGGTGCAAGTGTGCCTCCAATCGCACGCAGTCATTCACGCTGACCGCATACTTCACGTCCCAGATGAAATCGCCGGTGGAGCTTTTGTTGATTTCCGCACAGCGCTGCTCAGGCGTGCGAGTTGTCAGGCCGATCTTACATACCGGCAAATCGAAGCCGGCGACTTCAAGGATGTAGACGTAGCCGGCGGTTCTAGTCGTTGGCGCTTCCATGTCGGACTCTCCTTTTGTTTGTTGGCACCACTTCCATTCAAGCCATCGACAGGCAACCCTTCCATCACAGATGGATCGTCGAAAATCCGATGATTTTCAATGACACGCCATTGCCGGAAGGCAAGTCCGGCAATGAGGCCCACCATGGACGCCCAGAATACGCACGGCAATGCCAAGCCTGTCAGACCGGAGGTAATTAACGCAAAGGCCATCCCCGTCAACCAGCCCCCATTATTGGCACTGGCATGGCGACGGCTCGAGTCCACATCTTTACTTGGGGCCGGTACCCTGAGGGGGGCCGACTGGTGCGGGCAGGATTTGTGGAACTGATGGCCGTCCGAGGCGTCGGCCTTTACACCGACCGGCGTGTGAAATGACACTCGAGGTGGACTAATATGCGGCGGCGGCTTCGGGTCCGACTTGACGGCAGGCTTTTCGCGCGCCGTTGGAACGTTAGGGGCCGCAGCAGGCGCCGGAGGATTCAGCACGGCTTTCGCTGTGGCTTGGTCCCGCACCGATGACACGTTGCGAGCCGCAAGAGGCGCCAGAAAAATCGGCGCGGCTTTCACGGCAGGCCTTTCGCGCACCGATCTCAGGAACGATGCGACATCGGCGCGCGGCACCTTTTGAATGCGCGAAAGGAGCGAGTGATCCACGTCCCTCACGCCATAGGTAGCCGCAATATCGCCCTGGATTCTGCGCCACAAATGACAGGTGACTTCCGCATCCGCCATGGCACGGTGGGCGCGACCACTCAGGCCGTCGGCCGAATCTCGACCCGCAACCCCACCCCGGCCACCGGCAACACGAGCCACACCTCCTCCACCGGCAAGCCGCTCGCTGCTTCGATGACATCCCGGTAGGCGGCGAGCTGCCCCGCATGGGTAGACGCCAGGGCCTCCCACTGCGCGCTTCCCGCTGGGGTCGACTTGTAGTCCAGCAGCACCCAGCCCGTTGGTGTCCGGATTAGCAGATCACTGCGTCCGGCCACACGCTGGCCGTTCTCCAGCAGACGCATCATCGGCAACTCGACGATGGCTTCCATTTCTGGCCAGCGTGCCTGAAGCCATTGACGGATCGCCGCAAGCTGGCCGTGCAGCGGCTCGATCAGCGCCGGGTGGTCGATACCCATGCGTGCGGAAATGGTGCGCACGGCCTCGACGCTGATGGGCTGCGACGGGCAAGCGAGATCGGCGGCCAGACAGGCGTGGATGGCGTCGCCGAGGAGGCTACGCTCGGCAATATCGCTCGTGTCGAGACGCGCGCCAAATGGGGCGGTATCGACCACCGTCGCCGTGAGCGATGACGAGGCCGACGGACTGACCGTCAATGGAAGACGCGACTGGATCCGTTCGCTCTGCACGAACCAGGCGAGATCTGCGCCACCGCCCGCCCTGGGCAGGTTCGCCGACGCGCCATCGAGACGATCGCGGCGGTATGGCACATGGCCACCAGACAATGCCAACACCGCTGCATCCTCGGCGCGCAGGACATTGTCGAGCGACACCGTCGACATCCAGGGCCCGACCAGCTTCTTGCCCTCCCGCGCCAGTACCAGCATGTCGCGCGCCCGTGTCATGCTGACGTAGAGCAGGCGCTTGTGCTCCTCGACGGCCTCGGCGTGCGCCGCGATGCCCGTCGCGGAGGCGGCGATTTCGTCGGCCAGCGCCACCTTCTTCTGCGCGCCAAACGGCCAGGGCCAATAGCGCAGGAAACGGTCGTGCAACGGTCGATGAACATCAAAGCCTGAGCGCGACTCGGCCTGGATATCCCACAGCCGGTCCTTGATGTCGCCAGCCAGGTCGCACAGCACCACCACCGGCCACTCCAGGCCCTTGGCACCATGATGGGTCATGACGCTGACCGCGTCGACCCCGGGCTGCGGCAGCGCGTCGAGGCCGCCCGCCGCAAGGTCTTGCAGCCAGAGCAGGAAGCCGGACAGCGTGCCGGCCTGGCGGGTCGTGTGGCACTCGTCCTCGTATTCGGCAGAGAGTTCGGCCAGCCGGTCGAGATTCGCCAGCCGCAGCCTGGCGCTGTCGGCATCCTGCTGCCATTGGACGACCCGCCGCGCGATGCCGCAGCGGGTCAGCACAAGTTCAACCGCTTCGCGAGGCGTCAGCAGTGTGCCCTGCGCGCGCAATGCCTTGATCGCAGCGAGAATGGGATGTGGTGCCGCAACGTCGCCCTCCCGGGTGCCCTCCTTCCATTCGGCCACCGGTGAGCCGCTCTCAAGCCAGGCCATCCGGTCAGCAAGCCATTGCTCCGGCTCATCGCAATCGGCAAGGGATACGATCTCGGCAGTGGCGAGAGTGTCGTAGGGATCGTTCAGGCGACGCAGACACGCCTGGGCCAGCACCAGTTCCGGCTGCGCCAGCAGTCCCGGCTGGGCTGTCGAACTGGCG
>Ga0209426_1001330_pt1 | contig 15654 bp, 22 predicted proteins | sample Deesub1362B_J571_FD_187697 | JGI IMG/M metagenome (GOLD analysis project Ga0209426, IMG submission 187697) | Deep oceanic, basalt-hosted subsurface ecosystem from Juan de Fuca Ridge flank, Pacific Ocean, CORK Borehole 1362B_J2.571 (SPAdes)... ...
TAGGCATCATGTGTTTTGTCTTCATACCCCTGCGCTTTATCCTGTTTCCGGGGAACCCTTACAACTACATAGTTGCCCTGATTTTCTTCGTCAGCGGGTCGTACCTCCTTCACAACGTTTACAGGATGCATAAAAAACGTGAGGCCATGAAATAACAGGTGAACACATGTACGTGTCCACTCACCTCGCCCCCGACAGCGACATGGACGGGCTGACCTATCTGGAAGAGTACACCCTCTCACCTAACTGCAGCGCTGAGGCCGATACGGACGGCGACGGCGTGACAACGGAGAAGAACTCATCTACCGGAACAAGACGCGTGGGTCCTCGGAGGACGAAGCGCTCTCCTTTCTCCTCACGCCGGAAGTGGACAGCGACAGCGCGATGGATGGCAAGGAAATCAAGAGTCGCTGTGTCTATGAATTTATTGGGTGGTGATGGTTGTGAAATTGAAAATCAAAAGAACTGAAGAAATGAAATGGGAAATAACCAAAAAAGGGGAGAAATATCACCTGATTATCGGACTCACAGGTGGTTTATTACTGTGTTATCTAATAATTTTCATTATTATTGATGAGAAACCGTTTTCATCAATAATGATTTTCACGTACATTTTCGGTATTCTGCTTTATCTCCTCTGCTTGTGGATCGGTAAAATATCAGGAAATTGGAAAAACCCTAGAATTATTAAATTGGAAAATAACATTATCACGGTAGAGGAACATTATCCGAAAGATGATTATGTTAAAAGATGGCAGATACCAATAAGAAATGTTTATAAAATTTCAATAGATAGAAAGAAAATACGTATATACTACACGGACCAAAAAGGCACAAAATACTACTGGAATATGATGACATGGCAGCATTCCAAAGAAGATAGAGAAAAACTGACGGAGGTATTGAACGAAGTCCTGAAACGTATTAAAAAAGAGGATGTGGAGATCATAGATAAGAGGTGATGGACTGCAAGAGGTGGTTAAAATGGAAAACCCTATATTTGAATTGGATGAGGAGTACAGGAAAAAATGGAATTATCTTGGTAGAGACAATATACTGATGGGATTGATACCCATTGCAGCGGCAATAATTTTATTTATTTTATATTATACTCCTTCAGATGCATTTTTCTATATCGCTTTTTTGTTTGGTACAATATTGGCCAGTATGGGTTTTATGCTTTTAATGTATTATTTTGCCCTTACACTAAACAAGCCCGGGTTATACGAGGATGGAATCTCTCCCCCGGCGAATCCGATGCCATGGAAATACAGGGAGGGTCTGTTCATACCATTCAAGGACATAAGGAGGATGGAAGTGGTTGATCCTTGGAATCTCAAAGGCAGGCCGAGAGTTCCGCCTATATTCGTCATAGAAACAGAGTACAGCAATCCGAAGAAACCTTTCAAAGTGCATTTTTATGAGTTGGCACTATTCTTTGATAAAAAACTAGAGATATACGATGTCAAAAGGATGAAACTTTATTATGAGTTATTGATGAGGGTAAAGGAGATAATAGATGAGCATCCTGGAATAGAAAGAATTCCCCGTGAAAGATTTCAAGATATTCTATCAAAATACCCGAAAGAATTTCTGAAAAAAGCAGGGGTGAAAATGCGCGATGGTGCATAAACATTATGTTGGCTTCATGAGCAGGTACTCTGGGGATGAAGGGGGCATGACGAAAATCTTATTACCATACATCGGATATTGATAAAAAGAGGATGGTTGCGGTGTCCGCAGAGGCATATATATTTGAAACAATTTCATGGCGCTATTTTATGCCGAATCGCCCAACGTACGGTTATATAGACATTAAAAGAGGCGAGATGAAAATTTTAAAACACGATGAAGGGTTTAAAATAGATGCTGTTGAGAGATGTTGCATACACAATATTTCATACCGAAATAAAAAATATGCAAATATCTATAATATATCATACAGGCGCGAAGGATGCTTAAAGAGAACAATGAAAAATGTCATAATGCCATCCTCTACGGGTGAGTGTTATGGACGCGCATATGGAATTTTACTATGATGACAGGCACGATCCTGCTATAATGAGGAAAAGAGAAAGGGACCTAAAAATCATTAAAATTTTATTTTATATATTCTCCTCATTCCTCTCCGTTATGTTTTTACTGGCCATATATATGGCGAAGAATTTTTATTTAAAGTTCTATTTTATCATCACCTACATTTTAATACTTGCCCTCTTCTGGTACATATTCATTTTACCTTATCTGCGCGCATTTAAATATGGAATAACCATGACCTCCAGCAAGTTGAGTATCTGGGGGTATGATTATTATCTATCTGATATTAAATATGCAGAAATCGTGAGATTTCTGGGAACCGGAGGCATATATGAGTTTAAGAATGAATGGATCAACTCATGGCTGGCGATAGTGTTGAAAAATAACAAGATAATCTTAATAAGGGCCACAGATACCAGAGATATAGTTTCTCTATGCAAGAGAATAAGGGAGGCCATAGGATTGCCTGAACAGCAAAAAATAAAGACATATAGTGCCATACTCGGATTTTATATATGGAAGAGCAAGATCTTAAGTAAAATAGGATGATATTCCGGGTGTGGAGGTACGTTGATGTGGCATGTACCCGCGTGAAGGAAGAATATTTTAAATAGCACTCAACCATATGAAGAAACCCATGTCAAAAAGCTAAAAAAAGACGTGGGCATCTATAATGATAGATTGAGAATAGAGGTGGTATACGTGGCTAAGGATATATACCATCTATGCTTGGATCATAGCTACGGACCAAAACGCTTTCTTTATGGATTTATTTACATTTATATCTTATTTATATCTTTGTCTATTATTTTTCCTTTAATCGCTGGAGGATTAAATCGGCTTATTAAAATGATACCAACTATGATTTATATAATAAGCATAAGTCTATTGTTTATGGCTCCAATATTTTTTGGTATGTATTTCGCAACGAAATATGCAGGATGGGGAGTAACGGATGAAGTGATACTGTACGACAACGGCTGGATGACAATGTTCGGCATGGGACAGGGCACAGGTGGATATGGGTGGTGTGCGCCGTTCAGGGTTGATTGGGTGCTGCCGCCGGACACGATATGCGGTACCAAGGATCACCCGGTAGCGAAGGTTAAGCACCCTTTGCAGATATTGAAAAAGAGGAAAGATAAAGCGCTGATTCACATAGGATTCGTGTGGGTGTTGCCAGATAGCAAATATGAAAACAGGGCATTTAATGCCTCGGTGCAGGGATGGGTTTCCCGGAAGCACTACGAAGAGGTAAAAGAGCTGGTTGATTACGTTGTAAACAAAGCGAAAGAGAATATAGAGAGGGGACTGCACATACCGACCTGCGAGGGGCAGTGGTTCACGAGTTTCAGTTACGACGTGTATGACTGGAACGAAATAGCCCGGGAATTAGGGGTCTGGGACACATTCAAAAAAGAATTTGGCGGAAATGTGCCGGAGCCGTTGCGCACGTTTTTTGAGGAGCCGGAAAAATATAAAAAATACTACTGGAGAAATAAACTCAAGACGGGAGACTGGTACAAAGAGCCGAAAAGGAGGGGAAGAAAATGAATTACTGGTACATGATGATTTTAGTGGTCGTTCTCTGGATATCAGCTTTGCTCACGCTTTTCTGGAAGAGAGAGAACATAAAGAAAAATATATACAGGTATGCAAGGCTTGTAATTTCGCTGGTATGTATGGGAACAATAACCGCAATGGTGGCTTTATCGCCCGTATACGTGGGAGTGAATTACAGAAGTTATGAGTACATCTACGGTATAGCGATATGCGGAGCTGTAGAGGTCTATATCATTCAGAGAATCTATCGGCTATGGCGGGAGATGCACCCTCTCACACTGGATTAATCAGATAAACGAGGTGAATAAAATATGCCAGAGGTGCTGTACCATTTCCGTTTCAGAAATCCCGGGCAACTACGGAAGTTTTTCATAGTGCTACTTCTGTTCCCGGTTGCTGTGGGGTTAGGCGTTGTTTTGTTTCTCTATATTTTTGCTAAACCAGCAACACCTTTAGGTGATGTGCTGTGGGCTTTGACAATTGCGTTACCGGTAGGTGTAATCCTTGCTGCACTCCTCACCCTCAACGAAAAAGCAAAAGGTGCGGATGTACCCGAAGATGAGTTCATCCTGTATGACAACGGCTGGTTTGTATTCTGGAATATTGCGCCCGATGAGGGATGGCTCGCACCCGCAAAGACGGACTGGATATACCCCGAGGGCGTGGAATTGAGACCACTGGGAATTAAGAAAAGCAGAATGTATCTACTCAAAAAGAAAAGGAATGGAATGTACAAAGTCGGTTTTGGCCTTGACTGGGCGTATCCGAATGAGAAATGGGAGAACTGGGTATTTCATGGTAGCGCAGGAGGTTGGCTTACGGAGGAGGAGTACAGGAAGTTCCTGGAGATGATTGATTATCTGAACAAAAAGGGAAGGGAAAATCTGGAAAGCGGTAGAATAAAGATACCCGAACGTAATTTAAAGCAGGAGCATATTGGGTATTATCAGATGCCCTGGTTCTGGAATGAGGTGTTTAAGAAGGAGAACACAAGGGAATTATATATGAGAGATACAGGAGAAGACATACCGGAGCCCATAAGGAGTTTTCTGTACGATTATCCGAAATTTAAAAAGGTTTACCTGAAAAACAAGAGGGAGACGGGCGACTGGTTCGGAGGTGGAGATTAACAACGGGGGTGAATTGATGATGAGAACAACCATGGTCCCCTCAGAAACCTTTTTATCCGCCTCTCATGTTCCCTCCACCATGCCCTACGACCCGGTGTGCGGGATGAAGGTGTGCTCCTGCACCAAGCACACGTACGAATACAGGGGCAAGAAGTACTACTTCTGCTCGGAGGAGTGCCTGGAGGAGTTCAAGAAGGACCCGTCCGTTTACGTCATAGACGAATCCAGCGGCAGCACCTGTTAGAACAGCGCCATTATCACTATCCCGGCCATCACCAGGATCATTCCCAGCACCTTCGCCGGACTCAGCGACTCGCCCAGGAGAGCCCACGAGAGCGCCGCAACCATTATGGCGTTGGCAGCGGCGATGGCCACGACGGGTCCCGCCGGCCCGGCCGCCACAGCCCTCTTTATGGTGTACATGCCCAGGGAGAGGGAAATGCCGGCTACAATGGGCAGAATTACGAGGCGGGTATCGCCCAGCCGCTCAAGGTTTTCCCTCAATGAGCCCGTGGTGTACGCGTAGAGGACGTAGATGAGACCCATGACGCCGACGGCGAGCCACAGCAGACCGACGGCGAAGATGCTCTCCATCCCCCTCGCGCTCACGTACTTCAGTATGAAGTTCGTAACTCCGAATGCGAGCATGGTCATCAGGGCGTAGGCGTACCAGGGGAGCATGCCGACACCTCACAGGATCAGGAACTTCCCATTCTCGTAGAAGAGCTCACCGTCCGCGTAAATCCTTCCGCCGTTCCTCATGTCCTTTATCATATCCCAGTGGAGCGACGATACGTTGCCCCCGCCCGCCTCGGGGAAACCCCTCCCAAGGGCTATGTGGACCGTACCGCCTATCTTCTCGTCGAAGAGTATGTTTCGGGTGAACCTGTCTATGGCGTAATTGGTTCCTATGGCGAGTTCGCCGACCCTCTTCGCACCCTCATCCACGCTGAGCATCCTCTCAAGGAAATCCCTTCCGCGGGAAGCGTCGTACTCCACAACCTCGCCGTTCTCAAACTTCAGGAATATATCGCGAACCTCCACGCCGCGGTATATCGCGGGATAGGTGAAGCGGATGTATCCTTCCGCTGAGTTCTCCAGCGGAGAGGTGAAGACCTCGCCGTCGGGCAGATTCTTATGGCCCGCGCTGTTCACCCATTTCCGCCCGTCAACGCGGAAGGTGATGTCCGTGTCCTCGCCCACTATCCTGATCTCCCTCTTTCCCTCCAGGTACTCCGTCACCCTCCTCTGCATCTCCTCCAGTTCCCTCCACCGCTCCACGGCGTCCTCGCGGTCCGCCATGCATGCCGCATAGACAAACTCCTCGTACTCCAGAAGCGACATCTCCGCCTCCTGCGCCAGCCCCAGCGTGGGGTACGGGGCGATCACCCACTGCAGTTCGCCCCTCTTCTCCCTCTCCTGGAATATCTCTATGAGGGGGGCGTTGGCGGCCATGCGCCTCTGCACCCTTTCATGGTCCACGTTCGTCAGCGCCCTCGTGTTCACCGTGCTCTCTATGTTTATGAACACGTCCGCGTTCTCGTATAGAAACCTGCGGTACTTCGGTATGGATGTGAGGAGGTTCTCCTTCGCGTACTTATAGTATATGAACTCCGAGTTGTCCGTGTATATGGATAGAATGGGATGTGCTCCCTTTTCCACAACTCTCTTCATTATCGCCTCTATGAGCGGTTGAGCGGAGTAATGACCCATTATTATAACTTCCATCTCCTCATCTATTTTCACGGAGTAGTCCGTGATGACCGATGCTAGGTTCTCAACTCTTCTGTCCATCGGGATCACCTTGCCCGGGGCATGCGCAGGAAGATATATCAACTCTACCATCTTATGGAATCCAGATGCGGGACCCCAGAGAGGATGCGGTGTCCATAGCGCTCTCCGCGGTGAGCGCCTCTCTGCCGGAGCGCGTGCTCCCCGCCCGCGTAAGGGTTAAGGGGGAGAGGATAATCGTCGGCAGGAGGGTTTTCCCCATGGAGGGTGGAATTCGCATCCTCGCCATGGGCAAGGCGGCGCCGGGGATGGCACGCGCCATGCTGGACATCCTGGGCCATGTGGACGGAGGCATCGTGGTCTCGCCCTCCGGTGAGAGCGTGCCGCCGCTCACCGCGCTCAGGGGGGAGCATCCCGTGCCGGGCCCCGGCTCCTTCCGCGCGGGAGAGGCGGTCATGGACTACATCTCCTCGCTGGGCCCTGGAGATATACTCATCTGCCTCATATCGGGCGGTGCATCCTCGCTGGTGGAGTTGCCCGCCGTGAACCCCGGGGATTACACGAGAGGTATGGAACTCCTGCTCTCCTCGGGGGCGGACATCCACGAGATGAACGCCGTGAGGAAGCACCTCTCCCTCATAAAGGGGGGAGGAATCGCGAGGGCGACCGATGCCCGGATACTCTCGCTCATCATGAGCGATGTCGTCGGCGACGATGTGGCCACGATTGCCTCGGGTCCGACCGCGCCCGACCCGACCACGTTCGGCGATGCCCTTCGTGTCCTCACCTCCCGGGGACTTCTGGACCGCATGCCCGGGAGCGTGGTGGAGTACCTGAGGCGCGGCGCCGAGGGGCTGGAGAGGGAGACGCTGAAGCCCCGCGAATTCCCGAGAAGGCGTGTGGCCAACGTGGTCATCTGGAATGTCGGGAACGCCCTCGCGGAGGCGGCGCGCCGCGCGAGGGGCATGGGATACAGGTGCAGGGTGCTCACCGACCACCTGCGTGGTGAGGCGAGGGAAGTGGGTCGGGCCATGGGCGCAATGGCCGACGGTCTTCACAGGAACGAGGTTTTCCTGCTCGGGGGCGAGACGACCGTGAAGGTGGAGGGGCGGGGGAGAGGCGGACCCAATCAGGAACTCGCCCTCTCAGCGAGCAGAGGCCTTGAAAGGGGAATTGTGGTCGCGCTGGACACGGACGGGGTGGACGGAAACTCACCCGCCGCCGGAGGCATCGCCTTTTCGAACCTGTGGGGCGATGGCGCGGAGGAGGCGCTGAGGCACAACGATTCATACACGTATCTCTCCGCGCGGGACGCGGCCATAATCACGGGGCCGACGGGGACGAACGTCAACAGCGTGGTCGTCCTTCTCAGGGGGAGGGAGGGATGATCTACCTCGCGGTTTTGAGCGGTGAACACCCCACGCTGCCTCTATCCGAACTGCGGGCGGTGGTGGAGCTCTCCTCACCATTCCGCGTCGTTGAGAGGGATGGGCCGATCACCGTGTTTGAGGCGGATGAGTTTGAGTGGGAACGTCTCGCCATGACCCACGCCGTCATGAAGCACCTCGCCACGTGGGACGGCATGGATGTACCCGTGAATGCGCTTTCCATTCCGGAGGGGAGCTTCGCGGTGCGACCCAGCAGGCACATGGGCGAGGGACGTGATCTGGACGTGGATTACCTCGTGAGGGAGGTTGGCAGGGCGCTGTCGCGCTGCGGAAAGGTGGACCTGGAGAACCCCCAGACAGTTCTGCGCCTGGAGATATGCCGGCGGGTCCACGCGGGCATCCTCCTCTGGGAGAGGGATAAGAGGGAATACGAGAGCAGAAAACCGCAGAACAGGCCCTTCTTCTCCCCGATCTCCATACACCCGCGTCTCGCCCGGGCACTCGTGAACCTCTCCCGCGTGAGGAGGGGCGAGACGCTGCTGGACCCCTTCTGCGGGACGGGGGGAATACTCATAGAGGCGGGCCTCGTGGGTGCCGTCCCGCTGGGGGTGGACAGCGACGCCGCCATGGTCGTGGGTGCAACGTGGAATCTCAGATGGGCAGGGGTGAGCGGACGGGTTGAGATAGGCGATGTGTCGCATGCCCCTGATAAATTCGGAAAGGTGGACGCCGTCGCCACGGACCCGCCATACGGGCAGGCGTCCACGCTCAACAAGGAGGAGAGGGACGCGCTTTACATCCGCGCTTTCACGACCATCGCGGACGTCCTCAAAAGGGGAAGGTACGCCGCGATGGTCCTGCCTGATATGAGGTACGTGGAGATGGGCTCCGAGTATCTGGAGTTTCTGGAGGTGCATCCTTACAGGGTGCACCGCAGTCTGACGCGGTACTTCACTGTGTATCGCTCTCTATGAGGGAAAGCAGGCGGTCGGCCACCTCTCTCAGGGCGCGCCCCGCAGGGGTGTCCTTCTTGACGACCGGTACGCCCTCATCGCCCGAGCGCACCACCTCCGGGTCCATGGGCACGGAGCCGAGGAAGGGAACGCCGTACTCCTCTGCGAGTTTCTTCCCGCCGCCCGAGCCGAATATCTCCCCCGCCATGTTCTCAACGACGCCGAGGACGCGGAGGTTCAGCGCCTCGGCGAACTTTATGGCCCTGCGCCCGTCCATGAGGGCCACCTCCTGAGGGGTTATGACGATCACCACGCCCGTCGCCCCCGATATCAGGTGGGCCGCCGAGAGCGCCTCGTCCCCCGTGCCGGGCGGGAGGTCCACGAAGAGGTAATCCAGTTCGCCCCAGTTCGTGTCCCCCAGCATCTGGCGTATGGCGCTGTGCTTAAGCGGTCCGCGCCATATCACCGGTGCGTCCCGGGACGGTAAGAGCGTACCGAGGGAGAGGACGCGCACTCCAAAGGGTGTGGGGAGCGGCTCTATGCCCTTCTCGCTCACCGCGGGCGCTCCGATGGCACCGACCATGGGCGGCACGTTGGGGCCGTGCAGGTCCAGGTCCAGAATCGCCACCCTCCGCCCCATCTCCGCCAGGTGGACGGAGACGTTAACCGCGACAGACGTCTTCCCGACGCCCCCCTTCCCGCTCATTATGAGCACCTTGTGCTTTATGTTCCGCATCCTCTCCGCGAGCATGTCCTCCCCCGGCCTCGGCTCTGCGTTTCCTTTCAACTTCATCACCCGCGGGGCCATGGTTGGCACAGGAATAAACTTTTCTGGACACATATGCTTCACTTTAAACTCATTTGAACAGTCGCAAACATTTTAAGATGAACCGCAGATGCGGCATTATGCCCAGGGTATGCATCGTGATGGGGTCAAAGAGCGACGAGGATGTCGTCAAGAAAGCGGTGAAGGTTCTCAACGAACTGAACATAGATTACGAGGTGCGCGTGGCGAGCGCCCACAGGACGCCCGAGAAGGTCGTGGATATAGCCACGAGGAGCGACGCGGACGTGTTCATCGCCGTGGCGGGGTTGAGCGCCGCGCTCCCGGGGGTCATCGCAGCGCACACCCTCAAACCGGTCATAGGCGTGCCCGTGTCCGGAAAGCTCAACCTGGACTCGCTTCTCTCCATCGTGCAGATGCCGCCCGGTGTTCCCGTGGCGGCCGTCGGGCTGGACAGGGGTGAAAACGCTGCTCTCCTCGCGGCGCGCATCATAGCGCTGAGCGATGATTCCGTGAAGGTCGCGCTTCACGACTACATGGAGAAGATGAAGAAGAAGGTGGAGAGCGACGACGTCGCGGTGAGGGATGCGCTATGAATCTTATAAGGAAAGGAAAGGTGAAGGAGGTCTACGCGCTGGACGGCGAACTCCTCTTCATCTTCACGGACAGCATTTCCGTCTTTGACAAAATCATACCCACGCCCATACCCAGCAAGGGGGAGAGTCTGAACAGGAGCGCCGCATTCTGGTTCAGGAAGGTAGGCGAGATGGGCGTGGCGCATCACTTCCTGGACATGCCATCCCCCAACAAAATGAGGGTGCGGAGGTTCAGCATACTTGAGAGGCCGAAAAGAGACGACAGCAATTACCTCATTCCGCTGGAGTTCATCGTGCGCCACTACGTCGCCGGCTCCCTCTACAGGAAGTTGAAGTCCGGGAAGATAAAGCCCGGGGACATAGGGCTGAAAAACGTGGAGTACGGCGCGCCTCTGCCGGAACCCCTCTTTGACATAACCACGAAGTTCGAGGAGTACGACAGGCCCGTTGACTGGAAGGAGGCCATGGAGATAGGGGGGCTGGATAAGCATGAGATTGAGGAGATAAGGGAGATCATACTCCGCGTGGACGAGATGATGCAGAGGGAGGTCGGCAAGCGCGGCCTGATACACGTGGACGGCAAGAAGGAGTTCGCCATGGACGCGGAGAGGAGGCCTGTTCTCGTGGACACCTTCGGCACGGCGGACGAGGACCGCTGGTGGGATAGAGAAAGATACGAGCAGGGCGAGATAGTGGAGCTCAGCAAGGAGTTCGTAAGGAAGTACTACGAGGAGATCGGCTACTACGAAAAGCTCAGGGAGGCGAGGGAGCGCGGCGAGCTGGAGCCGGACATACCGCCCCTGCCGCAGGAGATGGTCCAGCGCGTCTCGTCCCTCTACGTGGAGATGTACGAGAGGATAACGGGTGAGCGGTGGCGGGAGTAGTTAATCCTCCTGCTTCCACCGGTTCTCCTCCCTCTTCTTTCTCTTGAACCATCTCTCGCCGGTGTATATCTCTGCGAGCACCATTCCGCCCTCCTCCTTTTTCTTTTCCTTCTTTATCTTCTCCATAATGGACACCTTCTATTGTTTCTATTACGATGGTATATGTGCTTAAATCTTTCGGCGAAGGTTGCGATTTCCGAAACCAAACGGTTTTAACCACATTCGCTTATACACCCGCCATGTTCTCTAAAAGGGTCAGCGGTCTCCGACTGTCGGGCATACGAAGGATATTTGAGATGGCCGGGAAGGGAGCCATAAACCTAGGGCTCGGGGAGCCGGACTTTCAGCCACCACCCGTGGCAATAGAGGCTATGAAGAAGGCCGCGAACAACGGATTCAACAAGTACGGCTCCACCGCCGGCATAGTGGAGCTGAGGGAGGCCATAGCGGAGAAGTACGCGGAGTACGGCGATTACACCGCGGACAATGTTATAGTAACGATGGGCTCCACCGAGGGGCTCTTCATATCCATGCTCACGCTGGTGGACGACGGTGAGGAAATCCTCTACCCCGACCCGGGCTTCGTCCTCTACAGGTCTCACATCATGCTCGCTGGAGGCATCCCTGTGGATTACGGGCTGCACGGCGACGACTTCAGGATAGATGAGGAGGAGCTGAAGTCAAGGATAACCGAGAGGACGAAGGGTATAATAGTGAATTCGCCCTCCAACCCCACCGGCAGCGTTCTCACTGAGGACGAGGTGCGCCTCATAACGGACCTGGCCGAGGACCACGACCTCATAATCTTCTCGGATGAGGCGTACATGGCCATAAAGTACGGAGACATTCCCACTTTCCTCGGCAGAAACGAGAAGGTGATATTCTACAACACCTTCTCCAAGGAGTACGCCATGACCGGCTGGCGCATCGGCTACATGATCGCCGACAGGGATGTAATAAGGGAGATCAATAAGGTGCATTATTACGCCATCGCATGCCCACCAACTCCCCTGCAGTACGGCGCACTTGCAGCCATTCAGGAGGCGGACGATTACGTGGCCATGATGGTGGAGAAGTTCAGACACAGGAGGGACCTTATATACAGGCGATTGAAGGCCATAGAGGGCATACATCCCAATTACCCGGAGGGCGCGTTTTACATATTCCCCCGGTACGACATGGACATATCCTCCGAGGAGTTCTCCGTGGGGCTCGTTGAGCGCGGTGTGCTATCGGCGCCGGGCAGCGCATTTGGGAAGAGAGGTGAGGGGCGAATACGCTTCTCCTACGCCGCCAGCGAGGAGGACATAAACAGGGCGATGGACGTGCTGGAGGAGTACGTGGAGTGGTTGATGGAGTGATGCGCGATGTACGCCACGCTCAGGACGGTAAACGGGTACAGATTGAGGATTACCGAATGGCTGGAGAACCCCGGAAAGGTTAACAGTGCCCTGCTGGCGCTGAACTTTGCGCTCCTGACAGCCATCGGGGCGAAGGTGAGGGTGTACACGCCCTTCACGCCTGTGCCCTTCACGCTGCAGACGGCTTTCGTGCTCTCCGCGGGCATGTACCTCGGGCGAAGGTGGGGCGTTGTTTCCATGTGCATATATCTGCTCCTCGGTGTGGTGGGTCTCCCCATCTTCGCCGGCGATGCGGCTGGCCTGTCCTATTTCCTCGGATACACGGGCGGCTATCTCCTTGGCTTCCTCGTGGCGCCCTACATAACCGCATGGGTTTCCCGCAGAATGCGTATGTCCACGGCAGGGTGTTACCTTGCGTCTCTCGCCGGAACTCTGGTCATACTCGCGCTGGGGACGGTATGGCTTGCCGTGCTTATGGGCAATGTATGGACGGCGATATGCGCGGGCTTCCTGCCCTTTGTCCTGTGGGAGGCGTGCAAGGCGCTCGTGCCTACGCTCCTGGCAAAAAGCGTGCTTGTAAAGAAATGAATCAGAAGGGGAGCCCCTCGCGGGGCACCTTCTCCCAGTCCTTCAAGAACCGCTCTATCCCCTCGTCCGTCTTGGGATGTTTGACCATCTTCTGGAGCACGGGGAAGGGCACCGTGGCGATATCTGCCCCTATGAGCGCCGCCTCGAAAACGTGCTGCGGGTGCCTTATGCTCGCCGCTATTATCTCGGTCGCGAAGCCGTAGTTATCGTATATCTCCCTTATGTCCCTTATCAGCTCCACGCCCACGTGCCCGATGTCGTCCAGCCGACCCACGAAGGGCGAGACGTAGGTGGCACCGGCCTTCGCCGCCAGAAGCGCCTGATTGGCTGAGAAGACGAGGGTGACGTTCGTCTTTATCCCCTCCGCGGAGAGGATCTTCACCGCCTTGAGCCCCTCCACCGTCATGGGTATCTTCACCACCACGTTTTCCCCGAGTTCCGCCAGTTTCCTCGCCTCTCTGACCATCCCCTCGTGATCCAGCGATATGGCCTCCAGGCTGACAGGTCCCGGGACGATGCTGAGTATCTCGCGCACGACGTCCATGAAGGTCTTTCCGTCGCGCGTCTCCTTTGAAATCAGCGTGGGGTTCGTGGTCACGCCGTCCACGATGCCCCAGGAGACGCCCTCTCTAATCTGCTCCACGTTGGCCGTGTCAAGAAATATCTTCACATGATCACCTCCTTAACCTTCTCAACTATCCCTCGGGCATTCAGATTGAAGTAATCCATCAACTCCCATCCGCCGCCGCTGATGCCGAATACATCTGGTATTCCAAGCCGGCGCATGGGAGTGGGGTGCTCCTCAACAAGCACTTCCGCTACCCTGGACCCGAGGCCGTTGTAGATGTTGTGCTCCTCTGCAGTCACGATGCCGTTTGTCTCCCTCGCCGCTTTTACCACCGCCTCGCGGTCGATGGGCTTGATGGGGACCATGTTCACGACCCTGACATCCACGTCGCCCTTTAGCATCTCTGCGGCCTCCAGCGCGGCGGCCACGAGGAGGCCGGTTGCTATGACGGTGACATCGCTTCCGTCCCTCAGGACCTGAGCCCTGAAGAGGTCAAAGTCGTGGCCGTCGGTGACCGTAGGTACCTTCTCCCTGCTGAGCCGCACGTAGGCGGGGCCGCTGAACTCCTCCGCCACGCCCCTCACCACCTCTCTTGTTTGCGGCGCATCGGCGGGCACGAAGACCTTCATGTTTGGTAGCGTGGTCATGAGACCCAGATCCTCTATCATCTGGTGCGATGCACCGTCCGCCCCGACGGTGATGCCCGCGTGGCTCGCCACGATCTTCACGTTGAGCTTCGGGTAGCAGATGCTCTGCCTTATTATGTCGTAAGCCCTGCCCGTGGCAAAGACAGCGAAGGTTGATGCGAAGACGATGCGGCCGGTGGTGGCGAATCCCGCGGCCACACCCATCATGTTCTGTTCCTGTATGCCCATGTTGAAGAAGCGGTCCGGATACACCTTCCCGAAGCGCGCCGTCTGCGTTGAGGTGGAGAGATCCGCGTCCAGCACGACCATATCGGGATATTTCTTTCCAAGCTCTATGAGCGTCTCCGCGTAGGCCACGCGCTGCGACTCAAAACTCCACTTCTTCATAGACCTTCCTCCTGGCCTCCTCAATCTCCTCTATCGCCTTTCTGTACTCCTCCTCCGTCCTCGGGGGCTTTCCGTGGTACTTGTGCGTGTTCTCCATGTACGAGACGCCCTTGCCTTTTATTGTCCTTGCTATTATAACCGTGGGCCTGCCCTTCACGTTCCGCGCTATTTCCAGCGCCTCCATGATCTGCACCACGTCGTGTCCGTTGATCTCAACCACATGCCAGCCGAAGCCCCTCCACTTCGCCTCTAAACTCTCCAGCCGCAGTATCTCCTCCGTGGGGCCGTCCAGCTGTATCATGTTGCGGTCCACGATGGCCACGAGGTTGTCAAGAGAGTGGTGCGCCGCGCTCATGGCGGCCTCCCAGACGCTTCCCTCGTGCAGTTCGCCGTCCCCCAGGAGGACGTATACGCGGTAATCCCTCTTGTCCAGCTTTCCGGCCAGAGCCATTCCGACGCCAACGCCCAGCCCCTGCCCCAGCGAACCGGTGGACATGTCCACGCCGGGGAGATCCATAGAGGGGTGTCCCTGGAGGCGGGAGCCGATCTTCCTGAGCGTGTACAGCTCCTCTATCGGAAAGAATCCCCTGAGTGCAAGGGCAGCGTAATAGGCGGGGGCCGCATGGCCCTTTGAGAGCACAAACCTGTCTCTGTCAGGCCAGCGGGGATGTTCGGGGTCAAGTCGCATCTCGTGGAAGTAAAGGACCGTGAGAATCTCTGCCGCCGAAAGAGAGCCGCCGGGGTGCCCGGATCCCGCACGGTACGTCATCTCAATGACCCATCTCCTTATGTCGTAGGCCAGAGTGCGGAGGCGCTGCACCTTTTCAATAGAAACCACCGGCATTCCGAAGCACCTGTAAGAGGTAATGGCGCCGCAGTATTAAACTTTCCCGGTTAAACCGTGGGACGGGGAAATCTTTGATTCTCGACTAAGTCCGGGACGCCAAAATGTAATTTTGGTGGACCGGGCGGGATGAAAGAATCATCAGATTCTTGAATAAGCCCGAGGACACCACGAAAGTGGTGGACCGGGCGGG
>Ga0209426_1001331_pt1 | contig 15645 bp, 14 predicted proteins | sample Deesub1362B_J571_FD_187697 | JGI IMG/M metagenome (GOLD analysis project Ga0209426, IMG submission 187697) | Deep oceanic, basalt-hosted subsurface ecosystem from Juan de Fuca Ridge flank, Pacific Ocean, CORK Borehole 1362B_J2.571 (SPAdes)... ...
TCGCGATTTTGAGAGTTTCGTGTTTTAAAAGTCCGAATTGCTCAGCAAGGTTAAGAGAACGTTTTTCAGCTAGGGGTACAATTTCGCCAACTCTCCCCTCCATAAGAATATTGTCGATAACTTCCTTAAATGGATAAAGTTCTGAGATATTTCCAGCCCATTTGCCAATAATGTTTCCATATTTTTCCTCAAAATTTTTAAGAATTCTTTTAAGTGCCTTTTTTATTTCTTTTTCATCATCTCTGTAATCTGCTATTACTGCAACGTATGCGACGGGTGATCGTTCGAAAACTATGCGATATCCTTTTAATTTTATTTCTTCGAGTTCTTTTTCCGCTTTAATAATTTCTCCTTCAATCACTTCCCCTATAAATGATTTTAAAGCTGAAATCATTCCTGAAAGAAGAGCGCCATCAACATCTATTTTGCCATATTTTCTATCCAGAAGATATTCACCTGTATCAGCTTTAACGAGAACTACAGCATGTATCATCTATGCTCTCCTCTTTTCAAGATATCAAGCCAACTTTAGTACACGATTTGGAAGAAGAAATTAACATGTTGAGGTTAAACCAACTTTTACCAGATTTTACTTAAATTCTCTAATTGTGATGTTTATCACTTAATACTACCAGCGTAATAATGGAATAAAAGTATTGCCGCTTCTAATAGGTTGCAGCGGTTTAACCATCGCTATAGTTTTATAGTGGTTTTTTCAGTTCGAATGGTTTCCATCCCATTTTCTTTCTAAATTCGTTGATTGCTTCGATCGCTTTTAATTTTTCTTCTTTGTTCATTTTCTTTGATTTTAGTACTGCCATGAACAGAACATAGGTTCGGCTATGAATCTTTTTTGATGGGATTCCATGTTTTATATCTTCTTCGAGTTCTCTGAGAATTCCCTTTACTTCTTCGACATTGCTTAGTCCAGGTTCACCTATATCTCTAACTTCTCTACCTAGGTATAGGTTTCCTTTCTTCACCTCAACAAATTTTCCTTTCTCAAACGTTATTCTTCCTTTAACAATTCTATCGTAGAACTCCCAACTATCTCTCCACTCCGGATTTTTTTCCTCTAACATATCGAGAACCATTGACCTGATTTCACGAGTTGTTACGCCGTCCCCAATCTTTTTACTAACCTCTTCTGCTATTTCTCTTGCATCTTTTTCTGTTGCCCCTGCGTTTATGCAAGCTTTTACAATTTTTTCTTTATCAAAATCTTCAAAACTACCATCCATTTTAACTACTCGAATCTTCTTAGTCAAATCTCCCACCTCACGAAAAATAATAGCACTTATTTATCCAAAATGGGTGAATACAAAGTTATAAAGTTTATCAATTGCTCAGACATCCGCGTTTGCTAGACATTTAGTAACATTTCTGTATGTTTGTTAATTATCTGAGTTATTAGAAAAGATAATTTTACTTTATCTAATTTAGGATTTGCTTGATATCAACTAAATTATATAAAGATGGAGAGTATAATGTTAAGTTAATTATGTAAATTAGGTTAAGGTTTCGGTGGTTAGTATGGAGATGTTGGATGAAGGAGAAGGGGAACTTTTAGCTTGGTATGATCCAGATGAGCATAGAAAATGGATTGCACAAAAACCTAGGGATCTTCGAGATAAACGTATGACAATTAAAGAAGCAGTATCAAAATTTGTTCACGACGGAGATTACATCGCTATGGGAGGCTTCGGACATATCAGGGTTTCAATGGCTGCAATATATGAAATCATAAGACAGAAGAAACGGAATTTAACAATGGCTGGAAAAACAGCCGTACATGATTCCGACATTCTCATTGCCTCAGGCTGCGTAAACAAGATTGAGGTTGCATATGCTTTTGGACATGAGTTAAGGGGTCTTTCACCAGCTTCGCGGAGAGCTGTTGAAACAGGTAAATGTAAGGTTGTGGCTGAGTGGTCTAATGCAGCTTTTCAATGGAGATTTTTAGCTGCTGCGATGGGACTACCTTTTATCCCAACTAGAGTGCTTCTTGGAACAGATACTTTCAAGAAAAGCTCTGCAAAGATTGTAAAAGATCCGTTTAGTGGAAAACCTATTTGTCTCGTCCCAGCGTGTTTTCCAGATGTTGTTTTTATGCATGTACATCGATGTGATATTTATGGAAATGCACAGATAGATGGGATCATTGTTGAGGATTTTGAACTTGCAAGAGCTGCAAAAAGACTCATAATAACAACAGAAGAAATCATAGATCATGAAAAGATTAGAGAAGAACCATGGAAAACCGTTATACCTTATTTCTTGGTCGACGCAGTTGTTGAAGTCCCCTATGGAGCACATCCATGCAATATGCCCTATCTTTACTACTTTGATGAAGAACATATAGGTGAGTGGCTTAGACTTTCAAGAACGGAGGAAGGAGTACAGGAATACCTTGATAAGTATGTTTATGGTGTGGAAACTTTCGAAGAATACCTAGAGCTTGTAGGCGGAATTAAGAAGCTTAATTATTTGAAGAGATTGGAGAAGTTGAGGGAAAAACTTTATGCACCATGGATAGGGGGGAAATCTAAATGAGCGAGGTAAAATATTCTACAATAGAGCTTATGGCTTGTGTAGCAGCTAGAATATTAGAGGATAGAAAGTCTGTTTTTGTGGGAACTGGACTTCCAATGATAGCTGCTATGTTAGCTCAAAGAACTCATGCACCTAATCTGTTGATAGTTTTTGAGGCTGGTGGAATTGGGCCGCAAATACCAGTGTTGCCTATTTCAGTTGGTGATTCTAGAACCTTTTACAAAGCTGTTTCAGCCTCCAGTATGCACGATGTTATGATGCTTGCACAAGCTGGCTGGCTTGACTACGGTTTTCTTGGAGCAGCTCAAATAGATATGTATGGAAATATTAATACAACCGTTATTGGTCCTTGGGAAAAGCCTAAGGTTCGTCTTCCAGGTAGCGGCGGGGCAAACGATGTAGGATCTCTATGTAATCGTACAATTATATTGATGAGACAGGATGCAAGAAGATTTGTGGAAAGGGTGAACTACATAACTACTCCTGGTTATCTCACTGGTCCAGGTGCAAGAGAGAAAGCTGGATTACCAGAAGGTACTGGTCCATATAGGGTGATCACACAGCTGGGTGTTTATGGATTTGACGAGGAAACGAAAAGAATGAAGTTGCTTTCGGTGCATCCTGGTGTTACTATAGATGATATTAGGGCGAATTCTCAATTTGAAATAATAATTCCTGAGGAAGTTTCAACTACTGAGCCGCCAACAAAAGAAGAGTTGAAAATACTTCATGAAATAGATCCTACTGGAATCGTTCTAAGAAAATAATCATTTATTTTTATTATTTTGTTGAAAATTATTGTTTAACTTTCTTCTTTAAGATGTTTATTGCTCCTCCAGCTTTAATGATCTCAAGTAAGAAATCTGGGAGACTTGAAGCTTTAAATGTTTCTCCTGTTGTTAAATTTTTTATTAACCCATTATCAAGGGAAACTTCAAGTTCATGTCCATCTTCAACCTTCTTTGTAATATTTTTGCATTCTATGGCTGGCAAACCAAGATTTATAGCGTTTCTGAAAAATATTCTTGAGAAGCTTTCAGCTATAACTGCTCCAATACCAAGGTGTTTAAGAACTAGAACTGCTTCTTCACGTGAACTTCCGCAGCCAAAGCTATGTCCAGCTACTATGATATCTCCTGATTGAACTTTTGCTGCAAAGTTAGGTATGACAGGTTCGAAAGTATGAGAACTAAGTTCAGATAAATTTCTTATCGTTATTGTTAAATATCTACCGGGAATTATGATATCTGTATTTATGTTATCTCCAAATTTCCATACTCTTCCCCTAATCTTTATATCCATTTTACTCACCCAGCATATTTTCTGGGATCTGTGATTGCTCCTTCTATTGCTGAGGCTGCAGCAGTAGCTGGTGAAGCTAAGTAGATGAGTGAGGATTTGCTTCCCATTCTTCCAATAAAGTTCCTGCTGCCTGTGGAAACACAAACTTCCTCATTTCCTAGCACACCGAGATGCCCACCGATACAAGGTCCGCATGTAGGATTGCAGACGATTCCTCCAGCTTTAATTATTGTTTCTATTATTCCCCTTTCTAATGCTTTTAAATAAACCTCGTAGGAAGCTGGTATTACTATTAATCTAACATCTGGATGAACTTTACGATTTTTAAGTATTTTAGCAGCTATTTCTAAGTCTTCTAGTTTTCCATTGGTACATGAACCTATGAAAACTTGATCTATTGGGGTTTTTTCTATTTCTGAAACGGGAACTACATTTTCGAGACTGTGAGGTTTAGCTACTTGAGGTTCAAGATTTGAAACATCAAAATTGATAATTTCTTCGTATTCAGCATCTTTATCTGCTTTAACTATTTTAAAAGGTTTATCGGTTCTTTTTTTCACGTATTCTATTGTTTTTTGATCTGGTTCTATCATTGCAACTTTTGCACCCATTTCCACAGCCATGTTGCAAAGTGTCATTCTTCCATCAATACTTAATTCTTGAATAGTGTCACCGTGAAATTCTACTGCTTTATAGTTTGCACCATCTACCCCTAAGTTGCCTATGACATGTAAAATTACATCTTTTGCAGTTACCATTTCAGACAGTTTTCCATCGATTACTATTTTTATTGTACCGGGCGTTTTGAACCAAAGTTTACCTGTTGCAAGGACAATTGCCATATCAGTAGCACCTACACCAGTAGCAAAGGTTCCAAAAGCACCGTGAGTTGTTGTATGAGAATCTGAGCCTACAAGAAGCTCCCCTGGTCTAACATGACCCTTTTCAGGTAAAACTTGATGACAAATTCCTGCACGCATATCATACCAATACTTAATTTTATATTCTTTAACGAATGAACGGCAAACTTTGTGGATTTCAGCTGCTTCTACATTTGGAGGTGGGACCCAATGATCTAATAACGCCACAATTTTCTCAGGATCCCAAACTCTATTTATTCCTGCTTCTCTGAGCATTCCTGCTATCCTTATTCCAAGAACTTCGTGCACCATGGCTACATCTACTTTAGCATTAACTATTTCGCCTGGCTCAACTCTCTTTAAATCAGCGTGTTCTGCAAGTATTTTCTCCGCCATAGTCATACCCATGTACCCTAACCTCCAAGGTATAGTGCAATTTTGTAAAATGGCTCATATATATGCGTTGCCCTAAAAACATGTTTAAGTTTAACATAAATAAAAGGAGAAAAGTAAAAATATTGTTATTCAATTGGTTTAAAGTAAAGTATATCCGTTATTGATCCTGTACGTTGCTCTTTTTCCTTAAATACTGCCTCAACTTCCATACCAATGTAGACATCTTCAGCTTTGACTTCACCTAATTTGTGTATAAACCCACCTTCTGTGCCGTTGATTTTTATAAACGCCCATATTTCAGGTTTTTCTAGGTGGTTTCCGTTTTCATCAACATATGCTATGGTAAAGGTATATACTGTTCCTCTGCTACCCACTTCTATCCATTCCTCGAGTTCTTCGAAGCATCTTTCACAGTACATTCTCGGTGGGACATATATAATGTTGCACTTTTTACACTTTGCTCCGAAAATCTTGGCATTTTCTTTAATTTCTCTGAAAAATCTTTCTCCTGCAACGCCTAGCGTATAGATGTAGTCTGCTTCCATATTTCCAAACCAGTGTTTTATATCACGTGGATCTCTAATTTTTTCAATAGACATGTTAACCCTCCTCCTCTAAAGGTTTGAAGTATAGTATATCTGTGATTGCTCCTTCTCGTTCTTCTGGTGGCTTCCAAACAGCTTTGACACGCATCCCAAAAAGTTTACCATCTTTTGCTTCTTCTATGTCGACACCTTCGACTTTGTGGAGAATGCCCATGTTTTTGGATGCTCCATCGATTTCTATAACTGCTACAACCATTGGTTTTTCAAGTCTTCCTCTTTCAGCTGATATGTAGCTGATAGAATATGTTATGATTCTCCCAGTGTCTTTAACATAGACCCATTCATCTGTTGGTTTAAAACACCATTCGCAAAACATCCTCGGTGGAACCATTATTCTGCCACATTTGTTACATTTTCTTGCAATGATCCTACCATTTTTCAACTCTTTTAGAAATCTACTCACCGCTATTCCTGCGCTCCAAGCGTATTTAGCGTTTGGACGCCACTTAGTAGTTAATACTTTACCTTCTTTGAAGTCTTCAGCTTTGAGAGGATGACCAGGATATTCTTTAATTTTTTCACTCATCTTTTCTCCCTCCTTAAGACCTCATAATTATTACTGTGCCCACTTGCATTAGATCTCCCCAGGCTTGTGCTAGTCCTGTTCTAGCATCTGGTACTTGTCGTTTCCCTGCTTCTCCTCGAAGTTGCCAGAAGATTTCACATACCTTCATCATTCCAGCTGCTGCTATTGGATTTCCGACGCCAAGTAGACCTCCGGATGGGTTAATTGGTAGATCTCCATCTCTTTCAGTTACGCCTTCCTTGGTTAGTTTTGGTGCTTCTCCTTTTCGAGCTAGTTGAAGACCTTCCATGTGATGTAGTTCTTTGTAGTCGAAGGGGTCGTATACTTCGGCTACGTCTATTTCTTTTGGTGGGTTGTGGATTCCTGCCATTTTATATGCCATTCTAGCTGCGTATTCAACGTATTTTGGATATGCGAGTTCTCTGTTTGTCCAATATGTTGAGTCGAGACACCATCCTACTCCGTCTATCCAGACAGGTGAATCTGTAACTTTTTTAGCTACGTCTTCAGAGCATAGGACAACTGCTGCGGCACCATCCGAAACAGGGCTTATATCAAGTCTTTGAACTGGCCAAACTAAAACTTCTGAGTTTAATACGTCTTCTACGGTTATTTTTGCTGGTATTTGGGCACATGGATGATCTAAAGCGTTTTTCTTGTTTTTAACTGCAACAAGCGCGATGTCCTCTTTCTTGATACCGTATTTGTGCATGTATCTATGCATTTCTAGTGCAAATATCCAGATTAGGTTTGGTTCTAGTGGCCTGGTTAATATTGGGTCCCAAATTGTTGAGAACGCGTACTGTGGGTGCGGATGGCATGGACTCATTTTTTCCTCTCCTATTACGAGGCATGTATCGAATAGTCCAGAGGCAACGTGCCACCATCCAGCTATTGGAACAAATACTCCTGTTCCTCCACCTACATATACCCTAACGTAAGGCTTCCTCCATGCTCCAGCACCATCAAGTAGATATTCACCTTTCATATGTAGTCCGTCGAAGGCATCTGGAGCTGTTCCAAGTACTACGCAATCTATGTCTTTAAGTGTTAGTCCAGCGGAGTCTAGGGCCATTTTTGCAGCTTCCCAGCACATTTCTCTACCTGTTTCTAACATTCTGCGTCTAAATAAGGTCATTCCGGCACCAACAACTGCAACACGATTCTTAATCATCACAATACACCTCCCCCTAATACTCATTACTCAGAATAACTACAGCACCAGTAGCCGTTGGAATTCCTCTCCAAACCTGTGCAATGCCTGTTTTTGCATCTGGTACTTGTTGTTTTCCAGCTTCTCCACGAAGCTGTAGAACTAGTTCCATAGCTTTCTTTAGTCCGTCTGCTTCAAGGAGATTTCCAGCTCCTAGGGAGCCTCCAGATGGATTTACTGGTAGGTCTCCGTCTCTTTCGGTTACACCTTCTCTCAAAAGTACTCCTGCTTCTCCTCTTTCACAAAGACCTAAGGCTTCTATGTGTTGTAGTTCCTTATAGGAAAATTTGTCATCAACTTCTACGATGTCTATGTCTCTTTGTGGTTGTGTGATTTTTGCCATTTTATATGCCATTTTCGCTGAAATTTCTGTGTATATTGCTCTTCCCCAGTCTCTTGACTCTAATTGCGGGGTCTCAGAACACCATCCAACACCTTTAACCCATATGGGGGTGTCAGTTAGTCTTTTTGCTACCTCTTCCGCAGCCAAAACCATTACTATTGCTCCATCTGCTAGAGGACTTATTTCTAACCGTTTTAGAGGATAGAACATTACTTCAGAGTTTAAGACGTCGTCCACCGATATTTTTGCTCCGAAGGATGCATATGGATTGTCTAAAGCGTTTTTCTTGTTTTTAACTACAACCATTGCGCATTCTTCTATGGTTGTATCTGTTTCGCATAGATATCTCATCATTTCAAGTCCAGCGATGTAAAATGGGTGTCCTCCCAAGGGTCGATTGTACGTGGGGTCTAAGGCAAATGTTACTATGCCTTCGAAGGTTAGCATGTCTGAAGCTTTGCTGTGGGCTTCAACCACCGCTATGTCGATTAGTCCGGTGCGTATTTGCATGTAGGCATTTATCAGTCCAAATAAGCCGTCTGCTGAAACTGTGAATACTGGCTTTAACATTGCACCTAGCTGATCTGGAACAAATTCGTCAAAAATACTGTATCCTTCCCAGTAATCTTCTGCAGATGTTATAAAACTATCTACGTCTTTTCTTGGGTCTATTCCCGCATCTTCGTAAGCTTTTGTCGCTGCTTCAAACATCATTTCTTTAAAAGAAACGTCGGGTGTAGTTGACCTGATTTCAGTACTTCCAACACCTACAATTGCCACTTTCCTCAAGTAAATTCCTCCCTTCCAAAAAGATATTGCTGTTAGTGGTTATGTAAAAGGAAACTTATAACGTTTACTCTTTTCCAATAAGCAGTGGTAAATCTTTCGTTTTTGTATAAAAAGATGAGAACTTATTATAGCTGTAATTATAATTAGGTAAATATTAAAGTGCATGGTTGACATTATAATATTCACCTTTACATACGTATTCCACCTGTGGGGGTAGAGATATGGATCTCTTATTCTCGGAAGAAGAACTAGCGTTTAGAGACAAAGTAAGAGAATTTGTACAAAAAGAAATTATTCCGAAAGTAGATGAAATAGAAAGAGAAAATGTCTATCCTAGAGATATCATTAGAAGACTTGGAGAAGAGGGATTTCTAGGCATATTGCATCCTGAGGAATACGGCGGAACAAATCGAGGTTTAATTTACGAGGTTATTTTGGCTGAAGAGATTTCTGCGGTATGCCCCAGTTTGGACATGTCACGTATGTCTTCAGCAACTCTATATGCTATGCCGATTAACAGATTTGGAACTGATGAACAAAAAAGAAAATATTTGACCCCGATAATTAAAGGTGAAAAAATTGGTGCATTAGGTATAACGGAGCCTAACGCTGGATCAGATGTAGCTAGTATGGAGACAAGGGCTGTAAAAGATGGAGATGAATGGGTCATTAATGGTGAAAAACGGTTCATAACTAATGGCAGTGTTGCAGACTACATAGTACTCTTTGCTATAACAGATCCAAGTGTAGATCCAAGGAAAGGTATGACTGCCTTCATAATTGAAACTGATAAGCCAGGCTTCAAGGTCATAAAGGATTTCGAGTTAATGGGTATGAGAGGTTGTAGAAACACTCATTTTGCTCTTGAAGACTATAGGGTCAGTGAGGAAAATATTTTGGGAGGATTAAATAACGGGTTTAAGGTTTTAATGGACGAGTTAGATACGGAGAGGGTTGCTATTGCAGCTGAAGCTGTGGGTTATGCTAGGGGGGCTTTTGAAGTAGCTGTAAAATATTCTATGGAAAGAGTTCAGTTTAAACGTCCGATTAGAATGTTTGAAGCTATTAGCTTTAGAATAGCAGATATGGCAACTAAGATTGAGGCTGCAAGGCTATTAGCTATTAAAGCAGCAAGAATGATAGATCGCGGTTTAAAAGCTACTAAGGAAGCATCCATGGCTAAGTTGTTTGCAACAGAAATGGCATTTGAAGTCTGTGATGCCGCTTTACAAATACTTGGTGGAATAGGTTACACGAAAGAGATGCCTGTTGAGAAGCTTCTGAGAGATTCTCGTTTAATGAGGATCGGTGGAGGTACTAGCGAAATTCAGAGATTTGTTATTCAACGGGAAGTTTACAAAGAGTTCGAGAAAACCAGTAAATCGTAGTAAAGTAATATCTCATTTACATTTACTTTTATATTTACATTTGTTTATTTTACATATATATAATATTTTGAAGATATATGATTACTCTTAACTTTACTTTTTCGTCATTTAACTTAGAAAGCTTTAATAATTAGTATTTTGCCTTATGTTCACCGAAAACATTTAGGAGTCCCGCGCAAATGAAGAAGAAAGTTGCTGTAATCGGTGTTGGATTAACCAAGTTCGGAAAACACGAAAGAGTTACTAGCCGTGAACTCTTCGCTGAAGCAGCACACAAAGCTGTAGAGGATGCAGGAATCGACTTAAAAGATATCGAAGAAGTCTTTGTAGGTAGTTTTTTACCTGACGTTTTAGAACACCAAGGTCATATTGCTCCTCTTGTTACAGATTACATGGGTCTTACAGGTGTTCCTGCTTCTCATACCGAAGGTGCATGTGCCAGTAGTGGTATTGCAGTAAGAATGGGATATATTGTAGTAGCTTCTGGACTTAGAGATATTGTTCTGGTTGGCGGCGTTGAAAAGATGACAGATTTCCCAACTTCAGATGTCACAGAAGCTCTGGCTTTAGCTAGTGATGATATATATGAAGCCGGAGAAGGTTTAACATTTCCAGGGGTCTTTGCTCTAATGGCAAAAGCACATATGGACAAATACGGAACAACCGAGGAACAAATGGCAGCTGTTGCGGTTAAAAATCACCATAACGCCATGTTCAACCCCTATGCACAATTCCATAAAGAGATTACAATCGAAACTGTACTTAATAGTAGAGTTATTGCTTGGCCTCTCAAATTATTCGATTGTTCTCCCATAAGTGATGGAGCAGCCGTTATTATCCTTGCTAGTGAAGAAGTTGCTAAAAAATACACAGATACTCCTGTATGGATTGTTGCTTCCGCCCAAGCAAGTGACACTATGGCTTTATGTGAAAGAGATGATCTAACAACATTTAGAGCAGCCAGAATGGCGGCTGAACAAGCATATAAAATGGCCGGAATTGAGCCTAAGGATATAGATGTAGCTGAAGTTCATGACTGCTTTACCATAGCTGAAATCATTGCCTACGAAGACCTTGGATTCTGTAAAAAGGGTGAAGGAGGAAAAATGATCGAAGAAGGAATCACTGAAATTGGAGGAAAAATACCTGTGAACACCTCTGGTGGTCTTAAGGCTAAAGGGCATCCTGTAGGTGCTACAGGAGTTGCTCAGATAATTGAAGTTACTCATCAACTTCGAGGAGAAGCAGGGAAACGACAAGTAAACGGAGCGGAAATCGGTTTAACTCACAATGTTGGGGGAACCGGGGCAACAGTAACTGTTCACATTCTTAGGAGGTAGAAGTTATGGAGACGACTGAAAAATTAATTCAAAAATATCTGAATTTTATCGGTGAAAGGAAACTTGTTGGTTTAAAATGTAAAAAGTGTGGAACCTTTATATTGCCTCCTAAATCTATCTGTAAAAAGTGTGGTTCAAAAGAGTTTGAATGGATCGAATTTAGTGGAAAAGGCAGCCTTCACACATTTACAGTTATTCACATCGCACCCAAAAGATTTCTAAATGATGTACCCTATGTAGTTGGTGTAGTTCAACTAGAAGAGGGTCCTAAGGTAACAGCTAGAATTGTCGGTGTAGATCCAAATAAACCTGAGACAATAAAAACCGGAATGCCGCTTAAAGCAACTTTCATTGAAAGCGGTGGACATGTACTTCTAGCGTTTGAACCAGAAAAATAACTTCCAAATTTATTATTTGGTGTCTAATTTGGTTAAAAAATATCGTATAGTTGTGTTACCAGGAGATGGTATCGGGAGAGAGGTTATTCCAGAAGCTGTAAAAGTTCTTAAGACCGTTGAAGAACATGTAGGCCTTAATTTTGATTTTATAGAATTTCCTTGTGGCGGAGAATATTATCTTAAAACTGGCTTAGAATGGCCTGAAGAAGCCTGGTTAACATGTAAAGATGAGAGCGATGCCATACTTTTTGGTGCTGTTGGCTGGGTTAAGAATGGACAGCCAGTCAGGCTTCCAAATGGTGATTTAGCAGGTGCAAATGTAATTTTTGCTTTAAGGTTCGGCTTAGATCTTTATGCAAATGTTCGACCAGTCAAATTATATCCTGGGGTTCCTTGTCATCTTGCATACAAGGAGGCAAAGCATATAGATTTTGTTTTTGTAAGGGAAAATACTGAGGGTATTTATGCTCCCATAAGAGGAGCATTAAGTCGTGGGGATGAGGAAGAACTTGCAGTTGATGTACGTGTAATAACTAAGAAAGGTTCTGAACGAGTAATAAGATATGCTTTTAATTTATCTGTTAAAAGGGGAAAAGGGGCCCCACTTGACAAAAAACTTAGGGTAACATGTGTTGATAAAAGTAATTTGTTGAGAGGATGTCAACTCTTCCGAAAAACCTACGAGATTGTAGCAAGGGAATTTCCACAAGTTGAAAGGGACTATATCTATGTTGACACTATGGCTATGCAAATGGTGTGTATTCCTGAAAAATTCGATGTTATAGTTTCTCCTAATATGTTTGGTGATATTCTAACTGATTTAGGTGCTGCATTGCAGGGTGGTTTAGGTATGGCACCTAGCGGAAACATTGGAGATAAGCATGCTATGTTTGAGCCTGTTCATGGAAGCTCGCCTGACATTGCTGGGCAGGGAAAAGCAAATCCAATAGCAGCTATATTGGCTGCAAAAATGATGTTAGAATGGTTATCGGAAAAACATATTGATCAAAAATGTAAGAAAGCTGCAGAAATGATAGAGAAAGCCGTTGAAAAAGTGCTGATAGATGGGAAGATAAGAACTTTTGATCTGTGTTATGGATCTTACTCGAATATTCAGCCTTCTAAAACATCTAAAGTTGGAGATGCTATCGTAGAAGCAATAAAAAGTATGGAAAGCTTTTAATTTTGTTTTATGTTTCTTTTCTGAATTTTGGTGGAGGTAATTCTTTCCTAGATATTCTTATTCCAGTTACATCTTCTACAATTCTGAAAAACTCTTCTTCACTTACTCCTGTTTGCACATTCTCCATGAATTCTTTAATTAGAGTTAATTGTTCTTTACTCCTATATTTTCTCTTCATTTCATGAAGTTTCTTGATTTTTTCAACAATTTTCAACAATTTATCTTTTGAAACTGTTATTCCTAGAGTTTTAAGTCTCGCTTCAACATAATGGCTTCCCGTATGTTTTCCAAAATAGAATTTGCGTTCCCTTCCAATAATCTCAGGAGAAAACGGTTCATACGTCAGACTGTGAGCCATAACTCCGTGTACATGTATTCCCGATTCATGGCTAAAAGCATTTCTTCCAACAATAGCTTTGTGTACGGGAAGAGGTAAGCCAAATTTTTCTTCCACCAAAAGGGATAATTCATAGATTTTTTCTTGTTTTATTCCGGTTCTAATGTCGTAGAGAAGTTCTAATGCCATGACAACTTCTTCAAAAGGAGCATTGCCAGCTCGTTCACCGTAACCATTAACTGTAACCTGTGGGTACATTACTCCTTCTTCAATTGCAGCTAAGGTGTTTGCGGTTGCAAGACCGAAATCGTCATGACAATGAACGCAAAGAGGCGGTTTCAGCTTGCATTTTTTCCATAAAAAGTCTCTTATCTTCGAAACAAGATATTTCATTGAAAGTGGTTGTAAAAACCCTACGGTATCAGCAATAACAATTTTATCCGCTCCAGCTTCAACCACCGCTTTAAACATGTTTTTAAGATGATTTAGATGTGATCTGGAACAGTCTTCAGCAACAAAATCAACAATTAAGCCATGGTCTTTTGCGTATTCAACAGCCTCTACAGCTCTTTTTATGGATTCCTCTCTAGATATCTTTAATTTATATTTTAAATGCAGATCACTTGTTGCAAGAAAAATAGGTACCTCATCCGCTTCACATTCAATAACTAGATCGATATCGTTTTTCATAGGTCTAGCAGGAGCAGCAACCTTAGCTTTTGAAAAACCTTCACGTGCAACAAGTTTAACGGCTTCTTTCTCGGTTTCTGAAACCGCTGGATAACCTACAGCAATTATGGAAACTCCCATTTCATCCATTAATTTTGCAATTTCTAGCTTTTCTTCAGGTGTTAAACACACACCTGGTGTTTGCTCTCCATCTCTAAGAGTTTCATCCCAAATATAAACACGTTTAGGCAACCGTGGCGAACGAACATCTGGTAACAGATTATAGTTCACCAAAAGCTCGTCCATGTTTTCAATATGTTTGGATGGATTCAAGGAAAGTACCCCCAACAAAAAATAGATAGAATAGAATTTAACATTTTTTAATGTTTAACTTGTCAACTTGTTATTTCTTTTCAATGAAAGAGGAGTCCATTTTCTTAAATATTCTTCTAGCACTCCCTTTTGCTTAAGATATTCTCCATATTCTGTTAGGGCTTTTATTGCTTTTGCAGCTCTTTCAGGTGACGGATAGGCTGGAATATGGAGTTCTTCAAATCTTCTTCTGAGATATCTGGCGTAGTCTGTTTCTCCCACGTCAACTGCAACAACTGGTTTTCTGTATTTCTCAGCAATTTTAGCAATCCTATCGGCTACGTCGTCATGTAACATTGCCGGGTGGTGCAAAGCTATTACTATGAGAGAGTCTACTTCGTCACTTGATAATGCAAGTTCTGCAGAGATCTCATACATCTCGCTTGTGGCAATTCCAGTAACATCTATCGGATTCCTAGTTGCAGCAAACTCTGGCAATCTTCCTTCCCTTTTTAACTCTTCAAATTTCTGTTGAAGTTCCTCTGAGAAAGTAGGTACGTTTAAACCTAAATATTCACACATATCAGCAGCTATGACACCAAATCCTCCGCCATCTGTTAGAATCGCAACTTTTCGACCTTTAGCTGGGGGTTGAAAAACTAATGCTTTAGCCATATCAAATAAATCTTCTAGCGTGTCGGCTGCTATGCAACCTGATTGTTTAAAAGCAGCATTATATATTTTGAAACTTCCTGCTAGTGATGCTGTGTGACTTGCAGCAGCCCTAGTACCTGCACTAGTTCTTCCAGCCTTCAAAACTATTATTGGTTTCTTCAAAGTTACCTCTTTACATGCTTCCATAAATTCTCTGCCTCTACGTATACCTTCAACGTAAACAGTAATTACTCTTGTTGAAGGATCATCTCCAAGATACCTTATTATTGGAGCTTCATCAATATCGATTCTATTTCCATAGCTAACAAATTTGCTTATCCCAATACCTATTCCAGCTGTGTAGTCGAGAGCAGATGTTCCAAAGGCTCCTGACTGGCTTATTAATGCAACATAGCCTTTTTGAGGTCTAGGTGTACTTAATAACTCTTTGCCATCACCATTTCTCTTAAAAGGTGGAAGAAAAATGGTATCAACGCCACTATAAGGACTGAAAACTCCGAGCCCATTAGGACCAATAATACGGACATTATATTTTTTAGCTATTCTTTTGACTTCTTCCTCTAGTTCAACGTTTCCTATTTCGCTGAAACCAGAACTAATAATTGTTGCAACCTTTACACCTTTTAAACCACATTCTTCTAAAACTTTGGGGACTATTGTGGCGGGAACAATAATTACAGCATGATCAACGTCATCCGGTATTTCTGAAATGCTTCTATAAACTTTTAAACCTAATATTTCTCCACCCTTAGGATT
>Ga0209426_1001332_pt1 | contig 15641 bp, 13 predicted proteins | sample Deesub1362B_J571_FD_187697 | JGI IMG/M metagenome (GOLD analysis project Ga0209426, IMG submission 187697) | Deep oceanic, basalt-hosted subsurface ecosystem from Juan de Fuca Ridge flank, Pacific Ocean, CORK Borehole 1362B_J2.571 (SPAdes)... ...
CACGAGGTTGACCAGGGTTTGTAGGACCTGGTTCATCAACGCCACGCTCCCGGCAAACGCGCTTCGATCAGCCAGTTTGGCTACACAGCTTCCCTCCGGCGGATGCACTTCGTAATCGGGGGGGCACCTCGTTTTCAACGATTATCGGAAGTCCCCCAGCTCGTACTCCCCGGGACCCAAGCCTGCTACCGAAATGGCATCAGTGACGGCGCAAACCCTACCGGTCCCCTTTGTTTTGATCGCGAGCTGGATGAGGCTAGGGGGGAAGGTGGTGTCCGTCGGCGATCAACTCTGTGCTCAGCGAGTCCAAAATCAGAGTTGCTTCCACCACACCCGCGAATCTGTAAGCCTTGTGTCTTCTAATGAAGGAGGTTGCTGAGAATAAATGCGTGACGTGGGAGAAACCTGTTTCCACCGCTTCCAGTACTTGCTGGTACGTAGCGTCGCTGTGGCCAATGGATGCCATAACATTGTGGGCACGCAGTAGTCTTCCCGACTCCAGCCCGCTCGGGAGCTCGGGGGCGAGGGTGACCCTTTTCAAACAGGGATATTTTTTGAGCAGGTTCTCCAGCTCTTTTGGATCAGGGATCCGAAGATACTCTGGATTTTGAGCACCGGCCTGTTCGGGGTTAAGGTAGGGCCCTTCCAAATGAGCTCCGAGAATCTTTGCACCGGCGATCTCCTCGCTGACGCAAGCCTTGCTGATCGCTTCTAAAGCAGCTTGGATCTCTTCCATGGGAGCGGTAAGGGTTGTGGCGAGGAAGGCCGTCGTGCCGCCGCGAGCGTGAGTTTCGGCTATAGTCTCCAGAGCGTCCAGCGTCCCCTCCATCACGTTATGGCCCCCGCCTCCATGGAGGTGGAGATCTATGAAGCCGGGAGCAATGAGGTGGCCGCTGACATCTATCGCCTTGACCTTATATCGAGAGAGGATAGATTTATCGCCGATGGCCTCTATTCTTCCGCCTTCCACCAGTACCACCGCGTCATCCAAAATCCTGGACGGGGTCACCAACCTCTTGCCTATAAGGGCGAGCCTCATCGCCTTCCCCTCACAGGAACTTCACGCGCTGCTTGTATTTGGCGATGAACTCCCGATTGGCCTCGTCTCCTCCTGGGATATTGGCACTCATCCAGACTGGGGGCCTAAAGCCCTTGGCGAGCAATGATTCGACGGTTTTTATCACAAGATCTTTAGCCACTGAAGAAAAAACTGGACTTATACTGCATCTCTCCTAGATGATCTGATTCCGATCAGAGGTCACCATGAAAGTTATTTGGTTAGGTCAGCACTATGGACTTTTTGAGCGGAGCCCGGGGTTTTATTGCCCCTAAAGATCCCTTTGTTGTCCCCGGTTTTCGGGGGCCTCCGAGGATTGGAAGGGAGCGGTTGTCCGGATAAAATGAATTGAGAGGAAATTATCTCATTTAGGAGGTCTGATTATGCCCGGAAACCTCGAGATGTTTTGCTACCAGTGCGCCCAAGCGGCTGGAGGAACGGCGTGCACGCGGACGGGCACCTGCGGCAAACTCCCCACGGTGGCCCGGCTCCAGGACAACCTGAAGTACGCCCTCATGGGGATAAGCGCCTACGCCTACCACGCCCGCGAGCTCGGGAAGACCGATCCGGAGATCGACGAGTTCATTACCCGCGCCCTCTACACCGTCCTCACCAATGTGAACTTCGACGCGGAAAGCTTGGTGGACTTGGCCATCGAAGCTGGGAGGATAAACCTCCGGGTGATGGAGCTCCTCAAGGAGGCCCACATCCAGGCGTATGGCGAACCCGTCCCCACCCAGGTCCCCACCGGAACGGTCAAGGGGAAGGCCATCATCGTCACCGGCCACGGCCTCCGGGCCTTGGAGGAGCTCCTCAAGCAAACCGAGGGAACCGGGATAAACGTCTACACCCACTCCGAGATGCTGCCGGCCCACGGCTATCCCGGGCTGAAAAAGTACCCCCACCTGGTGGGAAACCTGGGCAAGGCCTGGTACGACCAGCGAGTCCTCTTCGCCAAATACCCCGCCGCCATCCTCGCCACCTCTAACTGCGCTCTCATTCCCAGGGACGAATACCGGGACCGCATGTTCACCACTGGAACGGTTCGCCTCCCCGGGGTGCGTCACATCGGGGGGTATGACTTCTCTCCCGTGATTGAGAAGGCCCTATCTCTCCCTGAGCTCCCCGAGGAACCGGGGAAGGTGACCCTTACCACCGGTTTCTCCAAATCCGCGGTCCTGGAGCTTGCTCCCAAGATAAAAGAGCTCGTGGAGGCGGGGAGGATCAAGCGGTTCTTGCTCGTGGGTGGCTGCGATTCCCCCACCAAGAGGAACCAATACTACCGCGAGCTCGTGGAATCCCTTCCAGAGGAGACCGTGGTGCTCACCCTCGCCTGCGGCAAGTTCCGCATCAACGACCTCGACCTCGGCGATATAGAAGGTGTGCCCCGGTTGATCGACCTCGGGCAATGCAACGATGCCATCGTGGCGGTGGAGATCGCGCAAGCCCTGGCGGAGCTCTTCGGCGTGGAACCCACGGAGCTTCCGTTGACATTAGTGCTTATGTGGATGGAGCAGAAGGCGGTGGCCATCCTCTGGAGCCTTTTGGCTTTGGGCTTCCGGGGGATCTACCTCGGCCCCATACTCCCCCCGTGGGCCAACGAGGAGATCGTACGGGTCCTCACGGAGAAATACGACGTCCGCCTGATCGGCGACCCCCAGGCCGATCTCCAGGCGATCCTCGGCTAGGAACCACCGTCAGCGGTGCGGGGCCGTACACCGTCCGGCCCCGCGCCCTGAAAAAGGCCTATTGGACCGGGATCATAAGACGTCGACCGCCGCAACACTGGGAAAGGATTTTCCGAGTCTCTGCTCATGCTTGGGGAACTGGGGCTATCCCGAGGCGAAACGCCGACAGCGGGAAGGACACTGTGCGCCTATGCGGGGGCCATTGGGTGAGAGGTGTCCAGGAAAAAAGAGGGGCGGGCCGCCCCAGGGCCCGCCCCGCACCTCTTACTGCCGGTGCTCGTAGTGAACAAGCACCATCTCGTACGTGGTCACCCAACTTCCTCCTTCGTTACGCTCCTGCCGGATAAGCACGGGGTAGGGAACCGCCGGATCGGGGGAGATGGCGAGTACCACCCGCTCATCTGGGCTCGAAGGGGTCTTGAGGATGCCCTGTACCGCCTGAACCCCGGCGATGGTCACGATATCCTCTGTCTCCCAGGAAAGGCCTCCCGGGAGGACGTAGGTGCGGTTCGGCTCTGGAGGTCCGCCCATGCCGAAGATCATGAAGTAGTAGGGAAGCCACCATGCGTCGGCAAGCCATATGGTGGGCTGCCATACGAAAAAGAGCGACATATCCCCGATATCCTCCAGGCTTGCATCGCCCACGATCTCGGTACGGATGGTATAAGTCCCATCGTCCTTGGGGGAAAGTTCGAGGGTATAGGTGAAGTTTCGATCTTCGGTGGTGATCTGGTACGTCATGAGCAGGTACCCTCCTGGGTAAGCGGCGAGTCCCCCCGTCCATTGGGCCATCCCCGCGGTAGCCAACATACAAACAAGGGCAGCCATTGAACCGATCAACTTCCGCATCTCTACCTCCTTGAAAATCGAGTACCAATATTCACCCAGGACGAGGATACACGCCACCGACGCTCACTCACCCAAATACTTGGCCACGCCCCAGATGCCGAGGTAGGCCAGGGAGAGGCGCGCTGCGGCCGCGGCAGCTGTGGCAAGGGAAAAGGCCAATGGGCGTCCCCCGGCGATGGCCAAAAGGTAAACCGCCCCGGTATCCGGAAATCCTGGGATGAGCAGGAGGAAGAAAAGAGCCGGAGCCCCAAACCTGTCTACCCATTTGTGGCCGAATTCCATCAGGGCTCTAGCGTACCGGTTAGTGGCCCCCCAGTTTTGCACCCGGGGAAGGCGCTTTAGGTATACGGCCAGATAGAAGATCATATATGCCCCAACGAACTTCCCGGCTGTAGCCACCGCGATCACTGCCCACCCCGGGGCGAACTTCACTCCCGCCAACACCGCTTCAAGCGGGGTGGGAAGTACGAGGGCCGTTCCGGCTGCATACAGAAAGACCAAAAACAACGCGAGCGCCATGTCCAAGCTCCTTCGGAGTCCAGCTTAACCTCCGTTCCCCAAACGGTGAAGTCATTGTCCATGGACCGAAAAACATGGAGTAAATTTGGTAGGGTTTCTTTTGGGTTCGTACCGAAAGCGGGATTACGGCGCTGCTAAAAACTTGGGGAGGAAACGCTTGGGCACGGTTGAAACGTGGGTTTCGGAGACCACCGGCACGGGGAAGGCACTTTGTCATTGGATTAGTGCAAAGATGCGCAGTCCCGCGGCGCTAGAGGGGGGACCGAGGTCCCCACCGCCGGCTTTTCCCAGAGGTCATATCCGGGATACTTTGCTAAAGATGCAGGATGAACTGGCCCTTTCTCCGCCTGAGTGGGTGAAAGACGCGGTTTTCTACGCCATCTTTCCCGACCGGTTCCGCAACGGCGACCCGGGAAACGATCCCCCGGGGACGCGGCCGTGGGGCGCTCCCCCCGATAGGGAGAGCACCTTCGGCGGGGATCTATGGGGGATCATTCAGGCCTTGGACTACCTCCAGGATTTGGGGGTGACCGCCCTCTATCTCACCCCCATCTTCACGGCGCCCTCTAACCACAAGTATGATGTGGTGGACTACTACAACGTTAATCCCCATTTCGGGGGGAATGAGGCCCTCGCGGAGTTGGTGGGGGAGCTCCACCGGCGCGGGATGCGGCTCATCCTAGATGGTGTCTTCAACCACTGTGGCGAGGCCCATCCCTTCTTCCGGGATGTCCTCCGCCGGGGGAGGTCCTCCCCTTACTGGGATTGGTTCACGATCCGCGGGGACCGGGTGGTCCAGGAGCCTTATCCCAACTACACGTGCTGGGCCGGGGTGAGATCGCTTCCGGAATGGAACCACGCGAATCCCGCGGTGCGCGAGTACCTCCTCTCCGTGGCCAGTTATTGGATCAGGGAGTACGGGATCGATGGATGGCGTTTGGATGCGGTGGAGCACATGCCCCCGGACTTCGTCCGCGAGATCCGCGTTGCCGTCAAGGGGGCGAACCCCGAGGCCTATGTCCTGGGCGAGGTGATGGGCTACGCCGCGGCGTGGTTCAAGCACGGGGCCTTGGACGGAGCCATGAATTACCGCCTGTGGGAGGCCTTAGTGTACTTCATCGCCCGGGATTCTTGGGACGCCCCTCAGTTCGTCGCCCACCTCAAGGGACTGTGGGGCAGTTACCCCCAGGGGAACGCCTTCGCTTCCTACAACCTCACCGGCAGCCACGATAAGCCCCGGATCATGACCCTATGCGGTGGCGACCGCCGCAAGGTGGCGTTGGTGGTCGCGACCATCTTCGCCCTTCCGGGTGCCCCGGCGGTCTACTACGGCGACGAGATCGGCCTCCAGGGGGGCGAGGATCCCGATTGCCGGCGTTGTTTCCCCTGGGACCATTCCCGATGGGATACCGAGCTCCGGGGGCTCTTTCGTATGCTCATAAGGCTCCGCCGGGAAGAGCCGGCCCTCCGGCACGGGGACCTTCGATTCGGGGAGGCCCGGGGGCGGGTGTTCTCCCTGGTGCGAGAGGGTCCAGACGCGCGGATCCTTTTCTTCCTCAATGCTGGAGAGGAAGAGGCCCGGTTTCCTTTGTCCCGGCCTGCGCTGGATCTCCTGAAGGGAGAACCCCTTTTGGGGACACTTCGCCTTCCTCCCGAGTCCTTTGCCTTTCTCAAAGAGGGCTAGGACCCTGGGTCTGAAAGTACTCTTGACGGACTCCGCTGTGTCCGCTACGTTGCTTTCGTAAGGTGAAAAGACCTTTTATGTTGTCCAGCACCTGCAATGGGTGAAGTGAGTGATTAAAGACAAGGGGGGAAGATGTTGCGGGAAGTAATGGAAGCCATGGAGCTCCTTGAGGGCCCGGATGCAAGCGGCGAAGCCGCCCGGGAATGGCTTATCGGCAAAGGCCTCGAGCCCAGTGAGGTGGAGGTCACCCATATCGCGGGAGAGAAAGGGGGAACCGATTTCATCAAGGTGCACCTCTCCACGTCGGGGACGGGTCCCACCCTGGGCATCGTCGGAAGGCTCGGGGGCGTGGGAGCCCGGCCCGAGCGGCTCGGTCTCGTCTCGGATGCCGACGGCGCCATCGTGGCCCTGGCCTGCGCGGCCAAGCTCGCGCGGATGCGTGCCCGGGGCGATGCCTTGCCCGGTGCGGTGATCGTCGCTACCCATATATGCCCCGACTCCCCTGTGATCCCCCATGAACCGGTCCCCTTCATGGGCGCTCCCGTGGACATCGCCACCATGAACCGCCACGAGGTGGACCCCGAGATGGAGGCCATCCTCTCCATCGATACCACCAAGGGCAATTGGGTCATCAACCGCCGCGGCTTCGCCATCACCCCCACGGTGAAGGAGGGGTATATCCTCCGGGTAAGCGAGGATCTTCTTCGGATCATGAGCTACGTCACCAACGAGCCGCCGGCAGTCCTCCCCATCACCACCCAGGACATCACCCCCTATGGGAACGGACTCTTCCACATAAACAGCATCATGCAGCCCGCCACCGCCACCTCTGCCCCGGTGGTGGGGGTGGCCACCACCGCCTGCATCCCCGTCCCGGGCTGCGCCACCGGGGCCAACCAGGTGGTGGACATCGAGATGGCGGCGCGGTTCTGCGTGGAGGTAGCCAAAGAATTCACCGCCGGACGGGCTCGGTTCTACGATCCCGAGGAATTCGAGCGGCTCGTTGCCCTCTACGGCCCCATGCAGCACCTCCAGACCTTGGGAAAGGGGGAAGGTTGAGGAGGTTGGGTCTCGTCACCATCGGCCAGAGCCCCCGGGACGATGTGGTTCCCGAGCTCCGGCGGTTCCTTCCCCCCGATGTGCAGATATATGAGGCGGGAGCCCTGGACGACCTCTCCCCAAAGGAGATCGCAGCCCATCTCCCGCTTTCCCCCGAGAGGACCCTGGTTACCCGCCTCCGGGACGGAACGGAGGTCGTGGTGGACGCGGAGTTCGTTCACGGGCGCCTCCAGGCCGTAATCGAAAGGCTGGGGAGAGGGGTGGATCTCATCGGGCTCCTTTGTTCTGGCAAATTCCCGGATTTCGAGAGCCCGGTACCCTTGCTCGTTCCCCACCGGCTGCTTCGGGGTGTCCTTTCCGCCCTCCTCCTTCCTGGCCCTTTGGGGGTGTTGGTGCCCTCCCCCGAACAGGTGGGCCCGGCGGAGGAGGAGCTGCGGGATTGGGGCATCGACGCGGTGGTGTGCGCCACCTCCCCCTACCGAGGAGACCTGCGGAGCGCCCTGGGGGAGCAGGTGAGCTTCTTGCGGGAGCGCGGAGTGGCGGCGGTGCTCCTCAACTGTTTCGGTTACGGGGAGGCGTCCCGAGAATTCCTCCAAGAATCCTTGGGAGTGCCGGTGATCGCGGTCCGATCCCTGTTCGCCCGGACCTTGGCGGAACTTTTGTGAAAAACTTCAGCCCGGTGGAGCTGGCCTGCCACTGATCCGTGCTTCCAGCAATATACGTGCCACGCGGACCTCAGCCAGGGCCACCACGGCCTGACCATGGGCTGCGGCGATATCGCGGGCATAACCTTCGATTTCCTCTCGCCAACCGTGGATCGTTTCGACCAACTTAAACAAGGCAGCCTCTGCCAGATATGCAGCCCGCCAGGCTTCACTTTCGGCATCCAGCGCAGCGATCAGGGCAGCTATGGCCGTATCCACATCTCCCGCCTTCACGGCCCCTTTCGCCCGGGCGGCTTCGGTTTGGACGGAGCGAGCCAGGACGCTGGCGGTCTGGGCCTGTTGGCGGGCCTCGCTGAACGGAGGCGGGTATGTCGCGAGGGTAATGGAGCGGGCGATGGCCTCTACCCGAGCCTGGGCGGCCTGTAGGGACCGCTGGGACGAGACCATCGCCAGTTTCACCATGGCGACCTTTTCGGCGGCGATGTTCAGCGCCGCTTGAGCTAGCAGTTTTGAGTCCCCATCGGGTCCTTTCAGGATGTCACTTATCATCTCAGATATGTGGGCGTTAGTGCGGGTTACTTCCCTTTCCATGGCTATGATCTCGCTCACCGCTTCTTCCAGGGACACAATTCGTTCCTCTGCCCACTCCAGGAATTCCTGGATCAGTTGCGCTTCCCGTTGACCGGCGGCCTCGGCAGCGGCGGCAGCCGCCACGGCCGATTCGGTCGCCTTCGTCGCTGCGCCCGTGATGTCCAAGGACACCCCCTGAACCACGGCGCCAAGAAGGAACACTGCCGAAAGGACCAATGCTTTCAACCCCAAATGCCTCATTGCCAAACCCCCTTCGTGCGGTCAGGGACCGGAGAGCCCAGTCCAGTTGCCTCGTCTATAGGGCGCGGTTACCCTTCCGACGGTCCAGGTGAACATCAAAACCGGTGCTTTCCCTGCCGGCACCGTGACACCGCCTCAGCGGCAAGGTACGAGCTCCACCGCCGTGGCCACCGCTTGCATTCCCTCGGGGAAATAGATTTTCAAGGTCACGTTGAGGATCCCCCCGGCCGGATACCCGACGGGCACCACCTCATCCCCGAAAGCCTGTTGGATCTCCACCGTCTCTACCTCACCGTTGGGGAAGGTGAGAACTAGCTCCCCCCGTTCGAACGGAGGAGCGCTCCACACGATATGCAGGTCATGTGAGGCTTCCTCCCCACAGACGGGCTCCGCCTCTACCGAGAGAGTGGGTGTCTCTGCCCCTTCACCCGGGACGACGAAGTTATGGGAGACAGAGTTGTTGTCCTCGCGGAGTTCTTCCACCGCGTTCTCGGGATCCAATACCACGGTGATCACGTGTTTCCCCGGGGTCACCTCCCAGGAAAACTGGATCTCAGCCTCCTCGCCAGCTCCGAGCAATGGTCCCGGCTCCGTCCATACGAGCTCCCCGTCGAGGAGATAAGCGATGTTGTAAGGTGCCTGAACTGGGGTCCCCTCGTTCACCACCACTCCGGTCACCTGGATCACATGATCCGGCAGAACCCAGTTGAACTTCGGGGGATCGAACCTGAGTTCCGGTTCCCGGGGAGGGAGCTTGGTGGGGCAAGCCGGGATGGCGAAGCTGGGATCGGCCCACACTTGGTCGCTTTTGAGGGTTCCGGAATAGCCGGGGTCGTACAGGGTGGTGGCGAAAAGGTGGCCCCCCACCGTCGCCAGGGAGTTGATTCCCCCGTTTTGGGGATCGAACGGATGTGGCCCGGCCTCCACCACGATCCAAGAGCTCCCGTCGTAACGCGATAGGTTCCCGCTGGGATATCCTTCCCCGAGGTAAAGATAACCGGCGAACACTGCCATGGCGCGGGCTCGCAGCATCCTTTCCCGGGGATCCGTGGTGATGAAATTCGGCCCACCCCAGGGAGGGGTGACGTTGGTCCACCCGCGGGACCCCCCTCCCGTGTACCGCCACACTTCCGCCCCGAAATGGGACAGGGTGCCGATGTATAGGGCGCCCTTGTATATGGCGTAGGTCCCCACTTCTTGGTTGACCCTGAAGTTAGTGCCCTGGCTCGGTATGAACGTCTCGGTGCCGAAACCGTCCCTGTTAACCTGGACCCAAGAATCGGGGGCACCGGAAGGACTTTCCCACACCTCGATACCGCTTCCATAGGTCTTGGGATCACCGAACGACCCCATTCGATTCCGGGTGGACGTGGCGGCCACGAGCTTTCCGTTGAAGACCACCAACATGTCCAGATCGCGGTTGCCTGGGTCTCCGAATCCGGCCTTCACTACTTGCTCCCAGACCATGGTGGTCTTTCCCAGATCTGGAGTACGCCAGATCTCGAACGTATCGGGGGTGGAAAGCTCCCTTACCCCATAAAGTTGGCCCCGGAAGATTACGCGGGGAATCGGGGAGTCGGGCAGGATCTTCCCCTGCCTTATAGAGGTCACTCGCTGCCAGTGGCGGGAATCGAAGCGGCTTCCCGCCTGGATGCGCCAAAGTACCCCGGCCCGGTAGAAGAACAAGGTGTTGCCCAGGGGAACGATGACCGCGCCGTCCAGTGCCGCGGGTACGTAAACCTCGGTCCATCGGTAACAGGTCCCGGCATCCAATCGGTAAAGGCCGGTTTCATTGTAGGCGTAAAGCTTCCCGGCGAAGGCGAATAGCTGGGGCGCCTGCTGGGAAGAGGGCGCTCCGAACATCGTTGGCGGCGAAATGCGAACCCACGTGGAAAGAGGGATTACGGTGGCGGTCTGAAAAACGGTGAAGGTCAGGGTATCTTGCACGCTCCAGATGCCGCCCTGGATATCCACCATTAGCGTATAGGTACCCGCCGGCAAAACGCCCAGGAGCACGGAAATGCTCCAAGGGGTGATCACGCTGGCGCACCTCGTCCCGGGCTCGTCAGTCACCGTACCCTGGATAGTAATGAGGTATCCAACAATGGTATGCCGGTATGAGACCTTGGGACAAGAGCTTCCGTACTGGCCCGAGATCACCACGGTAACCGGGGTGGTGTCGGATGGGTTGGCGGGCTTTATGGAAACCATCCCCGCCGCATACGCGGGGAGCACCGCCATAAAGCCCACAATCCCCAGGAACAGACCCCAAGACAACGCTCTAACTTCCCCATTATGCATGCACGCCTCCACCTCTTCTGCGGGAATTCCCGCCATGGGGCACGCGGGACTTTCCCACTTTACGGAGTTCCTTTGTGGGAGTCAAACGGCAGTGAGAAGGAGCGTATGGGCTCCGGAAGCAATTCCCTGCTCAATCGCTGCCTGAGGTGTGGACCCGCCGAAGATAATGTTCGTAACCGAACCGCCGTCTCAGTTCCTGCAGGCGCCCCAGGTGCTCTAGGACCTCGGGTGAGCGGAGCTTCGCTACCTGTAGCACTAAGGCCGTCTGGATCGCCAAGGGGACGATGTTCGTATGGTAAATGCCAGCGGGACCACGACGGGCCGCGGGGATCACCGCCACATCGGAGACCATTTCCCTGACCACCGTGTCGGTGATCAGGATGACGGGGCCCCCACTTCCTTCGCCAGTTCCAATGCGTTCAGATGATCCTTGGGGATGAAGAGGAAGGTGTAAACGACCAAAGCCTCTCGGGAAGTGAGTAGCTGCAGCTTCTCCAGGATCCCCCGTCCCTCCTCCGGCACGGGTATTGCGTCCGAATGGAGCCGGCGGAGCCGGAACCGAAGAGTTCCGTAAGGGGCCTTGTGGACCCCGGCCACAGATAAAAATCCGTTTCGCGCCAGAGATCAGCTCTGCTGCTCGGAAGATATCCTCCGGCCGGATGCTGTTTATCGGCTCGCGGAGATAGGCTATCTCCGTTTCCACTAAACGGGCGTAGATCTCCCCGTCGGCTACCTCGGCCAGGGCTCGGCCCAGCTTCTTTCCCGGCGCGACCTCTTGACGGTACAGCTCCTGGAGAGCCGTCCTGAATTCGGGGTACCCGGAGTGCCCCAATTTCTGGGCCAAGCGGACGAGGGTGGATTTATGAACTTCCCAGAGATCTCACCGCTTCTTCCACGCTGAGGAAGATGAACCCCTCGTAGTGGGTGAGGATGTCCTGTACCAATGTTTTTTGTTTCTGGTTCGACTTCGGAAACGCCTGTTTGACCCGATTGCGTAACTCCGTCATGGCCTACCCGAAAAAATGGTGCCTCGGCGTCCAGGGAGAGACGATCCCTTGGTCACGGCACTTTTGTTTCCAGAAGTTGGGGAATATGAGACTTGTCCCAAAAATTGATGTTACGGAAATGTGTTTTCAGAGATGGATGAGCTCGTCGCGCGCCCTTGGGCATGACATTTCCAGGGTGAGTTCCCTGCCTTCTCTCCAGGGTATGCTGGCACTCTTACCAGGGTTATTCCTTCTGTGATGGCGAGATCCCTCTGGAAGCAAATGGACAACGCCATCTCGCCTCTTATAACAGAAAAACCCGGTGCCCTGTACTTTCCTGGCGATTCAGCCCCGCTGAAACCGCCCCGCCAAATTCACTGTAATATAAGCAAACGCCTTCTTCTGAGGAGGTGGGGAAGCGTTGTGGAAGCGTTGGTTTGTGGTTGTGACCTTGTTTTTCTGGGTTCAGGTGGCGCATGTTCCCACGACCTCAGCACAGGAGATCGTGTTGGAGGGCATCCTTTCCCTCGCCCATCGTGGGGCAGTCACCGGCACGGAAGCATTCGAGCTTTCCAGGTTCTCGCAGGGTTTTCGCCTGATCTCCCGGGGACGGATATTGAGTAGGGAGGGGGAAGTTACCTGGATCGCTCGAGCCCTATACTCCCCCGAGCTTTACCCCTTGGAGTATGAACTCGAGAAACGCACCCCCACCACCTCCACCGTGATCCATGGGGTTTACTCCGACACCATGCAAGGGTTTTCGGTGGAGCTCTACCGGGACGGAACATTCCGCGGAAGTACCCTCCTTCGGAGCCAAGACCCCGTGCTCTTGGACGAGGATATGGTTTCCCACTACGTGGTTTTGGCGCTTGAGCTTTGGATCCACGGCGGCGGGGGGTTCACGGCGCTGGTGCCCCAGGCTCGGGCCGCGGTGCCCCTACGGGCTGAGCTGGAGGGACTTGCCGCCTTCCCCGCCCCCTGGGGGGACGAGGCCGCCCAGCGCTGGCGCCTCACCCTGGCGGGGGAAGAAGTCCTCATACATGAACATGCCGGAGAACTCCTCTGGGCCGAGGTACCTGAGGCAGGGCTTTCCGCTTGGCGCTCGGACCTCTTTCGCTCCCTTCCTCGGCCCTACCGGATTCAGGTCGAAATGTCCCTTCCTGGTGGGGCCAGGGAGGAGGGGGTCCGCTTCGCCTCCGGAAAGATCGCCGGGACGCTGCTCCTTCCCTCGGGTAGAGGACCCCTCCCCGCGGTCCTCTTCCTCCCCGGAACCGGGGAGATAGACCGGGACGGCTCCGCCCCCGGAAAGCCGACGGCCATCTTCCGCGAGCTCGCCTATTCCCTGGCCGAGGCCGGCTTCGCTTCCCTCCGCTACGACAAGCGGGGCGTGGGAGAAAGCCACGGGGACCTCTCGCGGGCGTCCTTCTCCGACCTCCGCTCCGATGCCCGGGCCGCATTGCGGTGGCTCCTTTCCCGCCCCGAGGTAGAACGCGTCTTTCTCGTGGGACACTCGGAAGGGGTGTTGCATGCCCTGGCCCTCGCGGGTGAGCCCGGGATCGCGGGCTTGGTGCTTCTGGGCGCACCAGCACGGCCTCTGGGGGAAGTGTTAGTATGGCAACTGGAGAGTGCCCTGCGCGCCGCCGGCGCCTCGGAGGAGAAGTTCTCGGATGAACTCCAAAAGCTCGAGAAGTTCCTCGCCTTTGTCCAGAGTAGTTCCGGCGATTGGGACGATTATACCATTGAGGAACTCCGCGCCGCGCTTCCGGATTACTCCCCGGATGAATTGGAGGAGATACGAAAAACTTCGCTGCGTTGGTGGCGGGAGGCGTTAGTTTTCGATCCGGTGGCCGCGGTCCGGGAGGTTGGTGTCCCGTTCCTTGCGATGAACGGTGGGGCCGATATCAGGGTGCCGCCGGAGGACGTTTCCCGCTTGGCCGAGGCGGCCCGGGAGGCCGGGAATCCCGACGCTCGGGGGACCGTGATCCCCAAAATGAACCACTGGCTGCGGTTCCAGCCTGGGCGGCCCCTCCCCGAGCGTCTCACCGGTCCCCTGGACCCCAGGGCGGTGGAGCTCCTAGTTTCCTGGATGGAAACACTTTAGGAGGTGACAAGTATGCGGTGGGTTGTCGGGGTACTTGTGCTCGGGGCCATGTGTGCTCCCCTCTATGCCGCCTCATGGGAGCTATCCCCGGAGCGTGAGGTGGTGTTGGTATGGTCGAATCTTTGGGCCCAATATTCCCTTTCCCCTGACGGCAGATGGTTCGTTTTGCTCAATCGCCACGAATTCGGGGAGGACGCGTGGAAGGGGATCTGCCTTTGGCGCACCGATGATGGAGAGTTCCAGGGATGTCTGACCCTTCCGGGGTTCGAGGCCACCCGAGGTTTCCTCAGCCCCCCGATATGGTCTCCCGATGGCTCAGCGTTCGCCGTGATAGCTTACCAGCCTGGGGCCACGCCTGAACAGCGTCTGTGGGCCGTGTATCCGGGAACCGGGAGGGTAGTGGAGCTTTTGTCTAGAGAACCGCCGGATCTGTACAACCTCGTTTGGTCGCCTGACGGGACCCGCCTCGCCCTCGCCATCGGTGATGAAAAACGGGGCCGCATAGAACTCTTCTTGCCGGATGCGGGAGAATGGGTACCCGTCGCTCGATACGAAGGATCCCCTCAGTGGGTTTTCTGGACCCTGGGCGATCGCATCATGTGGGGCACCGTTCCCCCGGGTGATGCGGGATACGGGGTTTTCGAGGTCGGCCGCAAAGAGGGCGGTGGGCCGAGGTCCATTTGGTCGTCCGCGGAACTTCTAAATGTGCGGTATCCCTACGTCTTTTCCCCCGACGGAAGGTATCTCTGGAAAACCGCCTTCCCCGAGCTCATCGACCTTTCTTCGGGGAAGGCGATTCCCCTCCCTCTCCCCGAGCAGGAGGGCTACCCGAAGAGTATCGCGTCCTCGCTGGTATGGTCGCCTTCCGGGGAACAGTGCCTCTATGAGGCCTATCTTTGTGCAGGTGATCAGGAGGGAAAAGGCATCCTGCACCTACTCCTGGAAGTTCCGGGTCGCGAAGGCGTCTCCAGTCAGATCCTCATGGAACGTCCTCCCGGGTATGTCCTCACCTGGTCTGCTGACGACCGGGTCTGGCTGGCCAGGTGGGGGAAGAAGGGAGTGAATACCGGATCTTCGTGTTCAAGATCGCGCGGGTGGGGGAGTGAGAGGAGTCGTATATGAAAGTCCTCATCCTGACGGCCCTGTTTGCGGGAGTAGGGATTACGGCCATAGCGGGCCCCATGGTACTCCCATTGCCCCCGGGAGCGACGGGCCTCGCCCTGGCCTGGACTCCGGGTGGAGATGCCTTGGTCGTGGTATACAAGCTCGCTGATTCGTCGTTTCGGCTCAGGGTGGCGGAGGTCCCGGAGGGGAACGTTCGGTGGGAGAAACACATCGGTGGGATCCCCAGGGGCGATCCTCGGCCGCCGCTATTCTCCGTGCGTGTCTCGGAAGATGGCACCTGGATCGCGGTAGGCTCTCCCTGGGGTATCTTGATTTTCTCTTCTGCCGGGAAGCTCACCTGGGCCTATCCCGTGGGCCTGGGGGAACTCCCCTTCCTGCTCCGCTTCCTCCACGTCGATGACCGTTCTCCCCAGGATTACCTGGCACTGGTGGTGGCCCGGGCGGAGCGCTGGTGGCCGCCGATGGTCGCCTCACCGTACGCGGACGTCACCATGGAGATAAGGACCCTGGACGCAAACTGGGCCCTCAACGACGACGCTCCCTTCGGGGCGTGGCCCCTTCCCATCTTCACCTCTCGAGCCGACTACAGCCGTGATGGGAAGGTATTCGCCGCCGCCACTATGAACCCACGGACGGGGGCGTGGCTGTTGGGCTTTTTGGGCGGGGAGGTCGAGGAAGGGGGCCATTACCTCACCGGGGTGTTGGGGGATGTGGCCGAGCCCACCGCCCTGGCCGTGAGCCCCGACGGCGAGGAGGTGGCTCTGGGGCTCGGGGCC
>Ga0209426_1001333_pt1 | contig 15634 bp, 24 predicted proteins | sample Deesub1362B_J571_FD_187697 | JGI IMG/M metagenome (GOLD analysis project Ga0209426, IMG submission 187697) | Deep oceanic, basalt-hosted subsurface ecosystem from Juan de Fuca Ridge flank, Pacific Ocean, CORK Borehole 1362B_J2.571 (SPAdes)... ...
CTTCTTTTTTCGGATTTCTTCATTCAGTTCTTCTGCAGTTAACCACTTAACAACTTCTTTTTCAGGTTTTCGTCCCATGTAGCCATTTTGTAGTTATTGGTTAAAAATGTTTTGTCTAATACTCTAAATGTCAGGATTTTCCAGGTATTACTCTTAAAAAGATAAATCTTGGCAGGAATAATCTTTGGACTCCACTCAGAATTGTTTTTCTAAGATCTGAAATTCCATACAATATCAGGAAAAGGGTACTGGAACTAAGAACCAGAGAGACATTGTTTGAAGCGAGTAGAGTTGTGCATAAAGATATACATTACAGTTCTATCAAAAATGCAATAGCTGAAAATGACAACAAGAGAATAAAAAATATCTTGAAAGTAAATGAAAAGATGGCAAAGGAAAAAATTTCATCGGTATTCTCCTTCTCAGATTTTCCACAGAAAAAGCTTGAAAATAGTTTTGAAGATTTCTTGGATACAATATACTCTTTTTCCGAAGTTCTTTTTGTACCTCACGTAAGATATAGTAGATCAGCAAAGACTGCTGTAAAATACAACGCAAAACAGTTTTGTAAGTACGTTGATTATGCCATGAGTGTACTAAATGATAAAAACAACAAACCGCTTTTTGCCCCATTTGACCTCGATTATCCACAGTACGTAAGAAATGAAATTTTATTTCATTACGCGAAAATGGGTTACACGAACATATGGGTGGACCTTAAAGGCAAAGGATTTGATAACAGAAATACAATCAGGAAAATGAGATCTTTTTGGAGAACTGCAAAGAAAATATTTGGCAAAAATTCAAAAAACCTGTTAATATACCAAACAAACATAAGAAAAATCCCCAGAGGAGTTCTTGGAGAAGATACTATACCGCCATCCGATTTTATAGGAATTTTTGATTCTGGAGATTTTGTAGGAACACCGTTTAAAGGTATTGTAGGATATTTTGAAGATCCAGACACTTGGAAGAAGAAAGGTTATCCGAGCAAGGAAGATTATGAGAAAGATCTGTTTAGGCGAAATGCAAGTATTTTCAACATTGCTTCTTATTATTATACACCTCCAGACTTGGTAAATTTCGAAAATAATAGGTTAGAATTGTTAAAAAAGGCTATTTTAAAAGCTTCTAAAAAATACAGATACAAAGCCGTGCTTGCAAGTTATTCCGTCAATGGTTTAATCACCTTAAACGAAACAAATCGAATAAAAAGAGAAATAATGAGCGAAGGAAGGATAATTGATTACATTAGGGACAAGGAGTTCTTTAAAAATGAAGGCGTATCTTTGCTTGATGAGTTACTAAAATACCAAAAAATGGGCAAAAGCGAAGTAAAAGCTAAATCTCTATTTGATTTCTCCTAGAAAAGTTAGGTGAGTATAGTGACAAATTGGCTCTGTATAACAACAGAAGAGAACTGGAATGTTATAAAGAGAAACAACATATGGGGTGTCCCAGAAAGACACAAAAACACGATTGCAAAAGTCAAGCCGGGCGATAAACTTCTCATCTACCTCAAACAGGAGAGAGATAAAGAAAAAATTGTGGAATCAAGAATAGTAGCAGCATACGAGGCAAAATCAGAAGTCTTCAAAGACTCTAAAAGAATATTCAAAACTCCAGAAGGAATGGGTAACGAATCATTTCCTCTTCGCATCAAACTAAAACCAGTAAAAATCTTCTCAAAGCCTGTTGATTTCAAATCTCTAATCCCAAAGCTAAAGTTCATCAAAAACAAGCAGAAGTGGACAGGGCATTTGATGGGTAAAGCTATGAGAGAAATACCGGAAGAGGATTACAATCTAATTCTGAGAAAATAATGATAGGAAAAGCAGTCTCAAAAAATGGAGTTCCGATAAGGCTAACTGAAGAAAGATGGTCTCATATCGTAGAGAACCATGACGACCTTGCCGGATTATCTGATGAGGTTCTTTTAACTGTTGAAAATCCGGATTACATAGTCAAAGGGTGGATGGACTTCTGGCAGTAAGAAAACTTGACGACAGGTATTTAGTAGTGGTTTACAAAGAGATTAAAAACGATGGTTTTATAATTACCTCTTTCATAGTTAAAAAAGCAGAGAAGATATTGAGGAGAGGTATAGTATGGCAGAAGAAGTAAAAGAGATAATTGATGCAATTCCATTACTTATCGATTTTCCAGTTAAGAAATTTCATGTTGATTACGATGAAGAGGCTGATGTCCTCTATATAAGTATGGAAAGACCCCAAGAAGCAACAGATACAGAGGTAACAGACGAGGGAATTTTGCTAAGATTAAGAGATGATAAGCTTGTTGGTATAACAGTCCTGAATGCCAGCAGATTTAAGGCAAAAGCTTAGGAGTGGCAAAAATGCACAAATATGCCATAGAAATTTTCTATAGTGAAGAAGATGAGGGATATATTGCCATAGTTCCCGAATTACCTGGCTGTTCTGCTCTTGGTGAAACTGAAGAAGAAGCTCTGGAAGAGATTAAAGTAGCTATAGATTTGTGGATTGAGACTGGCAAAAAGGAAGGAAGAGAGATCTCCAAACCTATGGGTAGGGAATTGCTCAGGTCTGTAGTTGAGAAGATAGAAGAAAAAGCCTGATGGTGATGTTATGGGTGAAATAACTGGAGTTACATACCCAATCCCGAAATGGTATATTGACCGCTTTTTCAAAGAAGGTAAAGACGTATTTGTAAAACCAGCGACAGCATGGAGAGGGCTAAAACCGGGAATGAAATTCGTTTTCTACCAATCCCACGAGGATACTGGATTTGTTGGTGAAGCAAAGATAAAGAGGGTTGTTCTAATGGATGATCCTATGAAAATCTATGAAACTTACAAAGATAGAATCTTCCTGACTAAGGATGAGCTCAAGGAATACATCAAATCACAGGAAAGATGGGGCAGGAGTGATAAAAAGAAGAAACCCTGGATGGCTATAGAGCTTGAAGACATCAAGAAATACAAAAATCCAATCAAACCAAAACGGTTCGTGTCTGTTGGTGGACAGTATTTGAGAGGGCAACAATAAAGGCTGCCCATCTCGTAATCTTAAAATATTCAAATCATTCAATATAAAAAGATTTTAACTTTTATAATCTTTGGTCAAAATATGAAACAACTAGTGCATTGGCAATCTAATTTTTAACATTAGAATAATGCCTCATCAGCTTCTCTCTTGCATCTCTGGTTGTGAAACACCATTCAACCTTAACGCCTCTTCTATTTCGATCTTCTACCCAAGCTCTTATCTCACGCTCAAGAATCTCTATATCTCCTATCCTGCGATCCAAACACTGTTTGCTTAAAGCTGAGAACTCTATCTCAGCCATGTTCAACCAACTTGCCTTCTTTGGAGTGTAATGGAATTCTCACTGAGCAAGGCTCAGGAGATTCCTTGCGTAGCAAGTGAATCAAACCTCCTGCACAGGCATCTTGCTTCCTCTGGTTCAAATCTCTCATAGAAGGAACCATACGTATAGGTGTTGAGGTTATCCTGAACAACCCTTATTTCAGCTTCAGGATACTTTTCTGCAACATTCTTCATGAATTCGGCATAATCTTTCTTTGTTCTTCTCTCCCTTACTTCTATATGACGCCAACCTCTCAGATCGAAGGCAATGAATATACAGCATACTCCTTTACGCTTGTAGTGGTAATCTTGCTTTTCTGAAATTCCTTTCTTCATTGGAATTGGTTGAATGACATTATCTATGAGCTGGAAAGGTCTCTCATCAACACATAACACAGGTTTCTTTGGATCGTAGCTTTCATATAAATCAAGAACATCCTCCATCCTTGCGATAAACTCACCATCAATCTTCCCTATGCACCACTTTTTCTGCGATGGCTTAAGTTCGTTTTTTTAAGGTCTTTCTTACCGTCTCTCTTGATATTGAATCAACAATTCCAATTTCAACAAGTCTGTCCGCTAAAAGTCTTATAGCATTTTCCATACCCTTCAGGAGGATCACTACATGCAACTGCTGTAAGCATTGCCTCATCTCGTCCTGAAAGCTTTGGTTTTTGACCGGGACGAGGCTTCTCATTTAAGGCTTCTAACCCATTCTCAACGAAGCATTCTCTTGTCTTTGCTACTGTCCTCATACAGACTCCCAAAGCTTCTGATACTTCTTTGTCAGTTTTTCTTGGTCCTTTTTCGCTTTCATCTGCAAGTAGCAGAATTCTTGCTCTGGTTATTCTTCGGGCTTTGTTAGTTCCTGTATTGACGAATCTTTCAAGATATTCTCTTTCCTCATCACTCAAGAATACATGATACTTTTTTGCAGGCATACAATGTTTATGTGCTTCTCTAATATAAGTATTATTATAAATTATGTTGTCAGAGCACTAGTTAAATCCTCAAGCAAGTTAAAGAGTCGGAGAGAAACTGCTAACCTTTATAAACCTAAAAAAGAAATTATGTACATGCCAATAAAAACAGTAACAATAAAAGTTCCAGCGGATATTCCCGAGAAAAAGATAAAGTTGCTTGTTGCTGCCGAACTATATAGCGAAGGTTCTATAACTTTAAAACAGGCTGCTGATCTGGCTGAATTGCCAGTTTGGGATTTAATACATGAGTTAGGAAAAATGAAAGTCTCTTTTACAAACATAAGTGTAGAAGATCTAAGGGAGGAAGTTGAGGGATTTGATTGAAAGTTTCGGATACCGGTACACTTATAGTTCTTTATGAGACGTCTTTTCTCTGGCTTCTTAAGGAGCTTTACGATGAGGTGATAGTTCCACATTCTGTCACCAGTGAGTTGCTTAAAAAGCCTGAAGGTAAAAGAATTATTGAGGAAGAATGGATAAACGTCATAGACGTCAAAGGAAGTGAAGTGGTTAGGGTTCTAACAGCTTTTTTGGGTGAGGGTGAGGCAGAGGCAATAGCATTGGCTAAGGAGAAAAATCTCCCAGTTCTACTCGATGAGAAGAAAGGAAGGAGAATTGCAAAGTCGTTAGATTTAAAAATTCAGGGAACATTGGAATTCTTGTCAAAGCTAAAAAAGAAGGTCTAATAGATTCCGTCAAGGCTTGCATGCTTCAGTTTCTTGAAAAAGGATATTACATTGACCAGAACTTGGTTAATGAGGTTTTAAAAATTGTTGGAGAGGGATAAAAAGAGGATAAAGAGATATAGCTTCAATGGAATCTGATTTAAAAGCTAATGCAACTATTCTTCCAGTCAACCGATATGTTTTTATTTGATAATTGAAATTATCATAACAGAGATTATCATGAAATTTGTTGACAGAATTGAAGAGTTAAAAACCTTAAAGGATAGGTTAAATAGCAACGAATTTGAATTAATAATAATTTATGGTAGGAGAAGAATCGGTAAAACGCGATTAATCTTAGAAGCAGTAAAAGACACAGAATACATTTATTATCTGGCAGTAGAGGGAGATAATCTAAGACACTTCAAGCGTTTTGCTTCAAGAACAGTGCCAGAGATTGCGTATGTTCAGGAGGATTTTGAATCATACTTTAATTTCCTGAAAAACAAAATTGTCATTATTGACGAGTTTCCTCACCTGATAAAGGAAGATTCAAAAGTAGTCTCTATCTTCCAGCGTATAGTTGATCTTATTCTTAGGGATACAAAAACCAAACTCGTTCTTTTAGGTTCTTCGATCTCTATGATGAGTGATAGGGTTTTGAGCTATAGCAGCCCACTGTATGGGAGGAGGACTTCTTCGATTAAGCTAAAACCCCTTAAATTGTTCCACTTGAAGGAACTCTTTCCAGATCTCAGCTGGGAGGAGCTTGTAGAGATTTACGGCTTTACTGACGGGATTCCATATTACCTCGAAAAAGTTAAACCACCATTCTGGAAATGGCTTGAAAAGGAGCTAAAAAGTCCGGATACGTTTCTCAAGGATGAAGTTGACTTTTTGATGAAGTACGAGTTCAGCGAAGCCTCAACATACAAAAAAATACTCGAAGCCATTGCATCTGGCAAGACAACACCTAAGGAAATCAGAGATCATATTAAAGCGAAACACTCTGACATTACACCATATCTGAAAAATCTGATAGAAACTGAATTTGTTACCAGAGAGACGCCCGTGAATGAAAGCCCGAATTCCAGAAAAGGCCGGTATTATGTTGCAGATAATTTCGTAACTTTCTGGTTCCGTTACATCTATCCAAATCTTTCTGCAATAGAAGAGGGTGCATTTGACATTACGGAAATAAGACAGAATTACTCACAATACTTGGGGCTTGTATTCGAGAAAGTGGCGAAGCAATTTTTAGTTGAGCTGAACAGACATGGGGGGTTGCCTTTCAAGTTCTCAAGGATTGGTCGCTGGTGGCACAAAAGCGAGGAAATAGACCTCGTAGCTTTAAACGAGCGAGAAAAGAGAGCTTTGTTTGTGGAAGTAAAGTGGAGAAAGTTAAATGGTAATGAAGTTGAAAGACTGCTGAAGAATCTGGAAAGAAAAGCAGAGCTGATAAAATTGAACGGTTATGAAAAGCATTATGGTATCATTGCCAGAGAGGTGGAAGTTAAAAAGCATCTTGTCTGGGATCTAAGGGACTTTGCTTTTTAGTGCTTTAAGTGTTAAAATTAGATTGTTTGTACAATACCAAGCAACAAAAGAGACGAAACAAAACTAAAAAAATTAATGAGATATGTTAATCTCGGTCTCGTCGAACCAGTCCCCCCTTCTTTCATACCTCTTAATGGTGTAATTTCCATTTATTTCGAATATACCATCGATTTTATAGCTTCCTTCATTCAATATAACATAGCCTTTTCCACCACATCTGTGACAGGGCTTGGGTTCTATCCTCCCCGATTCCACAAATGGATCCAAAAGCTTCTTGCCCTCACAAAACCAGCATTTGACTTTCTTTTTTAGAGACATTACCTCTGTTCTTACAGGTTCGATTGGATTACCTTCTTCGTCAATTACTATTCTTGTGGTTTCCCAGTCATTCCACTTGCTGTAGATAGTGATTACTCTAGACCTGCCGACAGTTTTCTCAATACCTTCCAGTTCTATCACTTTTATCACCTCCTAATTTTTTTCCTCATAAACTACATTTTACCGAAAATATGCAGATTTAATATAGTTAATTTAAATAACAATATTTGATGTTATAGTAAATAAGAGAATATTAAACTTTATGATTGAAATCATATAATTCAAAAATATCAGCGGTTTAGATAATGTATATCAAAAAGTAATGATGAGATTATAGAAGTTAAGTGATGTTGTGACTTGATTTATTATTTATTAGTTTTATTACTCTAGAGAATGTAATTTTTAACAAAGATTACTGTAATCAAGCTATTTCACTTAAACAATCGAGGTATGAACATGGGCACTTCTTTCATGTACTTTTCGTATTCTTTGCCGAAGACCTCCAGCAAGATTTTTTCTTCATAGCGGGAGATGTAGTAGTAGAAGGCAAAAGCAAATAACCAGACGGCGAAAGCAGGTATTGATAAGAAAATAATAAAAATTCCAAGATAAAGCAGAATTACGCTTAAGTAAATTGGATGACGAACATGTGAAAACGCTCCTTCTTTAATGACCTCAGGTTTCTCACGAACCTTCCCGAATACAGCATTCAGCCCTGACCGTGCGAGATACAGGGACAGAGCTAAAAACGGTAACGAAACAGGAATTCGTATAAACAAGGGAATCTCACTTCTTAAAAAGTCTGAAAAGTGAAATAGAATGTCTGCAATCAATGAAACAATGAATGTTATTAAAATGATGACCTGCCCCCTGTCACCGAGTGGATGTTCACCTGCGAGGTCGTCTCTGCCCTCATGTTTTTTCCGCCTTTTGTGAGTCAATTTTACCACCCGTAACCTGTTGGTATATTACACAGCTTAATATAGATATTTAATTTATTTGCTTCTATACTGCTGAGACTACAGTATCGAAGAAGTTGAGAATTCCGCAGCGCTCTATATCTGTCAGGGCTGTAAACTTTCTTGTCGAGCATGCAGTCCTTTATGTTGTCATCCCCAAATTCATGCTTCCCTCTGAGGAAATATCCGAGGAGTTCTTCTCCATCACCTTCCCCAATGTATTCAACAACAGCCCTGCATGCCTTGAGCTTAGCTTCAACGAAATCCAAATGCTGCTACCTCTGTTGAAGTTTTAAATCCCCGAGATATCATATGCAGTTTATTAAGAAACATTCGCAGAGAGGTATTCAACTCTTATCTTTCTATTCCCAAAGCCATCAGCTTCCTGCATATTCTCAAATCCCTCTCAAATTTCTCGAATATCTTCTCATCAAGAAATCTCAGCTTAAGTTCATCCATCCTGCTCTTTCCCTTAAATTCGCCAAATATTACGACTGAGTTCAGTCTGATCAGACCAAATACGACCGCAAGACTGTAAACAAGCTCGAGCATGCTCTCTGCTGAACAGTAATCAGCTTCAATAACATGGGGAAATTCAAAGAGGAAGTATTCAATGCCTTCGAGCTCGCATATATCAACCATTGAGATGTCAGCTGTTAACAGGATGGGGAGAGAGCTTCTTTCCTTCTCAAACCTCTTTACCGTTCTGACTATTATTCTGTCGTTCTGCTCGCTGTCATTTGTCGATTTTTCTACTCCTTCTACTTCTATTGCTCTATCTCTGATTTCTCTGTATTCTCTTAAGGCGATGTATGCTTTTCTGGATTTCTTCATTCTCTTGTTTACCCATTCATCTAAGAGAAAACTCTGATATCTTACAAGTTTCTTGAGTTCTGATATCAGGGAAGGAGAGTACTTGAAGTTCAAGGAAGATTCAATCTCTTGCTTGACTGTATCCACAAGCACAATATCTCGAATTGAGGAGCTGGAGATAAACATGTGATAAATTATGTTGGTGTCAGGACAGTAGTAAACCTTCTTTTTCATTCTGTCATAAGCCTTCAGTCTCTCCTTGAATTCATCCAGATTTCTGTAAGTCATGACTCCTGAAGAGAGCATACACCCAAGAAAGTCATTGTAGTTGGGCATCTCCTTTCCGTACTCATCAAGCTTCTCCACCTGCTTATCGAAGTCGTATTCTCCAATCAGCACCTTGAGTTTGAAGCTTTCTTCTTCAGGGACTGCAGTAAAGAGCTGGAAGTGTGGGTAGAAAGGATACATGAGGCTTATTTCATCCTGCATGTTAAGCAGAATCTGTAACTCATCCACTGAAATAACGACATCATTCATCTGCCTTACCTCTGTAACTCTTAACATCCACAATGAAATCCCTCAACTTCTGAACAGCAAGAGGTTTCATTTTGTAGGGTTTAGACTCTACACTCTTTACTGCTAAATAGAATACGTGGTCAACTCCGAGCTTCTCAGCTGAAAGCAGTGCTCCGGCAACAAGGGCTTTTCTCCCGGGTGTTATGTCAACAGCTACTGAATATCCTCTCTCCTTGAGCTCCTTAATTGTGGAGTTTATTTTCAGTCCAGCTTCAATGAAGTCTGCTTCTCTTACGATTTCAGTTCTGATTTCTGGTTTGAAATTGAATTCCTCTTTGAGGATTTCAATTCCCTTAACAGCTTTCCCAAGTTCATCTGCATAAATATCTTCGGAGAATATGTAGATTAAGCTGGGGTAGTATGCTTTCTCAGTGAGGACTGCATAGTATGTGTTTATCAGAGCCCATGTTGACCTTCCGAGGATTGTTATGTATGCTTTTTCTGACATCTTACCCCCTCTTGGATTTTACAAATCCTGCTGCTTCTTTTTTGTTTGATCACAGTATAAATGAAGCCCCTCGAAGACACCTATACACGAAAATTTACTTCATGTCGTGAGCCCATTCCTCTCCATCAACATAAACTTCCTTCTTCCATACTGGAAGCTCCCTCTTCACGAGTTCCATGCTCTCCTCAAGGGGTCTCCAGATGCTCTTACGGTGTTCACCCATCACAACAACATAAATAATGTCTTCGCCCGGAAAGATTGTCCCAGACTTATGAAATATCTTTGCCTCCACCACACCCGGATGCGCTTTCAATCTATTCTGGATTTCTTCAAGTTTTTTATCAAATAACTCTTCATTTTCCTCGTATTCTAATCTGATTACTTCCCTACCGCCCGAAAGCTTTCTAACAAATCCTATAAAGACTCCAATCGCCCCGCATTTTTCTGCATCTCCTGCCTTCTTTACTTTTCGAATGAGTGATTTCAGAGATTCAAAATCCTTTAAATTTAATATCTCTTCCACGGTATTAACCTTTGGAAAAGAATTATCAAACCCTCTGACAAAAGCAAAGTCAATTCCAATGTCTGCAAGAATCTCAAAGGCATCCTGTAACTCTACCTCTGCATTGAAAGATATTTTATCCGAGATTATCTTTACTTCCTCTCCATGCTTTTCTACGATCGCGAGCTTTCCTAATTCAGCGAGCCTCTCTCCGATATCATCAATGCAATCTGTGGTAAAAATCTTCATTGAGAATCCTTTTCCTCTGACACTTCAAAAATACGATTCAGGATTGCATACGTGATAAGACTGTCCTTCCCGATTGGATCGCAGATGAATAATTTTTTTGTGTTATACGTCCCGCATCTGCTCTTCAATCCAAAAATGGAGGGTAGTTCTTCCATATGGGCGCCATGAGAAATGAAAATGGGCACAATATACACTTCATCTGACCTCATGCTGTTAACAACTTCAAGAATTCCCGGTTCTGTAATTACGTAAGCAACCTCAATTTCCTCAAAAATCCCCATTCTGTCTATTCTATCTCTGTGGTACTCCATTACCTCCTCAAAACCCGGTACTTTACTCCCATGGCCCAGAAGAACAATCCCTCTCACCTGTAACACCTGCTATTTTTTAGCCATTTTTCTCTCATAGAATCTCGCAGTATATTCTATCATTTTTCCTGCTATTTCGAGGTCTCTATCCTTCTCTTTCAGTTTCAATCTGAATATATCTTCTCTGCATGCAGAATACCGATTGAAGGCAATGAACCCAAAGTTGTCCACTATCTCGGTAATCTCCTGCCACTTTTTCTTATCTATGTCTGGGAAGGATGAGTTGATAAGTTTCTTAATGTAAAAAAGAATAGAGATGCTTTCTCCCGGGGACAGTTTTCCGTCAACCGCAAGAAACCTCATTAAATCGTCAATGGGTTCTTCGACACCAGCATATTCTCCACCATTGTAGACTTCGACAAGCTTATCGAATATCTTTGTGGTACAGTCTTCAACATAGCCAGTTATTTCAGTTACAGGCTGGGTTGGATATGACTCAAGAATTTTATTCTGCCATTCTTTAAGGATTTTCTTTCTCTGCTTCTCAATTTCGACCATACTACCATGGGTGTGTTCCTATTATAACTTCTTTTCCAAACTTGCTTTCCAGTATCGTTTTCAGCTCATTCAGGTCGAGTGGGCAGTGAGCAGTTTGTGTTGCGGCAACCATGCACGTCCCGAGAAAGATTTTATCATAATCTCTTTCAAGTCCTTTAATAATTTCGTTAACGAGCTTCATTTTCGGAATAACAAGCCCGGGACAATCTCCACACGTTGTCATTCCAATTATCTCTATTTCCTCGTACCCTTCAAATTTTCCAGCTTTTTCGCTCGCAGCTTTGAAACACTTGGCGCACGCTATACAGCTTCTATCTCTCACCTTATCACAATTCAAAATCACTATTCTCGTTTTCTTATCTTCAGCCATTCTTATCCCTCCAGTTTTTTATATGATAGCCAAATTCACTATCTTTTATAAGAATTTCTATTTTGTCTATTTTACTTGAAAGACATTCCACCGTCTGAAGTGGAGTTAACCCAGAGAACCGAAAAGCAACGAGAGATAAATTGCGCCGAGAGTTATGCTCGCCAGTTTATACATGTTCTTGGCTTTCTCTCTGCTCGGGGAACGTGCAAATTTTACAGTCCTGTAGAAGAAGTACGAGGTAAAAATGAATGAAACTGTGAAATACATCTGCCCGAGAGACGTGGTAAGGTAGAGTAATGTAACCAGAATCAGCATAAAACCGGTGCTCAATACAATTGCCCATGACGCCCGCTCCATACCCACGACAAGAGGAAGCATCGGGACTCCAGCAAGTCTGTAGTCATCCTCAAAATGAATTGAGAGATACCAGATGTGTGCTGGAATCCATAGAAGAATTATCGTTGAGATTATTATTCCTGCAATCTCTATCTGGCCCGAAGCTGCAGTCCATCCAGCCAGAGAGGGCATAGCTCCCGCCACTCCACCGAGGATTATTGAATATGGGTTCATTCTTTTAAGCAAAATTGTGTAAATGATTATATCAAAAAATAAACCGAGGAACAGTACCAGAGCGAAATAGATATTGATTTCCAATCCAAGCAGGAAGCCAACAGAGAAAAGAAAAAGTCCGTAAACCGCACAATGTCTGTCGCTCAGTCTTCCTGACGGAACAGGTCTATGTCTCGTTCTTGACATGAGGAAGTCTATATCTCTGTCAAGCCACATGTTGAGTGCAGTGGTTCCGGCAACAGCAAGAAAAACTGCAGTAAAAGTCTGGATAAAATGAGAAATATTGAATGATGGTACAGCAATAAGGTAAGATATTACACATGTTACCATCAGCAGGGTTGTCTGTTTTGGTTTTATAACCTCTATATATGGTTTAATTTCCATAATGTTTGAGGAGATATTTTGAGTACTTCAAATTTTCGGTATTTGGTTTATACAGACCTCTTGTGTAGGATGGAAAATTTTGGCAAAACAAAAATAAAATAAAAAGGTTAATGTACCTCCCACTCAATAAAAGGTTCTTCTATGTCCACCATAGCATTAACCATTAACTCCACCAAGCCGCCATATGTGATTCTGCACTTCTCCCACAGTCCATAGTGCTCGATTCCATCTCTGATTCCGCCTTTACAGTTGGAACACGGGAAGCATGCGTACTTATTGATGTCAGGTGAGATACTATCCTGAAATGCATCCAGAACCTGTTTGACTTTGAGCCTCACACTTATTTTCTTCCTCCACTCCGGATAATTCATTGAGGACATAATTGCAAATCCACTTCCTCCACCACAGCAGTAGTTCTTGACACCATGTGGTTCCATTTCCCTGAATTGCGGGCAGATTGCTTTGATGATATTCCTCTGCGGTTGTGTGATTCCAGAGAGTCTTACGAGGTTACATGGATCCTGCAATGTGACAGGGAATTGATTCTTGTCTGGATCAAAGTTGAACTTGCCCTTTCTCACAGCATCCCACATAATTGGCAGCCAGTTCTCTCTTGGAATGTTGAGATCATCGAAAAGTATTCTGTCGGCTATGACAGTCAGAACCTTGTGTGCATGACCACATTCTGCTATAACAATCTTGTTAACATCCAGTTTCCTTGCAGCCTCAATGTGCTTGATGACGATTCTTGCAAGCTGAACGTCATCACAGAAAGCCCCGTAATTAACTCCATCGTAGCCAATCGGATCACTGCTCATAGTCCAGCTCAAATCAGCTTCGTTGAAGAGAATAGCGAATGCAGCAATATTTTCGGGCCATGAAAGGAATTCGCCTGCGTTGTGTATGAGCAGTATGTCCGCACCTTTCTCATCAATTGGCATATCTATTTTCATGTCCAGTTTTTCTTCAAAGTCCTCCTGTATGAACTCAATCATGTCTTTGAATCCATCTGGAGTTAGACCTGTACTTGAACCTGTTTTTAACTGCTTTACAGTACCCTGATCATGAAATGCCTTGGGTGCGATTCCCATTTCCTGAGCGAAGATTTTTCTCAGCTCTCGGTTTATTACTCCATTGTCAACTCCAATCGGGCAGGTCTGGGCACATCTTCTGCAGAAGGTACATCTGTATGCAAGCTCTGCAAGTCTTCCGACCGTTCTCCAGTTAAGGTCTACCTCACCGCTAACAAAGTTTCCAAATATCTTGCCGGAAGGTGTGAGATACTTCTTGTAAATCCTTCTCAGTACCTCTGACTTGTAAGTCGGTCTGTATATTTCCTTCTTCCCGCTCGCCTGATAGAAGTGGCAGGCATCATTGCACGTCTGACATTTCGCACAGTATTCAATAGAGAGCATAAATTGTTCTTTAAATGTCCAGTTATCTTCATCCGATGTCAGTTTTCTCAGACCATCGAGAAATCTCTCAACAAACCTTCTTCCCTCTTCTTCACTTTTCGGTTTGATGGGCAGGTCTATAGCAACATATCCATCAAGGTCTGTAAAGTATTCCTCCCTCCATTCTGGTTTAGGCTCACCCTCTATGGGAGGTTCTGGTTCTTTGTCGAAAGGGGGGGGCAAGGGCATTAAATCCTCCAATCGCAGTCTCAAAAGCTGCTCCACAGGCTTACTAATATCGTTTATTTTGACTCCATTATTCATATCTTCCACTCTCCCCAGTTTTCTTCAACTTCAGCAGTCGCATTTTCAACCCAGTTTTTACCCTTCTTGATGTGAGGTGCTCCCCATGACACCTTGTATGTCAGAAGATCCTTAATTTTCTTCTCAAGAGGACCTCCCCTGATATTTGGCTCATCCTCCCAGAGAACCGTGTGGTATGTGAAGTATTTGCCAACGAAATGAGACATTTTTGTGAATGGTATGTATATGAAGAGCAGTTCGAGTAGAATTACATGTGCAAGCAGAATGCTATTCGACTGAACTGTATTTTCAATACCGGTTGAGCTGAAGGATACGAGTGATGTCATATATGCTCTTGCTGTGCTGAAATCAGTGTCAAATGTAAGCCAGGCAACAGCTCCAAGACCGAAAACCACAAGAATGAAAATCAGGTTAAGGAATTCCACACCAGCACTGTACTCTCTCAATTCCCTTGTGAATAACCTCTTAACAAGCAAACCGAGAGTGCCCAGTGTCCCGAGAATAATTCCCAGACTTCCTGTTAGTAATGTGAGACCGTGAATTAGCTGTGCCCATGGATGTGCTGAAGGAATGGCAATTCCAGTATATGCCTGCGTTAGTCCACCAACGAAGAGCAGCGCAAACCAACCAAGAATCAGGTAAACCCCAAAATGAAACGGAAATGTAAGCCACCATAGGTCTCTCTTGTGGTCGAAGACTCTTTTAATAAATAACATCTCCATTAAAAGTTCTTTGAGCTCTCCTGCGAGAGTTGTCTCTCTTGGCTTTGTCTGCCAGTCTACTTTTTCGAGATATGAGCTACCATGCTCATGTTCGGGTTCGTGTGGGACTGGATAAAGTTCCCATCTCAGGTGCATTGGCATGCTCGCCCATTTTCTGGCGGTTCTCAATGTTACCACTATAAAAATTGCAAATGCAACATACGAAGAAAGTTGCAACAAAGACAGTACCATTTTAACTCCACACCCCTCTAATCTTTTTCGTGTCAGTTTTCTAAAAGAAATATATAAGGGTTTTGCTTTGAAACAGAAAACTTATTAAATAATCTCATAGTTAGTTAATATTTAATAGAATTTTAGTTTTTAAAATAATAGATTAGTCATTCTGGATGAATTTACTATAAGTATTATATTTTTCAACATCTTTTTTCCAAAATTTTTAATTCAAAATCTCTGAGTTATTTTAGAGTATTAGACAAAACATTTTTAACCAATAACTACAAAATGGCTACATGGGACGAAAACCTGAAAAAGAAGTTGTTAAGTGGTTAACTGCAGAAGAACTGAATGAAGAAATCCGAAAAAAGAAG
>Ga0209426_1001336_pt1 | contig 15604 bp, 8 predicted proteins | sample Deesub1362B_J571_FD_187697 | JGI IMG/M metagenome (GOLD analysis project Ga0209426, IMG submission 187697) | Deep oceanic, basalt-hosted subsurface ecosystem from Juan de Fuca Ridge flank, Pacific Ocean, CORK Borehole 1362B_J2.571 (SPAdes)... ...
GAATGTCCCACATTTTCCTCTATGTAATGTCTGTACTCCTTCCTTTCTGCTTTAAATCTTGCATTTCTGTGTATAAGAAAAACCTTATCACCTATTCTTTTAAATCTTAAGAGTCTTGTATCACTTAGAGGAAGCCCCTCTATTACATTAAAATCACCAAGACCGTATGAAAGATGCATGACAAGGGCAAAGTCCTTATCAAAATCAGAGGGGGATAATTCAAGATAAAGGGTATTGTCCCTTTTGAGATGTAATTTCAGGAAACCTTTAAGAGGTTTTGTATCCTTGAGAACTTCCTTCCAGGGCTTGAAGGGCTTTTTCTCCTTCTTTTGAGCCTTTTGAGCAGGCTTTGGCAGGTGCTGATAGTGATGTATATAAAGACAACCTGACAAAAATAAGAGCAAAAAAGATGCTCTCTTCATAATAGAATTTTAAGGAAAAATGCAAGGAAATTACATATTTATAATTCTGAAAATTTTGTCTTTGAACCTGAGAAAATAGATTCCCTTTTTGAAATCGGATAAATCAAATTTTAATCTCTTATATCCTTTATCGAAGTAAATATAATACTTTCTCACATATCTTCCAGAGGTTGAAATAAATGAAATTCTATACAAGCCTTCTTCTTTTATATCAAATTCCAGTCTCAAAGTTTTATTCTTAAAAGACATACGAAATGTTTTTTCTGCGCATATGATGTATTTTATCCATAAGGGACCGTACCATTTTTTATTACAATATGCTTTATACCCGTAAATTTTTCCCTTTTTCACTTCTTTATCTATATATATTCTGGAGTTTAAAATTTCACTCAATCTATAAAAATTCTCACCCTCACTCTTATAGAGTTCCCAAGGATAGGGAGAATTAAAACAAATTTTTATCCCATCTTTTTCAGCTTCAATATGGAGCGTATAATTCTCAACACCGGCTGCACCGTAAGGCGAATATTCTTCATTCGTTGCAAAAGCAGAGTTATAATCAGCACCTCCAATAGCATATATTTTATTATTCACAACACCTATAACAAGTCCATACCTGGGAGTAGGCATACTCAATTTTGATACCCATGTATCTGTGGAAGGATCATACATTTCATTTTCTGAAAGGGCTATCTGATTCTGTCCCCCTATGAGATATATCTTACCATCTATAACACCTGCTGCGAGGTTACTTCTGGGAGTAATCATTCGTGTCTTAGTACTCCATGTATCTGTGAGAGGATCATATTCTTCATTAACTGCGAGCCAACCTGAAATCTGGGCACCTCCGATTGCGTATATTTTGTTGTTTACAACCCCTATGGTAAATCTCTCTCTGGGAGTAGGCATAGAAGCCTTTGTATTCCATGTATCAGTTGAAGGATCATATTCTTCATTTACAGAAAGAGATGTTGTACCTGTGGTATCTATACCACCTATAACATAAATTTTATTATTTACAACTCCCGAAGCAAGATGATATCTTGCGGTGGGCATACTTGCTTTCTGTGTCCATGTATCTGTGAGAGGGTCATAAACTTCATTAACATGAAAAACCTCATTATTATTACCCTGTCCCCCTATCACATATATTTTGTTATTAACAACAGCAGCCGTTGCACGGGTTCTTCCCGTTAGCATTGAAGATTTCACGGTCCATGAATCAGTAGCAGGGTCATATTCATAATTCATATATAAATCGGTTTCACCTCCTATAACATATATCTTCCCATTCACAACGCCCACCATACAATTATAACCTGGAACAGGCATACTGGTTCGTGTAGTCCATGTTTCTGAAATTAATATATTAACTAAAATAATAAGCACAACTATCTTTTTCATAATCTTTTCTTTTTTTATTTATAAAGGGAGTTGAACCCGTAAATTTCACCTTCTCAACATAATAATTCTTTGCTTGAACATATTATGGGGGGTTTCAATATTAACAATGTATACACTTGAAGGCAGAATCTTTTTAAATGTAATTATGTTTAATCCTTTCTTCACTCGGTACATTTTACAAAAAACTCTTCTACCTGAAATATCAAATACAGAAAATTTTGCAGAAGAAAAGGAAGAACTGGAAATAAATTTCAAGGTATTATTTTTCAGAGGATTAAAAAACAACACTTTAAAATTATCTTTATTTATAAAGTCCTCTGTAACAGATGTAATTTCCCAGTATTTCACATAAGCAGAATCAATGGCTTCCTGAAGTTCGGAAAGTGAATTACCTCCTGCTATAGCAAAAGCAACTATGATAGAGTCACCACCTGGAATAAAAAAAGGACCTGTCGAAAGCACAGTAGACCAATCGTCTAATGAATCTGCCGAAGAAAAGGAAAGTGTTCCATTTAAAAATTGGATTTCATAGGTATCCGGTAGTCCGTTTGTAGGATAAACGTAAGTCGGGTTGTTTATAAGGGAAAGATTCCTTATGAGAGATGAATTTCTCGGTGGTCTAAGGATTGCCCCTCCCATGTATTTAAGAGTATAGTAATTCATATATACCATGCTTCGTTGTCCATCAACACCTCCCTTATTCATATAATAAGTGTTCTCATCTATATCCCAATCAAGAAATATACCTGCATACAACCCGTTTATCTGCTGTAAAGTTTTATTTTTTATTATATATTCCAGAATAACAAAATCATCCAGCCCCGGAGAATCAAAACTATATCCTCTCTGAATAACTCTCACTCCTTTTATCTCTTCTCCATTAAGGTCCTCAAAGATAGCTCTTGAAAATTGAGTAGATTTTTGTGCAGGCTGGAACATATGCACTTTACCATCCGGGGGATACACTGTGACCCAATCTCCGTCAATCCCTCCATTTTCATAATAATTATCAATCACATAAGGATACTGTGTTCCCACTGCAAAGGCTCCGAAATAAAGAAGTGATGTTCCCGTTTTAGGATAAATACATCCGCTCCCTTTTGTTCTGTTAATACTCATATAACCTATGTTACCGTATCTCGTAACTGTAAGAATTATATTACCACAGTTATGATCAGCATAATCTCTACCTTCTTGTCCTATGAGTAACTTATAACTCTTCAATACTTGAATGTCAGTATTATATGTAATATCCAAAATAATGTCCACGAAAATACCTTCAGCAAGAGGATCAGCAGAAGAATATATAATAAAAGGAGAAGAAAAATTATCAGAACTATCTAAAGGTGCGATATCTCCAAAAGAAGAAAAAGAATCTATTACATATGCATAATCACTTATAACTCTCAATTTTGCATTAACATTAAAAGCAATTTTATTCCCTTTATTCTTCATTTTTATTTTTACATAGAGGGTCTCACCAGGATTCCATATACTGTCCAGATTGGCATCCTCAAAATAGGGAGTAAGAACAAGAAAAGGAAAAGTATCAGGAGGTACAGCTTTTAAAGCCTTATAAATATTCAATATTCCCCATCCGTAATTATTGTTGGGATATGGGGCCCCCTGTTGAACCTGTCGTGTATTAAAAACTATATAAGAGAAAAGCTCATCAGGTGTTAAAAATTTATTTTTTTGATAAAGAATACATGCTGCTCCAGCTGCATGAGGTGCTGCCATTGATGTTCCGTTATATGCACTGTATCCTCCTCCAGGAACCGAAGAAAAAATTCCAACACCCGGAGCAGAAATATCAGGTTTTAAATAATTCCAGTCTTGATAATACCATGTAGAGGTATCATTATATGGAAAGAAATTTGGAGCAGGTCCTCTTGAAGAAAAATTTGCTATGTAATCACTTATATCCACCGCACCTACAGAAAGTGTAAGAGGATAATCTCCGGGAGACCCCATCGTACCCTGATTTGGTCCCATATTCCCTGCGGAAAATACGGGTAATATTCCTAAACTTTTCCATGTAGCAACAGCACTCCAGAAATGAGTCTCTCCTCCCGGAGCACCCCAAGAATTTGAACATACAATAATATCCAAACCATCTATACCCTTCCACTCAGCGATTTTCTGCATTGCTGCATCTATCCATGAGGTCAAACCAATCCCCTCATTATTAAAAGCTTTACAGGTCACAAATCTTGCATCAGGAGCAACTCCGATATCATAAGAAAAAGGACCCGATCCATCTCCTCCAAGAATTGTACCCATCGTATGTGTACCATGTCCAAGATCATCATAAGGATTAGGAAGACCATTTACAGCATCAAACCAATAAGGAGATATAAATTTACCCTTTAAAGCAGGATGTGATGTGTCAACACCTGTATCAATATGCCCCACAATGGCTCCTACACCTGTATAACCTTCACTCCAGCATGAATCTGCCCTGACTCTTGAAATATTCCATTCTAACCTTTTAAAAACCTCTATATCTTTTGTTCTCTTCTGTCCATCCCAGTCAAGAAATATTTCTCTGTTCTCCTCAATAAATCTGACTTCCTGAAGTTTAGATAGAAAATATATAACTTCTTTCTTCGCAAGTATATGAAATCCGTTAAAAACCCAGAATTTACTTTTTATTTCAAAATCTTTCCCTTCTTTGAAATTTTCTCTAAGAAGAATAAAAATTCTTTCCTGAGCTCTCTCTGCTATTTTCTGAAAAATTTTTACTTTCGATCTTAAAGGATAATTCTTTAACTTCTGATAGGGATAAGAAGCAGAAAGACTAACTATAGCGAAAAATTTCTTCCCTTCCGAAGCAGTAGAAAGTTCTTTTTTTAATCCTTTACTTATTTTAAATGTATTGTAAGAATAGAAAAGAAGGAATAAAAGAAAAGTTTTCATTTCTTTTTTCCTGTGATATATAAAAGGGAATTGAACCCATCTTATTACCTCACAATTACAAACTTACCCTTTCTTTTTTCATATTGTGATTGAATTTCATAAAAATAAATTCCTTTCTTCTTTTTAAAGATAAAACTATGGACCCCAAGAAGATCTTTAAAATTCACACTTCCGATATTCCGGCCCATAACATCAAAAAATTTTATTTTCAAATCACTTCTCTTGGGTATCTCAAATATGAAGTTAATTCCTTCTGAAACAGGTTGGAGAGTGATATTGAACCTATAAGGTAAATCAGTATTTTCTGAGACAGATACACCACTTATATAAAATCTCCTTACCTCTGACCATGCACTCTCATTTCCTGCATTATCTACAGCTTTTACATGCCAGTAATACATTGTATCAGCAAGTGCAATTGTCTCTGTCCAAGATGTATCCTGTGTTTCTCTGATAATTGAGTTATAAAAATTAATATTGTTTGCATATTCAATAATATAATTCCTTATACCTGAACCAGCATCACCGGAGGGATGCCATACAAATGTTACAGTATATGAGTTGACCACAGAATCATTAGCTGGAGATATAAGAACAGGAATTGAAGGAGGGGTGTTATCGGAAGGGTACAGAAATCTTGCTTTTATTCTTGCAGTAAAAATAGGTCTATTACTTACTGAATCTACGATTTGTGAGGAATACAGGAATAGAATCTGGGAACTTCTTGAAGGCCCATGTGAAAGAGTAGGTGGGCCTCCTCTATTCTCTGTACCTCCTGCAAGAGTGAACTCTGTAAGCACATTTCCTGCTGTATCTACAAGTGCAGCTTTTATATCATTGAAATCTATATAATCAGTAAATCCTATCCAAGATACTACATAATTTTGACCATCAAAGGTTACAGAAGGAAATCTGTCCCATCCACCAGAACTTATCTTTATCCCTGACGGATCAAGTACTGTACCATCCTGCGAAATTCTTGCACCATAAATATCAATAATCCAATACTGCCCCGTATAACTCATATCATGCCATACAACAAACACATTGATTCCATCAAAGGCAAGAGCAGGGGCCTCCTGTGTCCATGTAGCAGTGGTGATGGGTATCCCAGTGGTATCCAGAACAGTCCCATCAGGTAACACCCTTGCTATATAGATATCGGCATAATTAGAACCTGACCTCATATCACTCCAGGCTACAAAATAATAAGAGCCTGTAAACACTACAACAGGTTTATATTGATCATAAGGAGCATCCGAGATAATGATAGGGGTATTATCAATTACATTCCCGTTTCGATCGACTCTTACTCCATATATATCATAATCAGTTCCATTATAGTGCCCAAAAACCACAAAATAATTTGTTCCATCAAAAGCCACATCGGAATAGAATTCATTGTCACCTGACTGATAGATAAGAATACCGAAAGGATCCAGAACATCGCCATTTTGAGAAACTCTTGCTCCAAATACATCCCATTGTCCGTATCTTGAATCATTCCATACCACAAAATAATTTGTTCCATCAAAAGTTACACGTGGAAATATCTGCTGATTCGGAAGTTCACTCACAGGAAAAGCAAAAGTATCAATTAGATAACCATCTTTATTTATTCTTGCACCAAAAATGTCCCAGTTATTATTCCTGTAATCATGCCATACTCCAAAGAAATTATCTATACCGTTAAAGACTATATGAGGCCAGTATTGTTCATTACCTGATCGAGAAATAAGTTTTCCCTGAAGGTCAAGTACAGTACCATCTGTTGCAACTTCTGTCATGTAAATATCATATCCGCTGTAAGAGTTGCGTATGTCTTCCCATATCACTATATATTTTCCGTTATGAAACAATACTACAGGCCTTGCTTGAGTATTTTCCTTCTCACTTATAGAAATATCTGTCAGAACAGAGTTTATATTCGTATCAATAAGTGCACCTTTAATATTGATATCTGTAGAAGTCCATTCCTCATAGGCAAGCAGAAAATTAGTACCATCAAAATCAACAGAGGGTTCCCACCAGTGTGAAACCCCTGAGGTTGGGAAAGGAATTATTGTAGTAAAAGGAATAACTTCATTACCCGCAGTATCAATTACCACTCCTACCCATCCACTCTTAACAAAAATATCTTCCACATTTGCAAACAGATAGATCTTGCTGTTATGAATAACAATATCAAAAAAATATATATAACCATCAAGCCATGGAGTAAGAGTTTGTTCTTGAATTATAGAACCTTGAGTATCCACAAAGGCACATTTAAAAATAACGGAATCCTGTCCAGGATCCGGTTCAGCATAAACCACAATATATTTTCTTCCATCAAAAACAACCTTAGGTATATCTCCTGTTCCTATCTGAAATCCTCCAGCAGGATCAAGGAATATTCCGTTTTTACTTATTCTGAGCCCTTTTACCGTCCCTTCTCTGCTCCATACTACAAAATATCTGTTTCCATCAAAAATAACATCTGGTCTTGAAACATCAACACGGGTTGCTGGCTTTGCATCAAGAAGAAGTGTCGGCGTCAAAGGATTCCCATTTGTGTCAATAATAATCCCTTCCACATCATAACCATAATAATATTGACCGTTAAGATAGACTGCAAGAATATTCTCTCCACTGTAAGCAAGTCGAACTGATACATCCTCATATTCTGTTTCTCCTCTGCTGGTTGCAATCGGAATTGAAGATGAATCCAGCAGAACTCCGTCATAGGAAAAAAAAGCTCCGTAAATATCCTTCACACCAGGAGCATACCTCTCATCAGCCCACGCAATAAATATCTTACTTCCACATTCGATAATATCAGAAAGATATTGATGTGCAATATTGGCAGTATACTTAACTGAATGATCCACAATAAATTCTGAAGAAAGTTTCTGCACAAAAAATTTATCTTCAGTTAAAGGAGCCATTAAAGGAACCCTTGAGAAAACAGGAGGTATAGGAGAAAAAGAAAAAAGTACATCCTCTTTATAAGGCAAATTTATAAGTGAATTTATATTTTTAATATTTCTGATTTCCCTCTTTACTCCAGATTCCGTCTGTGACAATACTCCTAAAAGAGCAATTAACACAATTTTCATTTTTTCCTCCTATTTTTAAATGGATTTGAACCACACCTTTAGATTTTATTGTTATGAATATAAAAAAATCTGTGAGTCTAACTGAAAATTATGCTCTGTAACAGAAATATTTTCTAAGGAGAAATAGTGTATTTTTATTTTTTAAAAAACTTGCAAAATTTTTCCATTCTTGCATACAATTTAAAATATGTTTAAAAAAATTGATGAAAAAAGAAAAAGAGAAATTCTTCTGAGGTATAAAAGAGAAAAAATCTCTCTCAGAAAACTGGGGGAAGAGGAAGGAATATGTTGGACAACCATCTGGAGATGGAAAAAGAATAACCTCTGTAATAAGGAATTGGAAGATATAGAAGAAAAAGTAATTCTTTTAAAAGAAAAACATCCTGAATTATCCCTCAATAAACTAAAAGACCTTGTTTTAAGGCAAACAGGTAAAAAGTTAAGCTTGAAAAAATTATGGAAAATTCTACACTGTGAGAGAGAACATCTATCTTTAAAATATCTTCCTAATGATTATTTTAAATACAGGAAAAAACTTGATGTTTATACAAAAATGAACTTTTATACCTTAGAAAATCATGGGGTACATTTTATGGAGTTAAGAAAAATTAGAAAATACTTTGAGAAACATAACCTTTTCTTTTCTGCTATGAAGGCTCTTCTAAGAGAAATAATCCTCCTTGAATGGCTGGGGAATCCAAAGGAAATAATAAAAATATCGGATAGATATAGAGAGTATTTTCTGAAAATAAAAAACTCTGTTATGAAATTTAATTTTTTCATATCCCGAGCAATAGCCTTCGCATTGATGGGAAGAATAAAAGAATCCCTTAATGAGATAAGAATATGTAAGAAGAATAGACAGATTGCAAAAGAATATTTCATCTCTGTAACATCTTCTTATTATACATTTATTGAAGAAAATAACAAATTTTTTGAAGAACTGAAAAAACTGGAAAATAAATCTCAGATGAGGTCAAATCTCACTCCCCTTGCAAGTTTTTATGTAATGAGTGGAGAATACGACAAGGCCCTGAAGTTATTAAACAAAATGCAAATAAAAAATGTGATATTCTATATACTCAAAGCGTATTCTTATTTTTTTAAAGGAAAAATTAATAGAGTAAGAGAAGAAATCCAGAAAGCAATTAATACTGCAGAAAAAGGAGAATTAAAAGAATATTTGTTTGAAGCCTATTTTATAGGGTCACTTATAGATCTACTTTATAATAAAAAGGATAAAGCTGAGGAAAGTCTTGAAAATCTTTACAGATATTTAAAAAAATCTAAACTGAATAAAAAATTAATAACTCTTTCTTTACTCCTTAATAAAGGTCTAAACATTTCCGATTTTGATTTGTTCAATTCTCATAAAGTAATTATGATACTTAAAGGAATTGAAAAGGGAAGGAGAAATTTTCAATACCTGAAAAGATTTGTGGAAAAAAAGAACATAAAAGGAATCTTTCATAGATATATTTTATTTTATCCTGATATAGCTTTCAATACAATAAAAAAAACAGGAATAAATTTTCCGCGTATCCTTTTTAAATTTCCTCTATTTAACAAGGACACACTAACTATTCATCTCAAATTACTGGGGTCACTTATAATTTACAGGGGAGAAAAAAGAATAAAAACCAAACTTGAGCCTAAAGAGAAAGCCTTCATTCTTTTTATAGCCTTCAAAATTCCTTCGCCTGGAAGAAGTATAAACATAAACGAGATAAAACATAACTTTTTCAGAGATTCTGTGAATCCTTCCCATAATCTAAGAGTTTATCTTTATAAAATAAAAAGAAAACTTGATATACCTACCCATCTTATAGAAATCACAGAAGGAGAAGGTAGGGTGTTAAAGAATAACGGAATCTATTTTACAACAGACTTGACAGAGTTTGAAGATACATGTCTTAAGGCAAAAATTCTTTTAAAAGACGGGAATTGGAACTTTGCGAAGGAAGAATTTAAAAGAGCCCTTAAAATTTTTAGAGGCAAACCTTTTGAAAAAATGTATGATGACTTTTCTGATTTTCAGAGAATAATAATTCTCAATAAATTCGAAGATGAGACCTACCGATTCCTTGAAGAGGCTATGAAAAGAAGAGATAAGAAATTTAAAAAATTAATAAAAGAAAAAATGCAAAAAGTACTTAATTATTAGCTCAAAAACATCCCTATCAGGCCACACAGGGGTTTTGGATAAAAATCTGTTGATTTGGGAGGCATTTTTATTTCACCTAAAGCATGCTCATACACATCTGAAGGTTGTATAGCAGGTAAAAAGAAAGCTGTATTATACTTACCTCTATCTACTTCCTTTATCAACTCCTTATAATCTCTATAAAAACCCATATTTTCTTTTTCATATCCTATAACTTCATCATGGAGATTAAAAACAGCTAAAGATTTTTTGCCTATCCTCAGATGATAAAATCTGTTATTATGATAAAAAATTATATCCGGATTCCTGAGAGTTTTTATTCTAAACTCCACATCCTCCTTATCTATTTCATCTGAGAGTTTTATAAGTTTTTCTATCTTTTCTCTATTTAAATTACATCCCCTATGTGTAGGTAATATTTTGAGATTCTCATCAAAAATTGAAAAAAGAAGTACCAGTCTCTTTTTAAACTTTGTTCCTTTTATAGCTTTGTATCTGTGATGCCCATCAGCAATTACAAAATCACCTTTTTCAATTTCATCCAAAAAACTCTCCTCCAAATAAACTTTCTTTATTCTGTGATATTCTCCATATTCATCTCTCACTTCAAAAAATTCTTTCTCTTCTTTTATATATCTTTCAATATTTTCACCCTTATACAACAAAAGCACCGGTTCAAAGTTTATCTCGGAAATTTCATAAAAATTTTTGTGAACCTCAACAGCCCATTCAAAGGTATCCTCATGAGGAAACACTTTCTTTTCTGAATCAAGGTTAAAACACGCAAGAAGTCCTCTTCTTACATACCTTTTATCAAAAATTTTGAATTCCTGCTCATAGATATAAAAATTCTCCTCTCTATCTATCAACAATTCACCTTTTGTGATAAGTTCATTCAGATAATTTTTTCCTTTTGCTTTTAAATTTTCTATAAATTCATAAAAGGGATATTTTTTGAATTCTTCTTTTCCTTGAAGAATAAAAAAATAATTTTCAACTCTTGTAACCCTTTTGTCTATTAAGTTTTCATTAAAATAAAAACCTCTGAATTTTGATACTGAATCAGACACCGAGCTGTTTTACAATTTTTTCTGCCAGAATCAAACTTGCATTCCTTTGAGCCTCAACAGTCTGAGCGCCTATATGAGGTGTCAGGATAACATTCGGATGATTTAAAAGACGGGTATCATCAGGAGGTTCTTTTTCATAAACATCAAGACATGCAACACTCACAATTCCCTCATCAAGGGCCCATAAAAGGTCATTCTCATTAATAATACCACCCCTTGCACAGTTAATAAGAATTATTCCTTTTTTTGATTTTTCAAAAATATTTCTGTTTATCATATTCCTGGTGTTTTCTGTAAGAGGTGTATGAATCGTTATTATATCACATGTTGAAAAAATTTCCTCAAGCGTATCAACAAGACTTCCGTATTCCACATGATTTAAATACGGGTCAAAACCGATTATCTCAGTCTCAAAACATATAACTCTTCTTGCAACTTCTCTCCCTATTCTTCCAAGTCCTATTATTCCAACTTTCTTTCCTCTTAATTCATTTCCCATGAATTTTTTCTTTTCCCATTTACCATCTCTCATTGAGTTATGTGCGTCAGGAAGCCTTCTTAATGCAGATAACATGAAAAGTATTGCAAGCTCTGCAACAGACACAGAAGAGGCTTCAGGAGAATTTATAACCTTTATACCTTTTTCTTCTGCTGTTTTAACATCAATATTATCAAGCCCTACTCCTGCCCTTCCTATTATCTTTAGATTTTCTGCATTTTCAATAACCTTTTTTGTCACCTTTGTTGCACTTCTCACTATCAGAACATCATATTCAGGAATTATTTTTATAAGTTCATCCTCTGAAGGTGTCTCTATTTCTTTTATTTCAAATCCTCTTTTTACCAAATAATTTTTACCTGCATCATGAATTTTATCTGTGATTAATACTTTCATAATTCTTATTATATGATTTCATTTTTCATATTTTAAACCAGTATCTTATTTTGAGAAATAACTGATGTGAATACAGATTTGAATTGTTTTCAGTATTGAAATTAAGATTTGCACCAAGATAAATTGAAGTAAATGCATTGGGTTCGTATGAGAGAAGAGGATAAACTTCCATTCTATTCTGCCCTGTATTTCCCTGAATAATTGTTCTTAGTGAAAGATTATGGGTTAATTGATAATTTACTTTAACTCTGAATATTGTTATCTTATATATTACATTTTTGAAGTATTCCCTGTAAAGATAATAACCTGTTACTCCTCCTCCAATCTGTATTCTGTCAATTATTTTTAAAAACGACTCAAACTCTGCTTCCCTTTCATAAGCATACTCAAGTGAATCATAAAAAATTGTTTTCTCCTGTTTAAAAGAAAAAGAAAAGGAAAGGTCTCTATGAGGACTTGAATTCAGAAAAATCCCTGTCTCAAAGAGCTTCGGGAAATAAACACCATAAACTCTTTTTGCTTTCTTTTCCATTCTTAAACCCAGTGATGTCTGTTTTATAAGGTTGAAAAAGCTTGAAAAACTGTATTCTTCACTTTCTATTTCCTTTTCAAAATTGTAATCTCTGCTGTATGAAAAGTTGAACTTTATTGTGTTGAAAATATACCTATTGGGATAAAATCTCGGACCCACAAATATACCAAATCCATTTTCATCATTTGACCTTATAAATCCGAGGTCTGACCTGAATGTTGGAGGTGCTATGTTATACCAGAATGTAGTTTCCAGATTTTTAAAGGTAGCATTAAAAGATAGGTTATGTCTATAACCTCTCAAAACTTCTCCATCAAAAACAGGAGTAAATTCTTTAATCTCTCCTCTGTAATCAGGATTGAAAAGAGTTGTATCATCAGGTTCTTTTGTGGATGTTATTGCTCCTATATATCTCAAACTGTAATGTTCAAAAAATCTTACAAAAATATCACCAGCAAAAACTCTTGAATATGAGCCCTTAAGTTCTCTTGATAAAAGAAAAATGCCTGCGTAGGAATCTCCTTTTAAATCTCTTTTTATCCTCAAAATATTTGAAAAGGAGGTATCATTTGATAAAACAGTATAACTTGCATCTCTGAAAGGAATAACCCATGGTGTGTTTTCATCCATTGCTGATAAGAAGTAAAAGGAATTTCCCTTAATTTTCCCTGTCAATTTTAGAGCATAAAAGGGGTTATTTATATTTCTGCTGTAGAATAACCTGAAATAGGGAGAAAGCTCTACAAGATTTTTACCTTCAAGAAAAAAGGGTCTTTTCTCAGGATAATAAAGTGCAAAAGGAGTATTAACATTAATCTGAGGAGCATCAGTCTCAATCTGTGAAAAATCAGGATTTATTGTAAAATCAACTATGAAATTTGAACTCTTACTCCATTTACCCGTAATTCCGAAATCATAATTTAATTTATCATTTCTGTAAGTAGAATCACTGAGACCTTTCTGATTTAATATAATATAAGGTATTAACTCAAAATTTTTTGTATGAAATAAAGGTCTGTAAGCAATTACAAGGGTTTCAGCCTGAGACAACATTGAAGGATTGCCAACATCAATCTCAGGAAAAGTGTAAATCTCATTTGCGTCTCTGGGTCTCTGTCTTATAAAAATTACCTTAAAAATCAATGTGTCATCAGGAACAAATCTGAGAGATGAAAAGGGTATTATAAATTCAACTGACCAGAAATTCTTTAATATTTTTGCCTTTGTATAAAAATCCGTATCAAAAGTGAAATCTGAGTCTTTCCCATTCTCTTGTATCCCATCAATCTGTATCCCGTAAGGATTTGAAAAGAAAACAAAACCTTCCTTTTCTTTTCCATAACTGTCAATTATAACACCGACAAGGTCATCCATATAGGGCTCATCTCTCTGTGTCAGGGTTGCCCTGAGTTTTTCCATATCAGGGTCATAACATAAAAAGCCAATATAAAGATTTTCTTTGTCACCTTTAATGAAAACCTGAGTTTTGAAGGATGGCTTGAATCCCGGATTTGGCTGAATTTGGGTAAAGTCCGAGACTACAGAAGCATTCTTCCATTCAGACTCTTCAATTATTCCATCAAATTTTACATTTTCTTTTGAGAGATTAACTATTAATTTTGAATAAGCTAAACCGAAAAAAATTAATAAAAAAAATCCCTTTTTCATCTCCTGGTTTTTATAAAGACGTTATTTTAAGCAAAAAGTTCCTTTAATTCTAAAATAAAATTACATATCATTTAAAATAGTTTCATATTTCTATTAATTTTTTTATTTTGTAAAAATTATAGGATAAAATCTTTCCTTCCAGATGTAACCTTTCTTGAGAAATGCTTCAAATGCGGATAGAAGAGAAAAGTATATACCAAGAATTATTGAAACTGGAAATGTTATAACATATCTGAGGTCAAAATAGAAATAATTATCTGACAGTATTTTAATAAGATATATTATGGACACCTCAAAAAATGATATTTTAAAAAGTTCAAAATTATTTTCTATCATCCCCTTCATTAGATTAATAAAAGGCAAAAGAAAAACAGTTGATAGAATTATTAAAGAAATAAACAGATTTTTATAAGAATATGAAAAAAACCCGAATGTGCTTTTAATTGTCCCCTCTTTCATTTCTTTAAAATTATGATAGAATCTTATTTTGATAACATTTTTTCCATCAAGAAGTGCAATTTTTCCACCTTTATTTTTTGAAATCCTTGCAAGATAAACATCTTCAACAATTTCATTTTTACATATGAGATGTCCTCCAATTTTTTCATAAAAATTTCTTTCAAACATAAGAAAAGGACCAAAGGCAAAGGCAATTTTTTTAAACTTTTTATTTTCAAGAAGTTTTAAAGGAAAAAGAATCATAAAGGACCATGTCCATAAAGACATAAATACTTTTTCCCAGAAACTCTCTGTTTCTATATGTGGTATAAGGGAAAGAAGAGAAAGCTTTTTACTCTTTAACTTTGACAGGGCAAATTCAATTGAGTTTTCACTTTTTAACCTGGTATCAGCATCAAGAAAAAGAAGAACCTCACCTTTTGCATTTTTATAACCTGTATAACATGCATAATTTTTCCCGAGCCATCCTTCAGGTAATCGGTCTATTTTAATTAATTTAATTCTTCTATCTTTTTCAGCATACTTTTTTGCTATTTCAAAGGTTTTATCTTGAGATGAGTCATCAACAACAATTATTTCAAGATTTTTATATTTCTGTATTAAAACACTCTCAATACACCTTCCTATATTTTTTTCCTCATTTCTTGCAGGAATTATCACTGAGATAAGAGGAGTTTCTTGAAGAGGCTTATATTCATTTTCTTTTAAAAGATAAAAAATGTTAGAGATTTCAAGGATAAGAAAATAAATAAGCAGTGAAAATATAAGAATATGTATCATCGCCAATACGTATCCTGTTCTTTTATTTTCCTCATATATGGTTCATCAATTATCCTTTTTACACCGAGCCATAATAGAAATACTATGGTCTTCAAAATTTCGGAAATTTCCACATGAAACATGGGTAAAAGAATGAGTATCCATATTATTATTGAAAGAGTAATTGAAAAATGAAAACTCCTTGAAATAAGGA
>Ga0209426_1001339_pt1 | contig 15566 bp, 14 predicted proteins | sample Deesub1362B_J571_FD_187697 | JGI IMG/M metagenome (GOLD analysis project Ga0209426, IMG submission 187697) | Deep oceanic, basalt-hosted subsurface ecosystem from Juan de Fuca Ridge flank, Pacific Ocean, CORK Borehole 1362B_J2.571 (SPAdes)... ...
GAAAGCGACGGACTATCTCCTTCGGGGATTGGTCTGGAACCTCTATTATGTCGAAAATCCTCACCATTTTCCTCCCTCCTTCCTTTTATCGTTCCTTATTGCCCTTTATGATAAGGGAACCTTCAAGAGGAGATACCTAGCCCATTATCACTTCCTTTCGCCTATTGAAATCCTCCTCGGCTTCCCTGACAGTTGCGATGAGTTCGGCTATTGCCTCAGCCAGTCCATCCCCAGCTTCCATAGCAGAAGCCAATCTATCTATCCCCTCCTTCACCTTGGCCACCTCGTCCAGGAGGGCGTTGTCGAACTCGTAGAGGGCGTCTAACTGCTCCTCCTTTACTTTTATTGCGTCGAAGAATCCTGCGTATCCATACGTAGCTGTTCTGATTCTGTCAATGAGCGTTTGGAGTTTCATAACAGCTTCTTCGAGGTCATCAAGCAACTCCAATTTGCCCAATTTGATGAGCCTTCTCTGGATTCCTGTGAGCCTCCTCCATTGCTCTTCGAACTTTCTTGCCAAGTGCTCTCTGAGGAGCTTATCCGCTTCCCTGCGGAGCTCCTTTTCCTTGTATCCTTTGTAGCCAGGTATGCCAGCTATGAGCCTTTCGAGCCCACTCAGGGCTTCGGTCACCTTCTCCATCAATTCCATTTAGCTCACCTCCTCGTATGATTATGATTTGACGATAAGGGTGTCTTGGGGACTGGACTCTGGCGAGGGTAAGTTAGCGCAGGGTACAATGGATTTGTCAAAGGGAGCGCCGATTCCCCGTTTATCCATGCATAGTATATCTCAATCGTTAGAATTTGTCAATTTCACTGATACTTCTTTTCACAGTTTCGGGGAGGGGGAGTTTCCCCATGTCGTTTATAATTCTCACGCCGTTTGAAGGGGTAGCGGTCGTCCACCTGGCATAGACCTCGGTGAATAAGCTCCGCCCCGGCGTCGCGCCAGATGGAGCCGGATTTGTCCTGGGCGACGAAGTAATCCACGTACACCAGACGACGACCGGCAGGGTCACGTCGTTCACCTTCCCAGAGGATGCGCATTCCCACCGAATGGCTCAGTACCTCTTGCAAGAACTCCCTCGCTTCCTCCCGCGAGGCGGCATCCATCGGTACCTCGGTGTCTATCCCCAAGATGGCCACCACTTCTTCCCTTTCTTTGGTCTTTATGCGCAGACTTAAATCCTCCTCGACGGCGATAAGGTGCGCTATTTGGAAAGACATGATGCATACCTCCTACAACCCAGGTGCAATCGTCCGCTCTTTCAAGTCGGCCAGAGCCATCTGGCTCAGAACATCCCGCCAGACGGAGTTGGTGAGGGCTTCCTTGCGCCCCGGAACGAGGGCGTCGTTCCACCCCTCCACGAAGAGCAGTTCCCCTCCCTCAACCGGCGTGCCGTCGGGCATCCGGGCCTCGAAAGCGGCCATCGCCGTACACCACTGCAGGAAGTACCGCTCGTTCGGGTCATCATCCCAGTGGCGGTAGGCGTCGGCGGTGACGTTAGGGTCACGCTCCAGTTTTTTGAGCAGCGGGGCTAAGGTGCGCCACTCGGCGGAGGTGTTGAGGATAAAGCGACCCTGCTCCGCAAGGTCAGCAAGGAAGCAGTATACTGTATCCAGATCCAGCGCAGGGAAGCGCACGGCCCGCACTACCTGGTGCGCCCCGTACTTTCGGGTCATCTGCTCGCACAGGTCGGTCACCGTCCGAGCGGCCCGGTGCATCTGCTCGAAGAAGGCCCGGGGTGCTTTCTCTACGTAGATCCTCGCCTGGGGAGGCGCGGATGGCAATGGAAGCTCGCTCCTGGCGACCACTTTCATCGGCTGCTTGGCCGAGAGGATGGAAATCTCCAGCAGGCTGGTCAGATTGGCGGCAAAGGCGTTCAATCGCCGCCGCAGGAGGGGGTCTAATTGCTCCACCGTCGGGTCGAGGCGAGGAACCAGATAGCGCACCTGCGGAGCGGGCAGGTCGGCCACCAGTTCGTACTGGGCCATCAGGAATTGGTCGAAGAACGACGCTGCGGGCCGCCCCCGCACAGTGGCCAAGGCTTCCAGCAGCCCCTCGACTTTGCCATCGAGCAGCATGGGGAGACACTGGCCGCCCGTGGGGTGCGCAAAGCCGTACAACAGGGAGTGCATGTTAACCACGGCGTAGACGCTATCCCGAGGGATGGGCTCCAGGGTCACGTCGGGCAAAAACGTCTCTTTCAGGCGCTCGAAGACGAGGCCATGGTGGGTAAAGCGCTCGGCCAAGGCCTGCACGCCGAGGCCCATCTTGCGGTTGACCTTGGGCAGGTCCATCTCTCGGGCCAGGGCAGCCACGGCCTCTTTCTGGATCTCGGGCTTATCCAGCAGGTGCCGGATGCAGATGCAATCCGGCTCGCCTGTGGCAACGGTGTAGAAGTGATGCAGGTCCTCCCAGCGTTGGCGCAGGTGGGGGTGGGCGCGCAGGGCCTTTAGGATGGGGGGCAGAGCCGACCAGGGAAAGACGAAGTGAGGGATGGCCCGCCGCCACGACTGATTCAGCTCCGCGTCGAAGACCGATTTAAATAGGAATTGCACTCCCCGGAAGCAGCCGTGCATCCCCTCCTCGTAGTGGCCTCGGGGCGTGGCCGCCGGGTCCTTCAGCACGGCTTCCACCCGTTCGGCGACGGCCCCGCTGCCTTTCTCCTCGTTGAGCAGGGCCAGGGCCGTCTCAGCCCAGATACGGGCCTCCTCGTAGTCCAGGACGCTCAGGAAGTCGGCCATAAGCCCTTTGACCATCGGCCAGAGGGTGTCCCGCTCGACGGCCATGAACCTTTTCTGGCTGCGGGCCTTCTGCGCCTGGGTAATCCAGGTGAGTGTGAGGAGCACGTTGATCTCCCCTTCGAGCAGGCGGCTGACCAGGGAGGTGGCCATCTCGCCCGGCAGCAATCTTCGCAGGCGTAGGCTTGATGATTCTCGAGCTTTTTGCATGGTTGTCTCCTTGTATACATGATTAACTACTGCCAAGGAGCATAGGCAATTGCCACTTGCCTTTGCAGCAGTTGCACTCTTTTCGCCTTCAATGGATCATTCATACAACCGGCATGTCTCACTTTCACCTCCTCTCTGCTTTCCACAAAGCCTCTCACCGTTCCCACCACTTTCCTGCCCCCTCTCTTGGTGTAGCACACCAGATCCCAGTGCCTCAACCCCCACTTCTCCTTCCATTTCAAACGCTTGAAGTTCCTCCTCCGCCGCCGCGCCACGATCTGCATCCAGCCCTGGGGTGATTCCGTCTCTGCTCCCTGCACGGCGATGGCCACGGCATCGTTGACGTGACTCTCCTCCAGCCCCATCTCCTTGCGCCACCTCTTCGTTTGCCAGCTGAAGACCACTTCCACAGAGGAGAGTTGCTCCAACCCTTCCCGCAGATACCGCTTCCCACTCTGCAGATAGGCGGGATAGGCAAAGGTTCTGCCCCCAACTTCCGGATGGCTGAACTCGGCCGCCGTCTGCTCTCCTTTTCTCTGATTGCACTCTCGACAGGCGCACACCAGGTTCTCAAACGTATCCGTCCCACCCCGACTGCGAGGGATGACGTGATCCACCTCCGCTATCTTCCCCGCGGCTACCAGTTCCTCCCCACAGTATTGACAGCGGTAGCCATCCCGAAACAGAACGGCGTGACGTCGGTTCTCCCAGCCATACCCGGGCCCCTGTTGGTATCTTGCCCCCTCGACCTCAGGTTCGACCAGCCTGTGGGTGTCGAACTGCCCTTCTTCCCACACGATGCGGCTGATGGGCGCCCGCCAGACCAGGTCGGCCACCACACGCAGGATGTTCTCCTTCCGCACCCGCACGCTGGGGGGCAGCCATCCTTTTCCCTTGCTGCGGCGTGAACGGGGCTGCCGATGCCGCTTCTGCCTCCTCCTCCGCCGTCGCCGCTGCCGCCGTGCGGCCAACAACGCTTTCGTGTCCCCACGCAGCCTGATCTCCCCGGCACAAACCACTTCCGGCCCACGCTGCTCCCGTTCCACGACCACCGCCACCCCCGCCGTCCTGGCCCCGTCGTCGATGCCCACCCTCACCGGCTGGGTTGCTTCTGTGGCCGTGCGATAGGTCAATTGGACGGTCAGCGGCTCGAACGTGACCAGGCGGGCCTTGCCTTGACGGATGAAGACCCAGGCCTTGTTGTACTGCATCGGCATCAGTGGCTTGCCATCCAGACTGAGGACGAACGCCTTGCTCATCGTTGGGTTCGCCGTTGACATTACTGTCACCTCCACGTATCGTGGGTAGAGTGCACCCCGCCAAACTGACCCCTTGTGCTAGACCCTGGCTGGTGCGACACCGGGCCGTGCTTAACCCCTCGCCGGGGCAGGGATTCAGGTAGGTTCACTCGGTTTTCTCTCTCCGAGAGGGACATATCGAAGCCGACAATCGATGTGGCCCAATAGCCTGACCCTGTGCCGATTGGTGAGCGGTCATCCTGGGCCCGCGTGACTGCTCACCGGCACTCCCTTAGGCTTGAGAAACTGCTACGAGAGCGGGATCCCTAATAGCAGGTCTTTCTGGTCCTTACCGTTCTCCAGGATCTACCAAAATCTCATGTTGGGACTTGTGCCTGGTTCCTGCTTCAACAATGGGAACCCACACCGCAAAGAGCAGTACCAGAAACGCGCCCGCCAGTGCGCCGGCCAGGAACGCCTCGGTCAGAGTTAATCGTCGCCCCCTCATGAACACCGGTCTTCTCTTTCTTATCCAGAAGTAGCCCCCGGTGCCCGTGAGTAGGGCCAGGGTCAACCCACACGGCGTGGCCGTAATCACCTCCGGCTGCCCCGCCACTGTCGGAATGAGCATGAAGCCCAGCCAGATCATAGCGTAGGAGAAAGCGACTTTCAGCACCTGTTTGATGTCCACTGGCCTCCCTCCCGGTGAGCTTTGACAACAGTTTCCACGCCGGTTCAGCACGCCGGCCACTCTCAATGGCCTTGCTTCTCCCGCCTCCTATACACCTCCCAAAATACCAGGATGTCTCGCCAGTCCATAACGGGGGTCTCTATGAGCTCGGCCAACAACTTCTTGTTCCCTTCGCTCAACTTCACAACCTTGTACACCAGCTTGCGCCCACGTTCCGGGTCCCTCTCCAAATACTGTCCCAACATAGTTTTGACTTCTTCCTGCTCCCCAGGAGGGAAGTCCCGCTTTATTCTCCCCAGGACTACAGGGCTTAATCTCACCTTCTTCTTCCTGTAGCTGACCCGGTAACCGAGCGACTCCAGAGCCGAGGCTGCGCGCCCGCACCTCTTGCATCTGATCGTCGAGGGCACAGCGGAGATGGGGCACGGCCTTTTCCCCTATCTCACCCAGCCCCACCGCCGCCTCCCGCACCTGCCATCGTCTATCCTCAAGGGCGCGGGCTAGCTCGGACGGGGCGCCGAGGCGACCCAAGGCCCAGCCCACCTTCAGAAGCACTCTGCCCTTATTGTTGTCAAGGGCCTCGGCGAGGTGGGGCACGGCACGTTTATCCTCGAGGTTGACCAGGGCTTCCGCGGCGACCATACGCACCCCGTTTTTTCTATCGTTTAAGGCTCGGATGAGGTGCGGTAGCACGCTCTTATCCCCACTATTTCCCAGGGCCTCCACTGCCCTGGCGCGCTTTCGCCATCGCTTATCGCCGAGGGCTTGGATGAGTTCCGCTACAGTTCGTTTGTCCCCTTTCTTCTCAGCCACTTCTCGAGGAGCACCCTTTGCTTTGCCTCGTTTATTGGCACGGCGACGTTCCACAGTGTCTCTCTTCACCGTCTTTTCGAGCCGGGGAGGCCACTGCTACGCCTTTGTGCCCTGAGCCGTGCGACTCCCCATCCCATCAGCCCGCCTCCGCCCAGGAACATCAGAGCCGCGATGACGGCCCAGACGATGGAAAAGTAAGAGAGTTGCTTAAGGCATGCCTTCCTCTCGCTTCCGCAGATGTACTCGGCGCGGACTTGCGGGGCCTCGGCAGCAAGGGTCATCACTCCCATAACGGTCACTGTGTCGCCAGGAGCGAAGTCCTCCAGCCTGATACTCGCGCGCATCTGTATCTTGCGGGCATTTATAAAAGAGGCGTTTTCACTTTGGATAGTGATGCCCTGCTCGCCGAGGAGAACCTCAAAAGCGGGTTTGTAGCTGCGAAAGTAATCGAGTTTCCATGTATACCACCGTTGCCCCCTACGGTATTCGATCTCTCGTCTCCAGTATTCATAGAGAGCCAGTCCTTCAGCAGCTGCCGGCGTATCGGGAGAGATAACGCCGACAAGGGTTATGTCCTCCCCCTCACCGAGGGTTCGCACTCCAGGTCGAATAAGTGTTCTTCGTGCATCTGCTTTCCCTTGATTTAGCAGCTTACCCCCACCGCGCTTCACATCCTGAGGGCCGGCCCAGACGAGCACACCGGGCATAGGCACTCCGTTCAGTCAACCTCGATGACGAAGTTGGTCTGCGTATCTTCCACGCCCTTAACTGCTAGTAACTGGCTATTTCCACCCGCCATCCTTCCTCTTCCCGCACCAGATGGATGGGCACAGGGCTGCCCCTTTGGGAGCCATCGGGGTTCAGCCGGAGGAAGAAGAGTTTGCAGCGGTTCGGTTCCTCATACTCCACCCGCTGGAAGCGGTAGGTGACACCATATTTGGTGGCGTAATGCCTTCCTGTCTTCCACCAGAAGTCGGGCGAACTTCCCTTTCGCCCGGCAATGGCCCTGTTTTCTCCGCTGAGGGTTTCAATCCAAAGCGAGTGGTCCCCCTCGACGATGGAACGGTAATGGAGTTCTGCCACCTGTCGAGGTGAGGCGTTGATCGGGATAACGGAATTGTGGGTGTAGAATTCGTTCATCTTTTTAACCCTCCCGCTTCTTCTGCGATATGCCGCTGCCACCTGTCGTACCACACCAGGATGTCTCGCCAATCTCTGTATGCGGCCTCTGTAAGGTAGGCGACTTCCTTTTTGCTGCCTTCGCTCATCTTCACAATCTTGTATACCAGTTTGCGCCCCATCTCTGCGTCTCTCTCCAGGTATCGTTTCAACAGTTCGATAACCTCCTCACGATCCTCGGGGGGGAAATCCCGCTTGATCCTCCCCAAGACTGCTGGGCTCAGCCTAACCGTCCTCCTCCTAAAACTGACCTCGTAACCGAGTCGGCCCAGGGCCAACGCCGCCTGCTCGCGCACCTCTTGCAGCGGGTCATCGAGGGCACGACGAAGATGAGGCACGGCTTTCTTTCCAATCTCGCCCAACCCTACCACCGCCGCCTCGCGCACTTGCCATCGTCTATCATCAAGGGCACCGACAAGCGCGGACAGAGCCTCAAGGCGACCCAAAGCCCAACCTATCTTCAGCAGCACTCTACCTTTATTGCTGTCGAGAGCCTGGACGAGGTGGGGCACGACACGCTTATCGCCAAGTTGGCCCAAGACCGACGCTGCTTGCATACGCACCGCGCTTTTTCTATCATTCAGAGCACGAATGAGGTGCGGCAGTGCACTCTTATCTCCAATACGGCCCAAGGCCTCCACCGCCTGTGCGCGCATCTCCCACCGTTTATCGTCGAGGACTTGGATAAGGTGGGGCACCGCTTGTTCATCGCCGATGCAGCCCAGTGCCCACGCTGCTGCCCCACGCACCTTGGCAGACTTATCGTTGAGGGCTTGGATGAGGTGAGGTACGGCCCGTCTATCTCCCCTCTCTCCCAGAGCCCGAGCGGCCGCCTCGCGCACCCGCCTCTTCTCATCTGCCAGTTGTTGAAGCAGTTCCGCGACATTACCACCATTCATCGCTGCTCTTAATTTGGGATTTGGGGCTTGGGATTTGGGCTTTGACCATTTGTCATTTGGTCATTCTCTACGGATAATCCTTCACTACCAACGGCAGGTAGATGTAGGTCGATGGCGGGGTTGCGATGATGATGGTGTGGGTGTCGCTGACCACGCCGCCGCAATTCTCAGCCGTGACGCTGATGGCCTTAGTGCCGGTGGTCGTCCAGGTGTAGGTGACGACGGGGTTGGACTGTCCGGCGTCCGGCTCCGGCGACCAGGTGTAGGTGATGGGCAGGGTGGCGGTGGGCGGGGCGACGGTGGCGGTGAAGACATAGGCGGTGCCAGTGGTGCCCGTCACCGGGCCGGTGATGTCCACGTCGGTCAGGGCATAGCAGGGCGGTGGCGGTGCGCTAATGGTGATGACGTGAGTGTCGCTGACCACGCCGCCGCAGTTCTCGGCGGTGACGGTGATGACCTTAGTGCCGGTCACCATCCAGGTGTAGGTGACAACGGGGCTGGTCTGCCCGGCGCCCGGCTCCGGCGTCCAGGTGTAGGTGATGGGCAGGGTGGCGGTGGGCGGGGCGACGGTGGCGGTGAAAACGTAGGCCGTACCGGTGGTGCCAGTCGTCGGGCCGGTGATACCTACGCTATCCACCGGGATCGGGACAAACTCATCCGCGCCGATGTCGTAGCCCATGCAGAGAGGCCGTTGGTCGCCGTCTATGTCGGTGGTCACCCCGGCATCTACGCCCCGGTCAATGGCAGCCGAGACGGCGGTGAGATGGTAGTCACCTGCGTCGGGGTTCACGAAGGCTGGATCGCCCCAGACGTTGACCGTGCCGGTGACGATGGTTCCGTCGCCGCCCCAGTCGGTGGTGTTGGCCCAGGCCCCGCTGCCCCAGAGCGTGGCCTCCAAAATGGCTGTGTCGCCAGCCGTGACGGTGATGCCCACGCTATGGCTCACCAAGATGGTGTTGCTCAGAACCACGGTGCTGTAGACACTCCCCCAATGAGAGACATGGACTCCACTGCCATCGCCGCCGGTGTTGCGGGCGATAGTAGTGTGCAACAACCGGGGAGAGGCCGACCGGACGTACAGCCCGCTGCCTGCGTTGTTGGCCCGATTGTCGGCGACGACGGTGTTGGTCAGCGTGGCATCGCTATAATTGAAGTACAGCCCACCGCCTTGGTTAGAGGTGTTGGAAATGATGGTGTTGCCATCAAGCGTGGCGTCGCTATTAGTGAAGTACAACCCACCGCCTTGGTTAGAGGTGTTGTTGACGATAGCGTTTCCTTCAAGCACAGGTTTGCAGTTGTCGAGGTACAATCCACCGCCTCTTGTGTTCGCACTGTTGCCGACGATAGTGTTTCCTTCAAGCGTGGCGTCGCTTTGGTGGTAGAGGTACACCCCACCACCATAGCCCGAGGAGGCTGTGCTGGCCGTGTTGGTGACGATTATATTGCCTTCAAGCGTGGCGTCACTATACCAGAGGAGCAGCCCACCTCCGGAGCCCCAGGTGGCTGTGCTGGCGATGTTCCCTTGCACCGTGTTGCCTTCGAGCAAGGCATTGCTCTGATAAAGGTACAACCCACCACCGTTGCCTGGGCCGACTGTGCTGCCCGTGTTGGTGTAGATTTTGCAATTTCTGATGACAGCCTCGGCCTGGAAGATGTACACCCCGCCGCTGGCATCGCGCCCGTAGGGACCCCCACCCAGCCCCGTCGCATCGCCCCGGGTGATGATGAATCCATCCACGGTGGGGATGATGTTCCCGCTGATGTACACCACCCGCCGAGCATTCTCGCCGTCCAGGGTGGTGGGGTAGGTCTCGGGGTCATGTACCACCGGCGTGGTGGTCGTGCCATCCCAGCCGCCGTAGAGGGTGATGCTCTTGGTCACGGTGATGACCGCCGCCCCAGTGCCAGTGTAGGTGCCGGTGGCCACGTAGATGGTGTCGCCGTCGGCAGCCTGGGTCAGTGCAGTCTGCAAGGAGCAGGGGTTGTCCTGGGTACAGGCGGTTCCGGTGCCGTCGGGCTTGACGAAGAGCGTGCCCGGGTCGGCCAGGGCGGGGGTGGGCTGCAGGCTCAGCAGGAGCAAAAGCCCCGCCAGCGCCAGCAGACCCACGCCCAGGGCGGCGCAGAGCCGCTGGAAACGGACATACGTACTTTCTTTCACTTTTATCGTGCACTTCCTTTGATCATTTGGTCGGTTGGTCATTGCCCACTGTTTCCAGGTCGCCGGTGTGGGACTGGATAAAGCGCAGCAATTCGTCCAGCGACTGGAAGACCAAAGTCCGGCCGCTGGCGGCGTGCTGGATAGACCCTCGCCACAGCGGGCGGCCGTTGGGCCTCGTGAGGCCCTGTTCCCACCAGATGCGGACGACGAAGGCGTGGGCCTGTGGGAAGTTCAATCTTCGCCTTCCGTGTCGAGGATTCAAATTACATCCTGCCTTTTGCGCCGCGCCACAAACCACACATGTCCGGCGGCGTTCGCGGTGACAGACTGATTGTCTACTTTACCACCCACGGCTCGAGGAAGGGAACAAGCCACGCGCCTGGATCGGTTTCTATCCCCCGGATGTCCTGGTCTATTATCTCGCCGGGAGATGATATGTGGGGCAGGTCTTCTAGCCTGTCCAAAAGGCAGACTTGGAAGCCTGCCCACCTTTACGCGAGCGCAACAGGCTGGCTACTTGAACTCAAAGGCAGTTATGTAGGCGAAGGGCCCTGACCAGTCGGTGGCGAAGACGCGCGAGCCGTCGGCCAGGGCAGCCGCACCGGCGGGATGGTAGAAGCCACCCTCGGGCCAGGCGGTCTCACCGTCCTCCACCTCGATGCCGAACTGCGCCACCAGGTTGCCCAGCGGGTCCAGTTTCACCACGCTCGCCGGCGTCCAGATGGCCACGTACATATTGCCCTCGGCGTCAAAGTTCAGGCTCTGGGGGCCGGTGAAGTCCAGAGCGGCCTCACCCAGCCGGGCCAGCAGGTTGCCGTCCGGGTCGAACTTTAGAATGTAGCCGCCGACGAAGCCGACCACATAGAGATTGCCGTCCGGCCCCACGTCCATCGCCGTGGCCGCGAAATACTCCTCGATGATGGGGAACGCGCCCAGGAACGTTCCATCGGGGCTGAACTTCTGCACGCGGACGACTTCGTTGCCTGCCTCGTCCTCGTTCTTGTCCAGTACGTACACCGTGCCATCAGGCCCCACCGCCAGCGCGACCGGGCTAAAGTCGCCGAACTGCCCGTCACCGATGCCGGCCTCGCCCCACTGCGTGATCAGCGCGCCGCCCGGTGTGAAGACGAAGACCTGGTTGGCGCCCCACGCCGCCACGTAGACGTTGCCGTCGGGCGCGATCTTCACGTCTGTGGGATTGTTCAGGTCGCCGCTGGTGATCAGGTTGACCTGGTTCCCCTCGGCGTCGAAGACCCATATCCCGTGGATATTGTCCGCCACGTAGACCAGGTCGTTCGCGTCTGTGTCCATACCACCGAGCGCGGCGAACTGATCGGCAGCGATGCCGCTTTCGCCGCCCAGCCGCCAGACGAAGCCCTCCGGGGGCGGGAACGGTGTCGGAGGGGGCGGCGTTTCAATGATGGGCCGCACCATCTCTCCCTCGCCCGGCACGCCCGCCAGTTCGACGGCGTCAATCTCGTTCCACCCCAGGCCCAGCACCGACTGGTCAATCGTGATGCGGACGCCCTGCACCGGGAAATCGGTCTGCTCCACCTCGATGGTGAGTATGTAGGGACATGGTCTCTCCACTGCGTGCGGTTCTTGGGTGTAAAGTGGAACGATCTCGCCATCTAGGTCAATCAGGTCTACCTTGACCACCTGGTCGGGATTGTAGGTCTGGATGATGTTGATTTCGGTGACGTACATGGGCGTGTCATAGTAGACATCGAGCCATTCGACTGTGCTGCTGGCGGAAGAGGCCCAGGCCGTAGCGTAGTCGCCGCACTCGGGAGTATCCGGCTCACCGGTCGCCTGCAGCGCGGACCAATCCGGATCGCTGTACTGGGAACTGGCCACGGCGTCGGTCGCCCACTGCCGAGCGATGGGGACGGGTGTCTCGGTAGGGGTAGGGGATGGAAGCGGGGTGGGGGTAGAAGTAGGCGTCGGCGGTACCGGCGTGGGAGTCGGTGCAGGGCCAGCGCATGCGCCGGTAAGCAGTAGCAGTGTTATCAGCAGGCTTAACGTGACAATGGTTTTTTCTTGCATCTTTCGTCCTCCTTTTGAGAGTTGTTGGTTTGCCGGTGTCCAAATATGAGATCGAATTTCGAGGATTTAACGAATTGGACAGGGAGAGGGCCGGATAGCGGCTCTGGTCGTTTAATACGCCTCGTCCAACTGGCGAAGCGGCCGAGGACACTGCAACAAGGATGGTATGAAGCTCTCTTCTGCCCGGGATGCGCGCTGTATCTCCGTGCCCTCCCCCCGGCAAAGTTACCGGCTTCTGCTCGCTACATCTACGGCATCATCTGCGCCTGTGCCATCCGCTGTAAGATCGAGCCGAGCACCATCTGGATGACAATGGTGGCACTCCAGGCTATCATGAGTTTGGTGAGGTTCAGTTCCTTGTGCTTAATCCAGCCCCAGATGAAGGTGTAGATCGAGCAGATGAGCCCCAGGATCCCCTTGCCAACTCCCTCGTTTTGAAAGAGTTTGACAAGTGTGATGATGTACAGGACGATGTTGACAAGGGTCACGAGCCCGGTCAGTATCATCAAGAGAGTCATGATTTTCCTCCTTTCGATTTGCTAATTCTTCTCGTTGCACTTTGCAGTGTCCTATCGGCGCTACGACAACCCAAGCAGACGAGCGCACCAATAGATGACAAGGCCCACAAGCACGAGTGTTACGATCCCTGTGCGATGTTCTAACGCAGCAATCCGAAGGACGGTCTCCCGGTGTAGACGTCCGGGAAGGATAGCTACGACTGCCATCAAGACGAGCCCGAGCAGGAAGATGGGCGCGAAGGCATGCGCGGAGAGGGCAGCGCGCCATTCCCCCCGGAGCAGCAAGATCACCGCAGTGCTCAGCCCGCAGCCCGGGCATGGCACCCCCAGGGTGGCCTTGACCGGGCATTGCCACCCCTCCAGCCCCGCTGCCACAAGTCCTATCTGCAGCGTCGCGATTCCCGCCAATAAGAATGCGACTCGCCTGTCCTCCAGCAGCGAGGCAAGAGGGGTACCCACGCCCGGGAGTTCAGGGACCTCTTCGCCCTTAACGAACGCCACGCTGACTTTAACCTCCTTATAACTCCAGCCTTCGGGATAGCGCACGCTGTAGCCGCCCAGGGGGTTGCGATACTCGGCCACCAATTCCACTGCCAGCCCTTTTAGCTTTGCGATCAGTTCCTCATGCTCGCCGGCCGAGAGGGTGGGGGTGGCGGCAGGTATGGGTGTAAGCGGTATTGGTGTAGAGGAGGGCGGTGCTCCACAGGCAGCCAGTATCGCGCTCCCCAGCGCCGCAGCCATCACCATAATCCATAGGCACTTTTTGTTTTCTATTTCCTTACTCCTTACGTTTGAATTGTAGCCTCATCCTTGCCGGCGGATGCCTCAGTAACTGGTTGTGCGATCCAATCATCCAGCAAGGCCCACAACTCACGGCGATTCCGAAAGACGGCCACCCGATGCGGGTTCACCATCTCAACCTCGCCGCGCCAGTTTTGCTCGGCGGGATTCCAACACAGGCGGATGACAATGAGGAAGCGCTGTAACATTGTTTGACCCCTTTCGAGGGTATTTAGGTTCAGTGGCCCGGCGGAAAGTCAGCCGTGCCGGCCTTATTGCCACTCATAGTATAGCATAGCACCGTCTCAATTTCGTCTCCACCGATTTATTGTCTAAAAATGGGTGCGACGCTGCGGCGGCTTCGCCGCCGCACAAAAACCCCCTCCTCTCCCTTCATCTTTTGATGGGGATCGGATGCTAAAAATAGGTGAATAAAAACATCATCTCGATGGGGATCGAATGCGGACTTACGCCTCTCGCTTTCCACTTGCCATACAGACCGCCGTCAAGAAGGTACTGGATGCTTAGAGATGCGTCGCACCTTCACGAACCGAAGCGGGTGAAGCATCCTCTGGTGAAGGTCGGCCACCCTTCCCGACGGAGGGCGGCCAGGTCAGAATTCATCGTGGCAGAGGAGACGCCCAGGGCCTCGGTAAGGTCCTGAATGGTCGGGGCGGCTCCCTGGACGGCGGCCTCGGTGAGGAGGCGGCGTATGCGAGCTCGCCGCAAGGGGATACGACGCAAGGGGGGCTCCAATGGGCCTGCATCCGGCGTCCAGAGGATGCCGATGCGCTCCTGAGGGGTCAGGTGGCGCCGCAAAGGGGCACCAAGGCGGGGGAGTTCAACTACCTTTTGGCCCGGCAAGGGCGGGGGATGTCCCAGCCCCTCGAGCAAGCGGGCAAGGTCTAAGCGTAGCATCCTTCGGGCAAGCTCCTCCCAGGCGGAGGCCAGAATCCCTGTGGCTTCGTCTTCTTTCCCGGCCTGGCGCAACACCAGACCAAGTTTGGCCCGAGCTTTGGCTAAGTTTTCCCGAAAGCCTTGGGCTTCCCATACCTGCACAGCCCGGCGTAAGAGCCGCTCGGCGGCTTCCAGGTCTCCCCAGGCGGCGGCGACCCTGCCCTCCTGAAAGGCCACCTCTCCCTCTAACCAAGCCATACCCGTCTCTCGGGCCAGTTGGGCGAGCTGGGCCGCGCGGTCGGCGGCGGTGGTCGTGTCTCCAAGGGCCAAGTGAGCCCCTACTGATTGGTAATGGTAGTAAAGGTGCTCTTCCCGGAGTTCCCCCCCGGGGAGGGTCTGGTAAGCTTTGCGCAGGAAACCCAATGCTTCCTTAGGGTTCCCCGCAGCGACAGCCCAACCGGCTAGGTCTATCAACACCTTGGCATGGTCGGCCGGCCTGTCCAGTTTGACTACCAGCTCCAGGGCCGCTTCCAGGTAGGTGCGAGCCTTCTCCAGATGGCCCATAAGCAGCCATACCTCGGCCAGGTTGCGCCGGATAAGGGCGATGCCTTCTCGGATATCCATGGCTTCCACGGCGGCCAGGACGCCTTCGTAAGCTCGCCGTGCGGGGCCGAGGTCACCGCGCAAGGTGTGGATGGTGGCCATGTTATTCAGCGCCCGGCTTTCCGTCAGGCGGTCGCCGCAGGCAGCGGCCAGGGTGGCTGCCCGGCGATACATCTCCGCCGCCTCTTCCACTTCCCCGCTGCTCTCCAAGGCGATGGCCAGGCTGTTAAGACTTTCCGCCTCCCGCCGGGGGTCGTCGGCCTGGTGAGCAACGGTCACCGACTGCCTGTAGAGTTCCAGCGCCGTGTTAAGTTCTCCCTGGGCCTCGTGGCACGACCCCAAGGCGTGCAGGGCCGGAGCCAAGGCGTCGGGGACACGCTCTTGGGCCAGGTGTACGGCGGATTGGGCCAGGGACAAAGCTTCGGCGCTGCGCCCCCGGCGACAAAGGTTGTCGGCCAAGGCGGTCAGGGCCAAGGCTTCCGCGCTCGGGTCTCCCAAGGCTTGGGCTGTCGCCCTCCATCCCTCCAAGGCCTCGGCCTCGGCCAAGGGGTTGCCGTACAATCGGTGCACCCGAGCCTCACCTCGTAACCGTCGTAGGCGTGCAGGGGAGGGCTCATCTCCCAGGTGCTCCTCGGCTTCCTGGGCCATCCTGTAGAAGGTCAGGGCTTCGTCTAAGGAAAAGAGGGCAAGGGCATGCTCCGCTGCTGAGAGGGCCAGCTCCAAGGTCTCCGGCCACTCCTCGGCGGCCCTGGAATGGCGGGTACGGGCGGCCACCCAATGGGGAGCCAA
>Ga0209426_1001341_pt1 | contig 15542 bp, 15 predicted proteins | sample Deesub1362B_J571_FD_187697 | JGI IMG/M metagenome (GOLD analysis project Ga0209426, IMG submission 187697) | Deep oceanic, basalt-hosted subsurface ecosystem from Juan de Fuca Ridge flank, Pacific Ocean, CORK Borehole 1362B_J2.571 (SPAdes)... ...
CCTTAGAAGGTGAAATTTTTCTCAATTCATGATATGTTATTAATGGTTTTTCACTCATGGGGCTGTCCTCCATCCTGGTAGAGGATGCGGCTCCCTCCACCAGGGAACTCTCAAACTCTTTATTATAACCAGGATGTGATGGGCAGCCTCAACTCTCTTTATTAACTTTTTCCTCTCTAACTGGTAAATATGTCTATATCTATTTTGGATAGGGAGTTAAGTTTATTTGACTTCATATTTTGCTTGTGTTATTTTTTTGAGGATTAGAAAACAATAAATTAATTGAGAAAGAAAAACAAATTATGAGATTTTGAATGAACTCAAAGAATTTCTAATCAGTGATACTAAGGAGCCTAAATAATGGAAGCTAAAGCTTTGACTCGAAATGAAGTGATGAGAATTCTTCACAGATTTAAAAATGAAGTTAAAAATACACTTAAAGATAAATTTATTGAACTAATTCTTTTTGGTTCTTATGCAAGAGGAGATTATGAGTTTGGCTCAGATATAGATGTTTTGCTCGTGATTAAGGAAGAACTTACAAAAGAAGAAAAAGAGAAAATTTCAGAATTGTCCTGTGAGTTGTCCTTAGAGTATGAAACTGTTATTACATGTTTTTATTATCTTTTGGATGCCTTTGAAAATTGGGAAACTCCTTTTTTGATGAATATAAGAAAAGAAGGGATAAGAATATGAAAAAAGAAGAGGCGATCAAAGCGCTTTTAAGGAAAGCAGAGAAAAGTCTAGAGGCTTCAAAAAAATTATTTTCTGAAGGATATTATGATTTTTCTATATCCAGAGCTTATTATGCAATGTTCTATTGTGCAGAGGCATTGCTCTTCAGTAAAGATTTGAGTTTTTCCAAACACTCTGCTGTAATATCTGCATTTGGGAAAGAATATATTAAAACTGGAATTTTTCCTAAGAAATTTCAAAGATACTTATCCAGAGCATTTGAGAAAAGATTAAATAGTGATTATGAGGTTGGTATATCACTTTCAAAAGAGGATTGTGAAGAAGTGTTTAAACATGCCGAAGAGTTTCTTGGAGAAACAAAAAAGTATCTTAAAATAGAGTGAAACAACAAACCTTTTGGAATTCTTAAGAAAAGGAAATCAAAGATCTTTATTTAGAAGGATTAAGGGATAGGGATTAAGGGATAATAATTGGAAATTGGAAAATAAAAAATATAATTTCAAATTTCTAATTTCAAAATAAGGGGGGTATGATGGAAAAAATTGATTATATTCCAATTTCAGCCTTGGCTGAAATTGCTTATTGCCCTAAGAATTTCTATTACAGAATAATAGAAGGAATAGAAGATAAGAATTTTCCCATGATTAAAGGTGAAATAGAAGATGAACAAAGAAAAGAAAGAGAAAAAATTTGGAGGGATCAGAATGTTCATCAAGTAAGGTTTATTCCTATTTCATCAGAAAGTCTTAGACTCATTGGAATAGTTGATGCCATTGAGGAGCGTGGAGAACTCTATCCAATTGAATATAAGACAGGAGAATTTAAGCAAAGTCTTCGTGATGATATTCAGCTTTGTGCAGAGGCAATGGTTTTAGAGGAGGAAATTGGAAAAGATATTCCTTATGGATATATTTATTATGCTGAGTCAAGAAAAAGAAGAAAAGTTCTCTTTCAAGATGAATTAAGAGAAAAAGTTCTCCGCCTTATTCAGAAAGCCTTTGATATTTTAGAAGGTGAAGAAATTCCAGAACCTGTTAATGATGCTCGATGCAATGGATGTAGTTTACAAAGTCTGTGCTTGCCCGAGGAAATTTCTTATTTGAAAGAAAAACAACATAAACCTCGAAAACCGGTGCCAAGTTTAAGACTTAACCGAGTTCTATACATAGATGAGCAAGGAGCTTATTTAAAAAAAGAAAAGCATAGAGTAATAGTTACTAAAAATAGAGAAAAGATAATGGAAATTCCATTAGTAAATTTAGATGAAATAGTATTTGTTGGGAATGTAAATTTTTCCAGCCAACTTTTAAAACTTCTTCTAAAGAGAGATATTCGAGTGAGTTATATAACCACTTATGGACATTATGAAGGTAGTTTTCAACCAGAACTTTCAAAAAATTCGCATCTTAGAATCTGTCAATTTAGGAAATTTTTTGACGAGAAATTTAAACTTAATATTTCTAAAAAATTTATTGAGGGAAAAATTTCTAATATGCGGACTCTTCTTCTTAGATATAATCGTTCTCTTAAGGATGACGAGATCGAAAGAGTTATAAATAATCTTAAAGTCTATTTAAAAGAATTGAAAAAAGCTACAAATATTAATCAAGTTTTAGGCATAGAGGGGATTTCAACTCGAAATTATTTCTCAGTTTTCAAGAAAATTATTAAGAATAAATTAGAATTCGATTTTGAGAAAAGAACTCGTCGACCACCACGAGACCCTGTGAATGCTCTATTAAGTTTGGGTTATACATTGCTTTTAAAAGATATTATTGGTGCTTTACAATATGTTGGTCTAGACCCTTATGTTGGTTATTTTCATTCAACTAAGTATGGAAGACCTTCTTTAGGATTAGATATTATGGAGGAATTTAGACCGATAATTGTTGATTCATTGGTTCTTACTCTTATTAATAAAGGAATAATTTATTCCGATGATTTTGGTAAAAAGATTGGAAGTTATTATTTAAAAGAACGAGCAAGAGCAAAATATTTCACTCAATATGAACAGAGGAAAAAAGAAGAAATTATTCATCCTATTTTTGGATATAAGTTACCTTATCATAGAATTTTTGAACTTCAAGTGCGATTTTTGGCAAAAGTCTTGACAGGAGAAATAGATGAATATATACCATTAAAAGTGAGGTAATTATGGAAAATATAGTTATTGCATATGATATTCCAGTAGATAAAAGAAGAAATAAAATTGCATCTGTATTAAAAGATTATGGAGTTAGAGTTCAATATAGTGTTTTTGAATGCAAATTAAAACCAGAAGATTTTTTAAAGTTAAAAAACGCTTTAGAAAAAATAGTAAATAAAAAAGAAGATAGATTGTATTTTTACAAGTTATGTGAAGAATGTTATAAAAAAGTTGAAAGAAAAGGCAATGTTCAACCTATAATTGATGAAGAAGTTTTGATTGTGTAGAGATAAAATTGCGAGGATTAATGGAGTGCGATGAATCATGGAGATGCTCGAAAATGCAAAACTATATGATAAATATAGAGGTTAGGGCAAATAATTCAGGGATCGGGAATATCCCTGAATGTTTATCTCGGGCATTTACTAAGGAATGCTCGGGAATAAACATTTTGGTCTTTGAAAATAGAGGAAAAGCGAAGGTGCTGTAGAATAAGACCTAATTCCCGACAGGGAATTGAAACAAAAAAATCCACGAAATCTTTTGAAAAAACCAGCGTATAGTAGAATAAGACCTAATTCCCGACAGGGAATTGAAACCTTCCTTCTTTTTCAGCTCTTTCTTTTGCTTCTTCTGAGTAGAATAAGACCTAATTCCCGACAGGGAATTGAAACCGGGAAAATTAAAATTCCAGGGGGCGTTTGGGGTCAAGGTAGAATAAGACCTAATTCCCGACAGGGAATTGAAACTACTCTAAATGCTCAGTCATAGCAAATCGTATTGGAAAAGGTAGAATAAGACCTAATTCCCGACAGGGAATTGAAACCTTTCCACTCCTCCTTCTTAGGCTTCCTGTCTACCATCGTAGAATAAGACCTAATTCCCGACAGGGAATTGAAACGAAGGAAGATTCGAAACAGAAATAACTGTAAAAACATAGTAGAATAAGACCTAATTCCCGACAGGGAATTGAAACTTTATTTTTTGCTCAATAAAACTATTAATAATTTTTAGTAGAATAAGACCTAATTCCCGACAGGGAATTGAAACTTTATAATCCTCCCATTTTACAGACTTAAAAATCGCTTTAGTAGAATAAGACCTAATTCCCGACAGGGAATTGAAACAAATCGCTCTTCTCTCTCTTTCCTCTTCCCTGCTATTTCAAATCCATGTAGAATAAGACCTAATTCCCGACAGGGAATTGAAACTTGAAGCAAAAGCAGATTTCCTTAGGATAGAGAAGCAGGCGAGTAGAATAAGACCTAATTCCCGACAGGGAATTGAAACCATTCTCAGTTGCTGGCGGTTTAGTGAAGCTCACAGTGAAGTAGAATAAGACCTAATTCCCGACAGGGAATTGAAACATTTCAAAAGGAATTCCAAGTTTCTTTAAATTTGTTACAAGTTTTTTAAGTAGAATAAGACCTAATTCCCGACAGGGAATTGAAACTTATCTATAAACAAATATATATCTGGGCGTTCTATTTCGTAGAATAAGACCTAATTCCCGACAGGGAATTGAAACTTTTCGTGTGTTTATGATTCCATTTGTATCGAGATATAAGTAGAATAAGACCTAATTCCCGACAGGGAATTGAAACCTGTAAGAGAACCTATCCCTAACGCAATATGCTCCGCGTAGAATAAGACCTAATTCCCGACAGGGAATTGAAACATTTTACTCTGGAAAAATTATTAGCATTTCAACACTTAATGTAGAATAAGACCTAATTCCCGACAGGGAATTGAAACTGTAGATAACTTTCAGCTTTATCTAAAATTTCAAATATATCTTCAGTAGAATAAGACCTAATTCCCGACAGGGAATTGAAACTCACCACCAATTTCACCTGAATTTTTCACAAAATAAATCTTTTCCATTTGAGAGAACAATTGACCTAAGAAATAAGGTATGGTTCGCTCTTACGAGCGGGTAGTAATTTAGTGAATTAAGATTAAGGATTAAAGGTCAATGGTGAATGGGTGAATCGGTGAATTGGTGAATGGGTGAATTGGTGGAAAAGAGAGTAAAAAAGGATTAAGGATTAGGGGATAAGCGATAGGTGGAAATCTTAAATTGTAAAATCTGAAACGGGAATCAGGAAGTGTTTGAATTCAATAAAGTCAATAAATTCAAGAAATTGTATTAATCAAATGAAGGACAGATCTTGCAATATAACATGATTGTTAACTTCGATTAATGAATTAATTGTTTATTTTTTAAAAATACCTGAATTTTAGCTTTATTTCTGTTCGAGAATCTTTTAAAATTAATTCCACAAAAAATTGAAAATTAAGGAGAGTGGATAATTGATAAACTTACCCCATATTGACCGCTATCTCCAAATAGCGAGTGAAGTTGCTAAAGAGGCAGGAAAGTTTTTAAAGGAAAATTTTGAAAATATAAAGGAAATAGAATATAAAGGAGAGGTGAACCTTGTCACAGAATATGATAAAGAGGCACAGGAGCTCATATACAGCAAACTTTCCTCTGCCTTTCCTGAGCACGGATTTCTGGGTGAGGAAGACCTCGAGAAAAGAGGAGATTATGAGTTCAGATGGATAATTGACCCGCTTGACGGCACAACGAATTATGCTCATGGATATCCTGTTTTCTGTGTTTCAATTGCCCTTGAACACAGGGACAGAATAATTCTTGGAGTTGTCTATAATCCCATGCTTGATGAGCTTTTCTGGGCAATAGAAGGTAGGGGTGCATATCTCAACAACAGAAAAATCAAAGTATCCTCAACCAAAGAGCTTGACAAGAGTCTTCTGGCAACAGGATTTCCTTATGATTTAAGGGAAAGCAAAAACAACAATATTAATCATTTCAATAATTTCATTTTAAAAGTTCAGGCAGTTCGGAGAGGTGGTTCAGCAGCTCTTGACCTCTGTTATGTTGCATGCGGAAGGCTTGATGGGTTCTGGGAATTAAAATTATTTCCATGGGATATAGCAGGTGGTATGTTAATAGTAAAAGAAGCAGGTGGGAAGGTTTCAGATTTCAGGGGGAATGAGATCGATCCCTACGCAAAGGAGATACTTGCAAGCAATGGCTTTATTCATTCCCAAATGATAGAAATATTAAAATTGGGAGAAAAAAATGAATAAATTGAAAATTTATAAACACATTTTATTCATTTCTTTTTACATCCTGGTTTTTCTTTTTCTTACAACATGCGCACCTATGAAAGGACCATGGGAGATTCGCGAGGAAAGAATTGGAAAGGGATTTAATCTTATAAGCAAGGAAGATGAACTCGAGTATTCAAAACAAGTGGTTCAAAAGCTCGAGCAGGACCTTGAGATTCTTAATGACCCGACTTCCCAGAGATATATTGAGCAATTGGGAAAAAGAATACTAAAAAATTCTCATCTTCAGCACTTAATAAAGGGATATGATTGGTCCTTTAAAATCGTGAATTCAAATGAGATAAATGCATTCGCAACACTTGGAGGTAAGATATATGTGAACAGGGGTTTGATAGAGAATGTGGAAAAGGAAGAAGAGCTTGCAGGTGCTATAGCTCATGAAATAGGTCATGTAATGGGAAGGCATGTTAGTAAAGAGATAAGTAAAATGGCTTTGATAAATGCTATTATTCAGGCTGGTGTAATAATATCAGGAGAGGAAGGAAGTAAGGTTCTCTCAAGTCTTTTTAAAATAGGTGGAGGAGTTGGAGCCTTTTTTGCAAGATTGAAGTTTTCACGTGATGATGAAAGGGAAGCTGATTATTTAGCTGTTCAAAATATGCATGATGCTCGTTTTGACCCCTATGGTTTGATAAGCTTTTTTAAGAGATTAAAGAAAATTGAGGAAGAAAGGGGTGCTCCAATCTGGTGGCTTTCAACTCATCCGCCAATTCATGAAAGGATTGAGTGGATATCGTATCATATAAGCAAATTGCCTATTGCTGATTATTATTCAGACCAAAGAAGATTTATAAGTATAAAGAATCATATAAAAAGGCTTCCTCCACCCAAGAAAAAAGAAAAGAAAGAGAAAGAAAAAAAGCTTGAACTTGAAAAGGTTCTAAATGTTCCGGGAAATGTTGCCTGGTTTGACACCCAGATTGATCTTGAAGATAATCAGGAAATTGTGATTGAAGCCCTTGGAGAAATATGTCTTCAAAAAGGAAATCCAAAGGCGTGGTGTAGTCCTGAGGGACTTCCTATAAAGACCCTTCAACAGCCCCTACCGGATGAAAATCTTGGAGCTCTAATTGGAAAAATAGGAGAGGAGAGTCAGGATTATTTTTTAATAGGTTCAAAGAATAAGATTAAAGTGCTCAAAGGAGGAAGACTTTTCCTTGGTGTAAATGAAGAACTTATCTCGGATAATGCAGGAGCATTTATAGTGAAAATTTATGTTTTTAAATGATTATTTTAATGATTATTTTTTAAGAAAATTTTCCATAAATCTGATATTGTAATCACCTTTCTTGAATGAAGAATTAGCTAAGATATTCAGGTGAAGAGGTATATTTGTTTTAATTCCGACAATTGTGGTGGTTTCTAAGGCAACCTTCATTTTATTAATTGCTTCTTCGCGATTCGACGCATGGACTATTATTTTTGCTATGAGGGAATCATAAAAAGGTGGGATTTCATATCCACTATAAATAGCTGTGTCAATTCTTATTCCAGGTCCTCCTGGAAGGGCTGAAAACTCGATTTTTCCTGGTGAAGGGGTGAAATTTTCTGGGTCCTCAGCATTTATTCTGCATTCTATGCTATGACCCCTTTTTTCGAGATTTTTATCAAAGGAAATTTTCTCTCCACCTGCTATTTTAATCTGCTCCTTTACAAGGTCAATATCATAAATCATTTCTGTAATTGGATGCTCAACCTGAACTCTTGTATTAGCTTCCATAAAATAATAATTTCCATCTTTGTCCATTAAGAATTCAAATGTTCCAAGGCTTTGATATCCAATTGCTGATGCTGCTTGCTCAACATCCTTCAATAATTTTTTTCTGAGCTTTTCATTTACTGCTGGAGAAGGTGTTTCCTCTATTATTTTCTGATGTTTTCTCTGAACAGAGCATTCCCTTTCTGCAAGGGCAACTACCTTTCCTGTGGAGTCGCCAATTACCTGAACCTCTATGTGACGGGCGTCTTCAAGGTATTTTTCTATATAAAGGGAAGGATTTCCAAATGAGGCTTCTGCCTCTGCCTGAGCTATTTGAAAAGCCTCTTCAAGCTGGGAGGAGGAATGGACGATTCTCATTCCCTTTCCACCGCCTCCTGCAACTGCTTTCAGCATAACAGGATAACCTATTGATGAAATGATTTTTTTTGCCTCTCTTAGGGAATTCACAACTTCATTGCTTCCTGGAATAATCGGCAGTTTTGCATTCTTCATTGTCTGTCTTGCTTTCTGTTTGTCTCCCATTAATCTTATTATCTCAGCTGGTGGTCCAATGAATTTTATTCCATGATTTTCACATATTTCAGCAAAGCGGGGATTTTCTGCAAGAAAGCCATATCCGGGATGAACAGCATCTGCCCTTGTTATTTCTGCTGCACTTATAATTGAAGCAACATTTAAATAGCTGTCCGATGCCTTTGGTGGACCAATGCACACTTTTTCATCAGCAAGAAGAACAGGAAGTGAGTTTTTGTCAGCCTCTGAATAGACAATTACTGTTTTTAATCCAAGTTCCTTGCATGCTCTGAGTATGCGAAGTGCTATTTCTCCTCTATTTGCTATTAAAACTTTTGAAAACATGGTGGATTATTTTGAAAGTCTGATTGCGAAGAGTTTTTGTCCGTATTCAACAGGCTGGCCATTCTCAACCAAAATTTTTTCCACAACTCCTTCAACCTCTGACTCAATTTCATTCATCAATTTCATAGCCTCAATAATGCATAAGACCTGATTTTTTTCTACTTTGTCCCCCTCTTCAACATAAGGTGGAGAGGATGGGTCAGGAGCACGATAAAAGGTTCCAACCATTGGAGCTTTCACATAATAAATATTATTTTCCTTTGCTTCAGAAATCTCTTGAGAGGCTTTCTGAGTTTGTTCAACTGAAACTGAGGAAGTTCCTTCTTTTCCTGGAGTGGTTATAGTAACTTGAGCAGGTACAGATACAGGAGAACCTATGTTTCTGACGATTTTAATTTTAAAACCTTCTACTTCAAGCTCAAATTCTGAAAGTTTTCTCTCCTCAACCAGATTAATAATTTTTTCTATTTCTTTGTAATCAATTTTGGAACTCACTTTCTCCTCTCCTTAAGATAATAAATACCATAATGGTAAAAATCCAAAAAGTCAAGTCTTTATTAGCCCTGTGTAAAGCTGAAAATTTGTCTTGACTAAGGGGTATTCGTATGTTAATTGATATCAGTAATAATAAAATTATTATTCGGAGGTCTTTTTATGTATGGATGGACAGGCAATATTCTGAGAATTAATTTATCATCTAAAAGGATTAATAAAGAAACATTTGATGAAGAATTTGCAAAAAAATGGGTTGGAGGAAGGGGTTTTGCTATTAAAATTCTTTGGGATGAATTAAAGCCAGGAGTAGACCCACTTGGTCCTGAAAATAAATTGATTGTTGCTGTTGGACCAATAGCAGGTATTCCTGCCCCAAATACTGGCAAGACTGTTGTTGCTGCAAAATCTCCCCTTACAGGAGGATATGGAGATGGTAATCTTGGGACAAGAGTAACCGAACATCTTAGAAAGGCAGGTTTTGATGTTCTAATTATTGAAGGAAAGGCGGAAAAGCCAACATATATTTATATAGAAGATGATAAAGTAGAATTCCTCCCTGCAGATGAAATCTGGGGAAAAGGTTCTTATGAGACTCTTGACTGGTTGTATGATAAATACGGAAGAGCGATTGGTATTTTAACAATAGGCCAGGGAGGCGAAAATAAGGTTCTATATGCAATGATTCGTAGTATGGAGGGAAGAGCTGGAGGAAGACCAGGTATGGGAGCAGTTATGGGTTCTAAAAATCTTAAAGCAATTGTAGTTAAAGGAACAGGAAAAATCCCAATAGCTGAGCCTGAAGAAATAAGAAAAATCGGGCTTGAAGATTTAAAGAAAGTTGGAGAAATAGACAAGAAAACAGGCTGGTCAATACAAGGAACAACTGGTGTGCTTGCATGGTGTAATGAGGTTGCTGCATTGCCAGTCAGAAATATGAGAAAAACGCATCACAAGGATGCATGGAAAATAGATGGCGAGAGATTGAGCAAAGCTCGTGTTGCAACCTATGGATGTCCGAATTGCACTATGCGTTGTGGAATAACCATTCTGGATAAAGAGGGACATAAAGCAGAAATGGATTATGAAAATATAGGAATGCTTGGAAGTAATCTTGAAATTTTTGACCTTGCCCAGGTTGGCTCACTGAATTATATGTGTGATGATTTTGGACTCGATACAATTTCAACAGGAGGTGTTCTTGCTTTTTATGCTGATGCAATTGACCAAGGAGCAATTGATGGCGATTTTAAATTTGGTGATGCTGAAAAAGCAAAGGAATTGTTGAGAAAAGCAGCTTTTAGGGATGGAATAGGTGATTTCCTTGCTCAGGGAACCTTGAGAATGGCAAAGAAAATTGGGAAGGGTTCTGAAGCCTATGCAATGCATGTTAAGGGGCTTGAGATTTCAGCCTATAACTGTAAATATGTCCCTGGAATGGCTCTTGCTTTTGCAACAAGTGCAATAGGTGCTCATCATAAAGAAGCATGGGTTATCACTTTTGAGATTAATGAGACAGAAAGAGGTTCATATGGAAAGGAAAAAGCAGAGAAGGTTGTTCAGCTCCAGAGAATTCGTGGAGGACTTTTTGAATTCATAGTAGCATGCAGATTTCCGTGGATTGAGCTTGGATGGGATTTAGATCACTATCCTGTTTATTTTAATAAAATAACTGGTTTGAATTGGGGGCTTGAAGATTTCTGGAAAGTGGCAGATAGAATTTATGCTCTAATTAGGGCATTCTGGGTAAGAGAGTTTCCTAACTGGGATAGGCAATGGGATTATCCACCAAAAATATGGTTTGACCCATCCAATGCTGATAAAGAAGGATTAATTGCGGGCAAGATTCTTGAACTTGATAAGTATGATAAATTACTGGATTATTATTATGAAATAAGAAACTGGGATAAAAGGGGAATTCCTAAAAAGGAGACAATGGTAGGTCTCGGGCTTGAGGAGGAAGTAAAAGAGCTCGAAAAATATGTTAAACTGGAATAAGGAAAATGAAGATCAGTGTTAAAGTTATAGGTTATTTAACAAAAGATACTGGATTTAGTGAAAGAGAAATTGAAATTCCAGGAGAAATAACAGCTGATGAATTGCTTTCAATATTAAATATCAAAAAGAATTTACCGATTCTTGTGGTTAGAAATGGAAGGGGTATCAAGTTAAAAGAGAAAATTGGAGATGGAGATAGAATTGTTATATCACCATTCTTTTCAGGAGGCTGATATAATTCTGAAAAGTATTTTTATTTAATTTTCTTCAGCATCTCCTTTGCAAGTTCTTTAAGTTCCTTTGTTTCAGGTATCCATCTTGGATCAGGCTCCATTGCAATTAATTCTTGGAGTTCTTTTCGAGCTTTGTCCTTTTCTTTAAGAGCTAAATATGTCTCAGCCAGGTAAATTCTTGTTAATGGGTTGGTCGGACAGATTTCCTTTGAGCGTAATAAATGTTCGAGGGATTTTTTCTTGCTTCCTCCTGCAAAGCCAGGAAGTTTATAGTAGACTCTTCCAAGTGCCCTATCTGGTCCTCCTCCTTCGAGTTCTGGTGCAATTTTTAGAACTTTTCTGTATCCGTTCATTATTGGCTTAACAAGGAAAAGACTTCTTAAAACACCTCTTGTCTCTCCCCATACGCCTCTTAAAGTTGCGAGCCAGAAAATTCCTTCAGGTTTTTCAGGTTCAAGATCAACTGCTTTTTTCGCATAATATATTCCTTGTGAGAATATTCTCTGTTTTTCCTTTTTATTACTTTTATGAGAACCAATATAATATAAGGTTTTTGCTATTTTCCAGTAAGCTTCGTATTTATTTTCTCCTTTTGCTATAGCTTCCTGATACTTTTTAATTGCTTCTTCTGCTTTTGATAAATCTTCCCTCTGAGCATATAGTTCATCACCCTGCTGTATAAGTGTTTTTTCCTGAGCAAAAATAAATAATGAAAAACAAAAAATCGCCAGAGCCACGATAATGAGTTTATTTCTCATATAAATCCCTCCTTTCCCTTTGACATATAGCATAAATAACTTTTCTTGACAACAGAAATCCTTTTATTTACGATTAGATAATCTATGAGAAAAAGGATTTGCTTTCTAGTAGTTGTTTTTCTTATTCTTGTGAGTAATCTACTCTCAGAAGAAATTTTTCCAATAAAAGAAAAAATTGTTGTTACTGCCTCCTTGATTCCAGTAGAATTTTCAAGAATTACAAGAAAGGTAATTATAATAGAGAGGGAGGATATTGAAAAAGCTCCAGTAAATTCTGTTGCAGATTTACTGAAATATATTGCTGGAATCGATCTGAGACAGAGAGGTCTGTTTGGAGTTCAAGGTGATTTGAGTATTAGAGGAGCTAATTTTTCTCAGATCTTAATTATGATAAATGGAGTAAAAGTTTATGACCCTCAAACTGCTCATCATAATTTGGATATTCCTCTATCTCTTTCAGATATTGAGAGAATTGAAATTTTGTATGGACATGGTTCCTCATTGTATGGAGAGAATGCTTTTGGCGGGGTTGTAAACATAATTACAAAGGATTACTCTGAAAAACAGATTTCAGGTAAATTTTCAATTGGAGATTATAGAAGTTTTTTTGGGAATTTAAGATTATTTAGAAATTTTGGCAGATTAAACACAAGTTTGTCAATTGATTATAAAAAATCAGATGGTTTTGATTATGATAGGGATTTCAATGTCTTTAATTTACTTGCTAATTCGAATTTAAATCTTTCCACTGGAAAGATTAATTTTATGCTGGGATATAATAGGAAAAATTTTGGAGCAAACAATTTTTATGCTCCGTATCCATCAAAAGAATGGACAGAAACAAGATTTATTTCAGTGAATTCAGAAATAAAGAAAACAAAAATTAAATTATATTTTCGTTCTCATTATGATAAGTTTATGCTAGATATAAGAAAACCTTATTGGTATCTAAATGAACACACCAGCTATAGTTATGGCTTTGAAGGTTATTCCTCTTTTGCTTTACCTATTTTTGGAAAGATAATTCTTGGAGGAGAATTAAGAGAGGATAGAATAAAAAGTAGCAATCTTGGGAACCATTCCTATTATAAGTTTAGTATTTTTGTAGAATATGAGAAAATTTTCGACAGATTATATTTTGATTTAAGTATAAGGAATGATTTTTATTCAAATTATGGGAATGAGCTAAGTCCTTCGCTTTCATTCAGCTATTTAATTTCAGATAATTTGAAAATAAGGAGTTCTGTAAGTAAAGCCTTTAGAATTCCTTCTTTTACTGAGCTCTATTATCGTAGTCCCGCAAATATTGGAAATCCTGATTTAGAACCTGAGAAAACCTTTTCAGTTGAATTGGGGCTGGATTATTTTCCTTCTTCTGAATTGAGTTTTGAAGGAACAATATTCTATAGAAAGGATAGGGATTTAATTGACTGGATTAGAAATAAAAGGGAGATTATATGGCGAGCAAGGAATATACAAAAAGTGATTTTTTATGGAGTTGAGAGCGGTTTTAGATTTAAAAATCTTTTTGCTTTGAGTTATTCCTATTTGAAATCAAAGCTGGAAAAACCACAAAACTTTATTTCAAAATATGCATTGAATCATCCTGTTCATCAGATAAATTCTTCAGTGTATTTTAGCCTGCCCTTTAAAATAAATGTCGGGATTTTCAATACATACAAAAAAAGGAAAGGGGAGGAGGGATACTTTTTAATTGATACAAAATTAAGCAGAAAGATTGGAAATATAGAAATATTTGTTCAAATATTAAATTTGTTGAACACAGAATATGAGGAAATTCCAGGTGTTAAGATGCCTGGAAGATGGATTTTCGCAGGCCTCAAATTTTAAAGATTTTTTACACTTATTTATATTCAAGATATTATTATAATTACTATATCTTTTTCAAAGCAGAGAAGAGGTCATCGAGCAGATCCATTACATCCTCAATACCAACTGATAGTCTGACCAGATTATCAGTAATTCCTCTTTCAATTCTGACTTTTGGTTCAACAGATGCATGAGTCATTGAAGCTGGATGACATATAAGCGATTTAACTGCTCCAAGGCTTTCTGCAAGGGTTATTAATTTTAGTGAACATAAGAATTTTCTTGTATTTTCAAAGTCAGCATCAACTTCAAAGGATACCATACCTCCGAATCTTTTCATTTGTCTTTTTGCTATATGGAATCCTTTATGAGTGGAAAGTCCAGGATAATAAACTTTTTTAATTTTAGGATGATTTAATAGAAATTCTGCAATTTTTTCAGCATTATCACAGTGTTTTTCCATCCTCAGAGAAAGGGTTTTTAATCCTCTTAAAACAAGAAAGCAATCCAGGGGAGCTGGAACAGCTCCAACTGCATTCTGGTAAAATTTCAATTCTTCATATAATTTTTCAGAATTTGTCACAAGAGCACCACCAATTACATCAGCATGCCCATTTAAATATTTTGTTGTGCTATGAAGAACAATATCAGCTCCCAGTTCCAAGGGTTTCTGAAGATATGGAGTGGCGAAGGTATTGTCAACAACTACAATGATTCCATTTTCTTTGCCGATTTGAGCACATGCTTTTATATCAACTATTTTAAGAAGGGGATTGGTTGGTGACTTAAGCCAGATAATTTTGGTGTTTTTCTTAATTGCATTTCTTACATTTTCCACATTTCTCATATCCACGAATGTGAAATCAAAACCAAATTTTTTATATAGTTTTGTAAATATTCTATATGTTCCTCCGTAGAGGTCATCAATTGCAATTATATGGGAGTTTTTTTCAAGTAAATTGAGAACAGTATTAACTGCCCCAAGTCCACTTGAAAAGGCAAGTCCATATTTTCCATTCTCCAGAGAGGCAATTGCCTTTTCAAGGGCAATTCTTGTAGGATTTTCTGTCCTGCTGTAACTATATCCTTTTGTAATCCCTGGCTCTATTTGTTGATAGGTTGATGTCTGATATATGGGAAAACTAACTGCACCTGTTAAAGGGTCATTAGGTTGACCCTGATGAATTGATTTTGTGTCAAATCTCATCTCTGACCTCCTTCTAAGGGATATGGAATAAAATTTAGCTAAAGAGAATTCTAATATTTAGAGAAACAGGAAAGGGGAAACCCCGAATACTGTCCCCCCTAATTTGAGGGAGCAGTATTCGGGTTGCGCATTATCATGGCGGGATCTATTAGCAAGTGAATTTTAATAAAATTAAAATTCATGTTTAACTTTATACCCAAAAAATAATTAATTGTCAATAAAGTTAGCATTATAGAGCCAAAATAGATATAGACATATTTACCAGTTAGAGAGGAAAAAGTTAATAAAGAGAGTTGAGGCTGCCCATCACATCCTGGTTATAATAAAGAGTTTGAGAGTTCCCTGGTGGAGGGAGCCGCATCCTCTACCAGGATGGAGGACAGCCCCATGAGTGAAAAACCATTAATAACATATCATGAATTGAGAAAAATTTCACCTTCTAAGG
>Ga0209426_1001342_pt1 | contig 15514 bp, 16 predicted proteins | sample Deesub1362B_J571_FD_187697 | JGI IMG/M metagenome (GOLD analysis project Ga0209426, IMG submission 187697) | Deep oceanic, basalt-hosted subsurface ecosystem from Juan de Fuca Ridge flank, Pacific Ocean, CORK Borehole 1362B_J2.571 (SPAdes)... ...
GGTGGAGGCCATGAACACGGGGAGCACGCTGGGCACAGTGGACACGAACATCACGAGTACAAGGCCCATGAGGGCCACGCCGGCCATGCCAAACACGAAGGCATGGGCCACGGGGAACACGGGCACCACGACCATCACGCCCACCACGCCCAGATGGTGGCTGACTTCCGCCGCCGGTTCTGGGTCTCCCTAGGCCTCACTGTCCCCATCCTGCTTTTGTCTCCCCTGATCCAAAAGTTCTTGGGCCTCCCCAAGGCTTTGGCCTTCCCGGGAGCTCCCTACCTCCAGCTCGTCCTCGCCTCCGCGGTCTACTTCTATGGCGGCTGGCCCTTCCTCAAGGGCATGTGGGATGAGCTCAGAAAAAAGCAGCCGGGGATGATGACCCTGATCGCCCTGGCCATCTCGGTGGCCTACGTGTACTCCGCCGCGGTGGTCCTGGGCCTTGCGGGCCAGGTCTTCTTCTGGGAGCTGGCCACATTGATCGACGTGATGCTCCTTGGGCACTGGATCGAGATGCGGTCGGTGTTGGGCGCGTCCAAGGCGCTGGAGGAGCTCGCACGCCTCATGCCTTCTACCGCCCACCTCCTTAAGGATGGAACGGTGGAGGACGTTCCCATCGAGGTCCTGAAACCCGGCGATCGGGTGCTGGTGAAACCGGGAGAAAAGATCCCCGTGGACGGCATCGTGATCGAGGGGCGCACCACGGTGAACGAATCCATGCTCACCGGGGAGTCCCGGCCGGTGGAAAAAGGCGAGGGCGATGAGGTGATCGGCGGTGCGGTGAACGGGGAGTCGGCCATCACCGTGGAAGTCAAGCGCACCGGGGACGAGACGTATCTCGCGCAAGTGATCGATCTCGTGAGGAAGGCCCAGGAAGCCCGCTCCAAGACCCAGGACCTCGCCAACCGGGCGGCCCTGTGGCTCACTATCATCGCCCTCGGCGGAGGTGTGGCCACACTCCTCGGGTGGTTGGGGGCTGGGAAGGATTTCAACTTCGCCCTCACCCGGATGGTCACGGTAATGGTGATTGCCTGCCCGCACGCGCTGGGGCTTGCGATCCCGTTGGTGGTCTCGGTGTCCACTGCCATCGCCGCCCGGCGTGGGTTCCTCATCCGAGATCGCACCGCCTTCGAGCGGGCGCGCGGGCTTCAGGCAGTGGTGTTCGACAAAACCGGCACCCTCACCCTGGGCCAGTTCGGGGTCACCGACGTGGTGGCCTTCTCCGAGCTCTCCGAGGAAGAAGTGCTGCGGCTCGCAGCGGCGGTGGAGTCACGCTCCGAGCACCCCATAGCAGCGGGGATCGTGGCCGCCGCCAAAGAACGGAAGATCGAGATCCCCGAACCCCAGGACGTGAAAGCCATCCCCGGCCGGGGTGTCGAGGGAAAGCTGGACGGAGAGCCGATCATGGTGGTGAGCCCGAGCTACCTCGCCGAGCAGGGACACGATCCCGACGACCCCCGGGTGGCAGAACTCGCCTCCCAGGGGAAGACGGTGGTCTACCTCTTGGTGGACGGGAAACCCATAGGGGCCATCGCCCTCGCGGACATGATCCGGCCCGAGTCCCGGGAGGCGGTGGAGAAGCTAAAGGAGATGGGCATCAAGGTCATGATGCTCACCGGAGACGCCGAAGAGGTGGCCAAGTGGGTGGCCGGCGAGTTGGGCCTCGACCACTACTTCGCCCAGGTCCTCCCCCACGAGAAGGCCGAGGTGATCAAGAAGGTGAAGGCTCAAGGGCTTACCGTGGCCATGGTGGGGGACGGGGTGAACGACGCGCCGGCCCTGGTGGAGGCCGATGTGGGCATTGCCATCGGAGCAGGGACCGATGTGGCCATCGAGTCGGCGGACATCGTGCTCGTGCGCAACGATCCCCGGGACATCGCGGCGGTTATCAGCCTCGCCCGGGCCACCTACGGGAAGATGGTCCAGAACCTGGGTTGGGCCACGGGCTACAACTCCTTCGCCATCCCCATGGCCGCCGGAGCTCTGTACCCGGTGGGGGTGCTGCTTTCGCCGGCGTTGGGGGCGGCCCTGATGGCCCTTTCCACGGTGATCGTGGCCATCAACGCCCGCCTGCTCAAGGGGTGACCGATGTCCGCGAAAGGGACCCCGCCCGCTCAAGAACACACTGCTCGGGTTGCACAGCTCCATAAAGCCGCGCCGCCGGCTCGAGGACCTGGAGCGGGTGCGGGCGGAGGTGCGCCGCCGCGCGAGACTGAGGGTTCAGGGCTTTAAGACCTGACCCCTGAGAAACCTGACCCGGGCGTTCCGAGGGGCCATGCGGACACTGAGGTTGTCCTTGTTGCTTTTGGGCACGGTGATATCGCAGGAACCTTCGGCTTTTGGGTCACCGATAAGGAGAACGCTTCACTCCTGGACTCCTTCTACTTCACTCTCGCCACGGTGGCCACCGTGGGCTACGGTGACATCACCCCGCGAACCACCGCCGGGACATCACCCGCTTAAGCTGCTGTGCCGAGTGACCAGTGCTTGGGTTGACCTGGCACCGTGGTGCAGGGTTTATACGTGGATAGCTGATGGAGTATCTGACGGTGGGACAATTGGCGGAGCGGACAGGGATGAAGAGGTCTGCCCTGCGTTACTACGAGCGGCGAGGCCTTCTCCTCCCAGCGCGACGAAGCCCATCCGGTTACCGCCTGTACCTGCCCGACGCTGTGTCCACCGTGGTGTTCATAAAGAGGGCCCAGGGTCTCGGCTTCTCCCTGGGCGAGATCGCAGAGCTCCTCGCATTGCGCCGTGCCCCAGCTCTCCCGCGGGATCGGGTGCGCATGCTGGCTGCGGAAAAGCTCCAGGAAGTAAGGCGAAGGATCGCGGCCCTGCGGGAGCTTGAAGCGGCTTTGGAAGGACTCCTCGAGGCCTGTGAGAGGTCCGGGGATCCCCGCAGTTGTCCCATTCTCTCGGCATTGGAGGTGATAAGGAGGTGCGATTGATCGAGATCTTCAGCGCGGGTTGCCCGGTCTGTGAGGAAATTGTCAAGCGGATCAGCGAGATCGGCTGCGACGCCTGTGAGATTCGTGTCCTTGACATGCGCGATCCCCAGGTGGCCCAGCGGGCGAATGAGTTGGGGATCCGGGCGGTCCCGGCGGTAGTGATCGACGGGAAGCTCGCCGACTGTTGTGCCGACGCTGGACCGGATCTAGCCACCCTCAGAAGCCTGGTCCCGGGCCGCGAGAAATAGGTCAAGCTGCGGCGTTTCCACGGGGCCTCCATCTCTCCTCTAAAACTTTTCCGCTCGGAAGTTATAAAATGAATTTCAAAAACGTTTTCGACTTTGCATTGGCCGAAATCGCTGGAACGGGGAGGTTTATATGAGAAAACCGTTTCCGGATAAGACGAGGTCCACGAGCCCACAAACGGATAACTCCGTACCGTCCCGCTCCGTCGACGCGGACCCGGGGCACTTCCCACCCCACTCCACGCGGCTCCGCCTCCACTTATCCAGCATGTCCGTTCAGCAAGCCCCGGGGGCACGGTGATCATCGGTGCCCCGTGGCGACACAAGCTACGCCTGAAGCGCGCTTTTACGCGGTGCAGATCACAAAAAGGAGGTTTGAAATGCGTTTACGAGGTTTTACAGCAGTAGGGATGGCGATGCTGTTCCTTCTTTCCGGCCTCCCCCTCACAGCACAATCGCCCTCGAGCTCAGCACCACCGCCCGTCTCGATCCGGTTTTCCGTGCCCTCGGAGTTGGAGAGGCTGAGGGGAGAATTGGAGAGGGAGTTGAGCCAGCGGTTCCGAGAAGCAGGTGAGGGGCTGGGCGTGCCGTTGCCCAGGAACAATCCCGTTCCGGGGATGTCCATCGGGATCTTCCCCGACGGGACATTCGCTGCGGTGGTACCTGCCCGGGGCTTGGCGAGCCTTCCATCTGTCCTCCGTGGGAGAACGACCTTGGGGTTGCTTTACCTTTCGGCCCCCGGGGGTCAGCTCCCGAGCGGCTTTTATAGGATGGAGCTTAGCTATGGTCCTAGGAGTCAAGTCATCCTCACCGGGGTGGCTGTAGGGGGACGGTCCCGCACCTTCGCCTTCCCGGCTTCCCTCGAGGACAACTCTGGGGGAGACGCCGCCCCATCAAGTACCCGGTTGCAGTGGAGGCCCGTACCGAGCGGAGGCGAAGTCTGTGTCTCCGTGACCGTGGGCAAGATCTCGGTGGTCGTCTGCATCCGCTGGTGAGCACCCCGGTGCAACGCAAAAGGGGGGGGAGGCACCTACCTCTCCCTTTTCTCGAAGGCTTGGCAGCGGGTGGCCGGACGGGGGCTCGAGGCGCGATGTCTCAGGGATGTGTACGGGAGAAGTCCGAAGGTGACCCCCTGGAGTGCGTCCACCGGGGGTTTGCGGGAAAAAGCGGGCAACGGCCACGCCGGTGGCCATCCGCGGGAAGCCCCTCGATCGCTGTTTCCCCTCCGGCCCTGAACCCGCGGTCATCGTGGGCCCTTGGGGCCGGGAAGGCAATCCGGTGGGCCCTGATCGAGGCGTTCCCTGATCTTCTCGGCGATGCGGTCCAGTTCGGTCTTCCGGGCGGCCCTTCTTCCTGGGGTGGCTTCCCCGTAATAGGGGATGACGTGGACATGCAGGTGGAAGACTTCCTGGCCCGCGGCGCGGGCGTTAAGCTGCACGATGCGTATCCCCGCGGCCCCCAAAGCCTCCCGCAGTGCCCCGGCGATCCTCCGTGCCGTGATGAACACCCGTGCTACTTCGGCCTCGGGAAGCTCCCAAATGTGGGCGTAATGGCGTTTGGGGATCACCAAGGTGTGCCCTTCGTTTATGGGCCTAATATCCAAGAAGGCGAGCACTCCCTCGTTCTCATACACCACGCTCGCCGAGGCTTCGCCACGCACGATCCGGCAAAAGACGCAGTCCTCCAGAGATTTTGCCCGCGACATATCGTCCACGATTTTAGCCGCCACGTGAGAAACTTGGGCGTCAAAGACTATGGAGGGGGCAGATTGAGGTCCGGAAGTTCCTGGGCCAATTCCTCGAAGAGATCGTCCTCGATGAAAATAGGAGAGCTCATCCGCAAGGCCAAGGCCACCGAATCGGAGGGACGGGCGTCTACCTTGCGGATTTTCCCAGAAGGAAGGCGGAGCCAGAGGTGGGCGTAGCATACCCCCTCCACCACATCCACCAATACCACTCTATCCAGGGAACAGCCCAAAGAATCAAGGAGCGCTTTCATGAGATCGTGGGTGAACGGGCGTGGCGGAGGCGTCCCCTGGAGGTGGAGGAGGATGGCCATCGCCTCCGGTGCACCGATCCTGAGGGTGATGTAACGGGGAACTACCAGGTCTTTCAATAGGAGTATAGGTGCATTAGCTTCGCGATCGAACGCAATCCCCCCGACCACAAGTTCTCTCATGTGACATCCCCCGCCAATATAAGTCTCCTCACTTTCGAGGCTAGCGCAATACCCCCGAAACTCATTGTCCATTATAGCGGCCCTTCCCACCCCTTTCTGCTCTTTCGCCCTTGACAGCGATGAGAAAAGCGATGTACATTGACTTATTCAAAAATCTTCGGGAGGTGGAGAAAGGATGCGAGGCTGGGTTTCAGTGTTATTGACAGGGCTGTTGGTGTCGCTGGTTGTGGTCCCCACGCTGGGTGCAAAGAGGTGCGAGTGGATCTACCAAGGAGACGACAACCTGGAGGCCACCGAACTCCTCGCCGAGTTCTTGGAGGATCACGAGGTGGACGTGTACTCGGTGCGGGATTACTTCGTGGTGGTACAGGACAGGTTCAAGGTACTATTAGAGCCGAAGATGTCCACTGATGGGCTCGATCGCGTTGTCGCCCATGTGATCTTTTCGGTAAAGGATTTCTATAAGGGCTCCCGCACCCTCCTCAATTTCGTTAACGGTTTAAACCAAAAGTACAACATCGGTGCCTTTTACATAAATGAAGACGGCGACTTCGCGTTTCAGACGCAGCTAACCTTCCTCGATCATGTGTGCTGGGACGAGTTGGGCGCGTTTGTAGAGTGGGTGAACAAAAGCTTGTACGCCATTATAAAGGTCAATGAGGATGATTTCACGAAATATCTGAAATGACGGCGCTATTTCAGTATTCCTAAGAGCTTCTCCCAGGGGAGGGTGTTGATCACGTCCTCCGCCTCGGCCCAGCCGCGGCGGGCCGTGAGGACCCCGTAGCGCATGAATCGCAGATGATCGGGGTGATGGGCATCGGTGCCCAACGCCAGCTTCACCCCGGTGTCGATGGCCTCCCGGATGTGTTCGGCACACAAATCCAGGCGCTGGGGGTTGGCATTCACCTCGAGGATCGTCCCATATTTAGCCGCCCGGCGGAACACTTCTTCCCAATCCACATCATAGGCCGAGCGCTCGCCGATGAGGCGGCCGCTGGGGTGGGCGATGATGTCCACGTCCTCGTTCTCAATGGCCGAAAGGAGTCTTTTCGTCATGTCCTTCTTCGGCATCCGCATATGGGTATGTACCGCCGCCACCACCACATCCAGCTCCCGTAAAAGCTCCCGGGGAACGTCGATGGTGCCGTCGGGGAGGATATTGGCCTCGATTCCGCAAAGGAGTCTAAAGCCCTTTAACTTCCGATTGAGCTCCTGGATCGCTTCCATTTGCCGCACGAGCTCTTCAGGGCCCAGCCCGGGGATCGCCTGGGCGAAGCGGAAGTGGTCCACGATGGCGATGTAACGGTAACCTAGCTCCATGGCGGCCTGCGCCATCTCCTCCAGCGACCCTTTGCCGTCGGACCAGTTGGTGTGGACGTGGAGGTCCCCCAGGATCTGGTCGGGCTCGACAAGCTTGGGGAGCTTTCCCTCCTCGGCTGCCTGGATTTCCCCGCGGTCCTCCCGCAGTTCCGGCGGTATCCAGGGAAGTCCCAAGGCTTTGTAGACTTCCGCCTCATCGCGGCCGGCTACCCGCTCTTTCCCTTTGAACACCCCGTATTCGTTGAGCTTGAAGCCTAGGGAAACCGCTCGCTCCCGCAGGCGGATGTTGTGGGCCTGGGATCCGGTGAAGTACTGGAGCGCGGCCCCGAACGATTCGGCAGGCACGATCCGCAGGTCCACCTGGATACCGTCGGCCAAACGCACCGATGTTTTCTTCGGTCCCTTCGCCAACACTTCCTCCACATCCGGAAGGGAGGCGAAGGTGTCGGACGCCTCTTCTGGGCGATCGGATATCCCGAGGATGTCGATATCGCCAATGGTCTCCTTCCCGCGGCGGAGGGACCCGGCGATCTCTACCGCCTTGAAGAGGCCGCTTTCCCGGAGCTTCTCCCGGATCCCCTCGGCCAGCGGAAGGGCATAGCCGAGGAGCACCCGCTTCTCCGTCCTCCTGGCCTCAGCCAGGCCCCGCAGGATCTTTTCCTCTACCTTGGGCCCAAGGCCTGGCACGGTGCGGATGCGGTGCTCCCGGGCGGCCCGCTCGAGGTCGTCCAAGTTCTTCACCCCCAGATGCTCATAGAGCAATTTGGCGATTTTCGGCCCCACCCCCTCCACTTGGGTAAGGGAGTAAAGGTCCACGGGGAGTTTCTTCTTGAGCTCCTCGTGGTAGCGGAGCCTCCCGGTTTTCACAATCTCTTCGATTTTGTCGGCGATGGATTTCCCCACCCCCGGAAGCTCCGTCACCCTTCCCTCACGCACCAGGTCCTCGATGGGGACGGGACAGGATTCCACCGCCTGCGCGGCCCGGCGGTAGGCCCGGGGCTTGAACTCCACCCCCTCTAACTCCAGGAGGTCCGCGACTTCATAGAGGATTTGGGCGACCTTCCGGTTCTGCATCCCTCAAGCTCCCCCGTAAAGCTGGGCGAAGCGGCGAAAAGAGCGGTCGTAGGTGCGTTCCACCTCTGGAGGGAAGCAACAGGCCGGAAGCTCCTGATGCGCGAGATGGTAATGGAGACACTCGCAACAGATGCCCTTCCGCGGACAATTTGGCCAAGTGCAGGGACACCTCTCAAGGTTCTGAGCCTGGTTCACGCACTCCGCCATGGGGCCTCCTTTCCGGGTCTTGAGTTTGTGCTTGGGTATAATGCGCAAGCTATGGAAAAAACACAAGAAATCCTGGAGACGATCCGAAAGGACACCGGGGGACTACGCCCCCACTACGAACGCTACTCCCTCTTGGCAGTGGCCGATACCATCCTCGATATATTCGATGTGCCCCAGGGGGGTCGGTCGCTGCGGGAGGAATTGGGGATCGCGCGGGCCGAGAAGGCGGTGAGCTTCATCGTGGACGGCCTAGGGTACCTCAAGCTAGAGGACCTCGTTGAGAAAGGCCTCGTGGACCTTTCACTTTTTGACGTCTATATTCCACTCACCTCGGTCTTTCCTCCCACCACTACCACCGCGCTCACGAGCCTCTCCACCGGGGTGAGCCCCGTCGTCCACGGGATCCTGGGCTACAAGCTCTTCCTCCGCGAGGTCGGCGCGGTGGTGAACATGATCAAACTCTCTACCCCCGGCGCCCCCAGTGACTCCATCAAGAACGTGGGCGTGGAGTTGGAAAAGTTCGTCGCCGTTCCCACCATTTACGAGCGCCTGAGGGAGAGAGGGGTGAAGTCATATCTCTTTTTGCCCAAGTACATCGTGAATTCCGGGCTTTCGGGAATACTGTATCGTGGTGTAGAAGAGATCGTTCCCTTCATCAGCCTTTCCGACCTCTTCGTGTTGTTGAAGGAAGCGTTACAACGGCCGGAGAGGGCATTGCTGGGGGTGTACTGGCCGGTCACCGACACCCTAGGGCACCTTTACGGCCCTGAGTCGGAGCCGTTTTCCCGGGAAGTTTCCCTATTTTTCCGCACTATGGCTGAGGCCTTCCTGGGACGAGGAACGGGAGTTCCGGTATTGGTGACCGCGGACCACGGGTTCGTGGGGATAGACCCTGAGGCTGACCTCATCGACGTCAAAGCGAGTCCAGAGCTCATGAGCTCCATTATCTTTCAGCCCGTGGGCGATTTGCGCGCGGGGTACTTCTTCGTGCGGGAGGGAAAGAAGGAGGTGGTGCGGGAGTACCTCGAGCGGAAGTATCCCGGGGAGTTCCTGGTGATGGACACCGAGGAGGCCTTGGAGGGGAAGCTCTGGGGGCTGGAGGAGCCCGATGAGGGGGTGCGGGCGCGCCTGGGGAATATTGTGGCGCTGGCCCGGGGACGGAAGCTCTTTTTCTGGCCGGAAGGCGAGGAGTTCGTACTGCGCGGGATGCACGGCGGGCTCACCGATCGAGAACTCCTCGTCCCTTTCCTCATCTCCCATGCATGAAAGGAGGCTCCATGGCGGTGATCAAGCGGATCTCTGAGGTGGAGGCACGGGACATCTCCGATGGCACGGAGGTCGTCAACGTGGTGAAACAGCTGCTCATCGGGCCCAAAGACGGGGCCCCCACGTTTGCGGTGCGGCTCTTCACGTTGGGCGCGGGAGGACATACCCCGAAACACAGCCATCCCTTCGAGCACGGGGTGTTGGTGTTGGAGGGAAAAGGAGAGCTGTGGACCGAGCAAGGAACCCACGGGCTCTTCCCTGGCACGGTGGTCTTCGTCGCCCCAAATGAGAATCACCAGTTTTTGAACACCGGGTCCAGTCCCCTCAAGTTCATTTGTATCGTGCCCAAGCACGTGGAGGAGTAAGCGGCGTATGGCCGAAAAGGTCCTCGTGGGGATGTCGGGGGGCGTAGACTCCACTGTCTGCGCCTATCTCCTTTTGGAGCAGGACTACCGCGTGTACGGCCTCACCCTCTGGCTTTGGGATCCCAAGGGGCCATATGAGAACCAGTGCTGTTCTGTAGACGCGGCTTCCTTGGCTGCCAGGGAGCTCGGCATCCCCCACGAGACCGTTCAAGCCCACCGGGAGTTCCGCAAGCTCGTGATCGAGCCCGCTCTGCGGGCATACAGGGAAGGGAAAACGCCCAATCCGTGTACTTTCTGCAACCGCGAGGTGAGGTTCGCCCTCCTTTTGCGGGAAGCCGAGAAACGCGGCATCCCCTACATCGCCACCGGCCACCACGCGAGGATCCGCGAGCAAGGCGGAAAGCGTGTTCTCCTGAGGGGGCGGGATCCGACAAAGGACCAATCCTATTTCCTTTATTCGCTTACCCAAGAAGAGCTTTCCCGGGCCATTTTTCCCATAGGGGAGCTGACCAAAGAGGAGGTCAAGCGGATCGCCCGGGAGAAGGGCTTCACCGCCGCTTACCTCCACGAATCCCAGGACCTCTGCTTCGCGCCGCGGGGGATCGGGGAGCTCGTCCCGGATGCCCCATCGGGCCCTATTGTGGACCTTTCAGGAAGAGTTTTGGGCTCACACAGAGGGCTTCCCCACTATACCGTGGGCCAGCGGCGGGGCCTGGGGATTTCCACCGGCGAGCCCCTGTATGTGGTGGCCCTGGATCCGGTTCGGAACGCAGTGGTGGTGGGGCCGGAGAGAGCCCTTTACGCCGAGGGCCTTGTGGCGGGGGAGCTTACCTGGATCGTCGGGGAGCCCCCGGGGGAGCAGTTCTCCTGCGAGGTACAGATCAGGTACCGGGCTTCCCCGGTGCGTTGCGAAGTGGAACTCCGGGATAACAAAGCTTACGTCAAGTTCGAGAAGGCCCAGCGGGCGGTGACCCCCGGCCAGGCAGCGGTCTTCTACCGCGGGGAGGAGGTCCTGGGCGGCGGCGTCATCGAACGCCCCCTGAAAGGGGGGCCTTAGCCTACGGGAAGCGGCCCCAAGGTCAGCTACACGATCAAAGGGGACGTCACTCCCAGTCCCGTTCGGGGTGAAACCAAAAAGGAGGCCGGGGATCCCGGCCTCCGGGTTTGCTCGCAAATCGGTCCGAAAGCTCGCGTTACGCCAGGAGCCTTTCCTCGTATTCCCGCAGATATCGGGTGCTCTTCCTCACGTCGGCAAAAAGCCCCTTCACGCGCTCCACGTCCTCGGGGGTTATCTTCCCGTGGCCGTTTTCTCTGGCCACTTCCGCCGCGGGCCGAATCATCTGAACCGCATACCGAAGCGAGCTTTCGGCCCCGATCCGAGTTAGGAGTTCCAGCGCCTCCTCCTCGGCTTCCACCCCTTCCTCACGCATCCTGATCGTTAAGATCTCTCGGACTTCCTCGGCCTTATAGGGACGCGTGGTGATGATGAGGAGGCGATCCAGGAGGTCCAGAGGGATCCCGTGGGGGGAAGAAATATCGGTCCCCCGGACCTTGGTCACGCCGCGGTTGCTGGCGAGGATGATCACCGGGGCCAGATCCGATTCCATGGCCCGATTGAGGAAGGCGAAGGCCTCGATATCCAGCATGGCCACTTCATCTATGAAAAGGACCCCGGGTATGATCTCGGCGGTCCCCTCTTCTACCCTCTCCTTCACCATCTCGTCTACCCGCTGCCGCACCTCGGGATCGATCTCGGCACGCTCAGGGGCCCCGAAGAAAAGGGAAAGCATTCCCCCGCCCCGACGGGCGTTTATCTCGTCCAGGTCGTTCAGGGTCATGGTGTAGACGAACTCCTTTTCTTTCTCCACCGGTCCGGTGGGACGGGGGACCGGCTTCTCGGAGGCCGCGGCGATCTCGTACGTCTCGGAAGCCTTCTCGGAACGCCCCACGCGTATCACGCGGCCCGTTTCCGCATCGATCTGGATCACGTCGCCCATGGAGATCCCCTGGTTGATCATGGAGACAGTAATGGAGCTTCCCACGTTAAAGGTGCGCCGGTCGTCGGTGGTCTCCAGGGTCAGGCGGGCGGACTCGGGGATCTGTTGGTAGGGGTTATAGGGATGGCGAGCGAGCTTCACATCGAAGGCAGTCACCTCGCCCTCGTAGACCTTGCGGAGCTCGTGGAGCCTGACGCCGATGGCCTTACGCATGGCCTGCATGAGGACCTCCGTTTTCTTCATCTCCGCGGAGTAGATCTCGGACCCGCTCAAGGAAACAAACGGGACATCGGCCCCGAGCTCCCGGGCGATGGCGATAGCGATGGCTGTCTTCCCCGTGCCCGGAGGACCGGCCAGGAGGATGGCCCGGCCGGCCATCCGGCCTTCTTTTATCATGCGGACCACGATCCCCGCGGCCTCCCGGGCCTCGGTCTGTCCCACCATACCGTCGGCCACGGGGCGGGCCTTGAGGCCATCCAACCCTAAGCCCTTGATGTGGCTGTGGGCGCCGATCCTCTCGAATTTCTCACCGGAAATGGGTTTTATCTCCGTCGCCATCCTGCACCTCCTTCCGGATAAGCACCGTCCGGAAACCCGAAGGATCGTTGGGATCGTCCAAGTAAAGGGCACTTTTTATCGCTAGCCGGGCCCAGGATTTCGGGCCTCCCGAGCCCTGTCCCCACTTTTCCACCAATTATAGAAAAACTTTGCTAAGGTAGCGGTGCAAGGTTTTTTTCGCTTTCCCTACGCCCACGGTCCAGGGAGGACCGAGCTATCCTGGGCCTCCACGAGCGAACGGTACCATTGACCCTTGCGGTTCCTGGCGTAAAAGTAGGTTGTGTTTCTGAGAAGGTTCAAGCGGAGGAGATTGCGATCTTCGGAATTTCCCGCTTCCTGGGTTTCCACCTTGGAGCGGAATTTCCTCCATTATCGACTGCTTCCGGAAGAAGACCTGCAGGAGCTCTTCGGCCACATCCTCGTCTTCCTCCACGAGAAGAAGTTCTTCGGGGGCGGCGGATTCGAGGTGACGGAAGAGGTGAAGGTGACGGTGGCGGCGTATGCCTGTTTACTTCTTTTGCACCGGGAGACCAATTACTTCCCGCGCATGCGCACCGTGGTGGTTTACCCTACCGAGTACCTAGCCCCCTATCGGGAGGAAGATCCCATCGGCGTGGTGGTGGAGGGATACCAGGTCCGATCTGGGGAGGCGTGGCAGCGGGGGCCGGTGGTGTTGTCGTGGGAGGCGGTGTTGCGGGACTCCCAGCGGGCCCGGGGATGCCGGCACGTGGTGATCCACGAGTTCGCGCACCAGCTGGATTACGAGAGCGGGAGCGCCGAGGGGACACCGGCCATCGGGGGAAGGGTGCCGGCGGAGGAATGGCGCCGGGTGATGCGGGCGGAATACCGACGCCTGCGCCGGGAAGCTCTCTTGGGGAGGCCCACCCTCCTCGATCGCTATGGGACCACGAGCCCTGCGGAGTTCTTCGCCGTGGCGGTGGAGGCGTTCTTCATGTGCCCCCAAAGGCTTCACCAACGGTATCCCGACCTCTACAGGTCTTTGGCGACGTTCTTCCGCCAGAACCCTGCCGCGGACTGGCATCATCCGCCCGAGGTGGAGGAGCTGGGCTGAAAAAGGAGGAAAAAAATGCGGCTTCCTAGTATCTTCGCGGTCTTCCTGCTTTTATGTCTCTCCACCATGGGGGAAGAACTCGTGGAGAGCACAGGGCTTTGGGCCGTCGACGGCGACACCATCGTGGTGGAGATAGCCGGCAAACGGGATGAGCTTAGGATCATGGGGATTGACGCGGTGGAGCGGCAAGGATGCTTAGGGAAGGAAGCGGTGGAGTTTGCGCAGGGATTGATAACGCGCACTCTCTGGCTCGAGCTCGATCCGGAGAAGGGCCTCGAGCGCCGGGACCGGAACGGGAGGCTCCTCGCCCACGTCTTCCTTGCCCCGGTACAGACCCCAGGGTCGTCGCTGGCCGTAACCTTGGTCAGGGAAGGCTTCGCCAAGCTGGACGTCCGGGACGTGAAGGACATCTGGGACGAGGACTATTTCGATATCCGCTATACCCCTTGGATCATCCGCGCGCAGATCCTGGCCGCCCTCGAGAGGCAAGGGTGGTGGGGAGAATGTGATCCCCTCCTCGATGCGGACCTCGTGATCGCGGCGATAAAACATTGGGGAAATGATGAAATCGTGTACATCGTGAACCGTGGAAACGAGGTCCTGGACCTTGCCGCCGGTTGGGTCCTCACCAGCCATCCTTCACAGGCCCTGGATTTCGGCCGCTATACCCGCGAGCTCCTCCTCCCGCCCGGTTGGATCCTCCGGGTTCACACCGGCCCGATTAACTCCGGTTGCAAGGGGGAGTTCGTGGTGGACCGAGAGGCAGGGCTCATCGATTGGTACTGGACCGGGCGAAAGGTCTGGTGTCGTGAGGGAGATGTGGCGCAGCTGATCTTTGGTGAAACTGTGGTGTATGAATATCGCTACCCCGAGCGTTAAGACTCAACGCCTTCGACGCCGAAGCGCAGCCTCGAGGGAGCGGATGAGCCGAGCCACGGAATCGGTGCGGAGTTCGATGGCACCGTATCGGCAGGCTTCGTGACAGCACATACACCGAATGCAACTCCGCCGATCTATCCGCGCGCGCCCGCCGTCGATCGTGACGGCCCCTGTGGGGCAGGCGCGCACACAGGCCCCGCAACCCACGCACCTTTCCAGCACCACCACGGGACGTGCCTGTAGGTGCCGGGTGGCCCAGCGGGTAAGGATCCGGGGGAGGCGCCCCAATACCTCCCCCGCTGCCGGTGGCAACCGGAAATTCTCCACCCTAACCGAGGCCATCTCCTCTCCCACGACCTCGATCTCCGCGGGATCCCCGGTCCCTAAGCCCCGGTCGTGGGCGTGGCGGGTGGTCCAGACCCGCAGGGGCTCGAGGCCCACGATGGACTGGGCCACGGCATCCACCGCCACCGCGTCTTCCCCCGCGATGATGAGGCCGATCTCCCGGGGGGCCCCGTTGGCGGGCCCAGCGCCCTCCATTCCCACCACTGCGTCCATAATCGTGAGGGCTGGCCGCGCTACTGAGAAGATGTCTACGAGGAGTTGGCAGAACTCCGCGGGTCGAGGATGGTCCCCGTGGAACCGGGTACGGAGCCCCGCGGGGACGACGCCGTAAAAGTTCTTCACCGCACCGGTGAACAAGGTGAGGGAGTGGGTCTTGAGCTTGGGGAGGTTAACAATTACGTCAGCCTCGAGAAGGGCTCTGGCAATATAGGCCTTGTCCAAAACCGCGCCGTCCACCTCAACCTCTGTAAACCCCTTTTCCCGCAGATTCAGAAGCTCCACTCCCAACCGGGCGCAGGTCTCGCGGTAGCCGGAGACCTCAAAGCTTCGGGGGTCGTGCACGTCGTCCCCCACAGTGATGTGAGGGGTGATCTCGCGCAGGAGGGAAAGGACGGCCTCCGTGAAGGCCGGGTGGGTAATAATGGCGCGTTCCGGGGGCGAGGGCGGTGGGAGGAGGTTCACCTTCACGAACACCTTGGCGCCCCGGGAGACAAACCGCTCCAAGCCCCCGATCATATCCAGGGCACGCCTCACCGCGTCGCACAGCCCGGGGGACCTATAGCCTTCCGCCCGCACCACCGCCACCCGGGTGTTGGCCATCGCCTACGGAACTAGGGACCTTTACCCTATGAGCTTTCGGGGATCGGTGATCTTCCCGGTGACGGCGGCCGCGGCGGCCACCGCGGGGGAGGCCAGGTACACCTCGGCCTCTGGGGACCCCATCCGGCCCTTGAAGTTCCGGTTGGAGGTGGAGACGCAGACCTCGCCCGGGGCCAACACTCCCTCATGGGCCCCGAGACACGGCCCGCACCCGGGGTTCAGGACCAACGCCCCCGCG